>Ga0272440_1002228_pt1 | contig 15272 bp, 16 predicted proteins | sample SSMMMBAug17_FD_192440 | JGI IMG/M metagenome (GOLD analysis project Ga0272440, IMG submission 192440) | Marine sediment archaeal communities from Little Sippewissett salt marsh, Falmouth, MA, United States - SSM-MMB-Aug17 | ecosystem: Environmental > Aquatic > Marine > Wetlands > Sediment ... | reverse complement strand
GTATGAGGGCGCTTTAGCGTCCTTTCTCAATTCAGCGTTGGGCTTTAGCCCTACGCTGTTCTTGGGGTTGCCGAAATCGAGCATTCCTTGTATGATATCCACTTCCCCTAAACTGTACATACGCCCACTTGTACATACGCCCATTTCATAACCAATAGATTTTGCTGCCTTATTGTAGATCTATGTTGTAAATCTAGTTGAATCGACATCATCACTCTATGACTCAAAAAAATAAAGTCAATCAAACATCAAATAGTCAAATAGTTGGTAATAAAAACTTTATCAACAGTGCCATTGATCAGGATGTAATTGATATCTTTTATAATGCGTTTTTTTATATCTTCACCTGATATATATTGCCCTTGATTTGTCTCAAATATACGTTGCAGAATAGCATAAATGGCGCCTCGAACAAACGTTTTTCGATCCTGAATTTCTTTAAAGACTTTTTCATTAGATGTTTTCACAGAAACACTTATATCAACATATGTCTTTGATTCTGCCTCGGGCAGCAGCACAATAAATGAGTTAAAATTCAAAGTCAATTCAGGATACATGAGAATGAGTGGAATTGCAGAGCGATACACAATGGGTTTTCTTCTATCAGATAGCGGCACTTGAGCGACTTCCTTTTTGTCACTTTTTTCGGTTTTTGTGAGACTGTCTGCCGTCTCAGCTTTTTTTTCGGTGGTATCTGTAAGCTGATCAGATGTTTCTACCTCAGTTTCATCCTCAGTATCATCCTCAGTTTCTTCAGCGAGTTCATCACTGGTTTCTGTTATGATATCACTTTCATCGGCAATTCTGTAGCGATATAAAACAGGTGAACTTCTCAAATTGGGCGTTAATGGCTCAAGTGGATTCATGATTGTTTTTCGCACAATTTTTATATTTTCTGTCAATGCTGTCTCAATACTTATAGTATTCAATTCAGTCAGAGCGACCTCAGCACTCGTATTCATTGTCAATGAGGTTAAGGCAATCTGTGCATTGGAGATATTTGAGGTTAATGATGGTTGTGCATTGCTTGTGCCATAATTGGTCAATGAATAAAGCATGCCTGATGATGTCAATGACTGCTGGTCTGATGATGTTAATGGCTGTTGGCTCACACTTAATGTCATGCTGGCAGGAAGAGATAATCCCAATGAAACAGGATCAGTTGTTAGCGGGGGTATAGTTGTCGATGTTGTTGTTGCAACAATGGGGGCATGCCAGTTATCAGCGACAATGTCGGTTGAGGTACCATAGAAAACATAATAGACACCTGCCAGGCCACCAGAAATGATAATAATGAACAATAAAAACAATATAATGATCTTTTTGATTGACACCTGATCGTCAGAATCCTTTCGATCAACGATTTCTACTGATGTATTAAAATCAGGGTCAATATCCACATATGGATCGGCATCGTTTGTATTTGTTTTATCTGCCATCTTTCACTCCATTGGAAATTATTCGAAATATGATTTTAGTTTAACCCTTAGCTTGATCACACACTGTGTGTGGATCTGAGAAATTCGTGATTCTGTTAATCCAAGAACATCACCAATTTCTTTTAATGTCAGCCCTTCATGATAATAAAGGGCAATAACTTTCTGTTCTTTTTCAGATAGTTTACTGATACCTTCGGAAACAACCTGTTTGGTTTCGGCAATCAGTGTTTCATCTTGCGGAGTAACGTGTGAAGGGATAAAGCTTACATAGGATTCTTTTGAATCTGAAAAGCTTTGATCTCTAATAGTTTCATCAAGACTAAGTAAATCAACGCTTCGTGCCTGATTGAGAAGTGTGTAATAATCTTCCATGTTAATTTCGAGTTCTTGTGCGATCTCATCATCTTCAGCCGGTCTGCCAAGTTGACGTTCGACTTTTTGGATACATCTTTCCATTTCTTGAATTTTTTTTCTGACAGACCGGGGAATCCAATCTAAATTTCTTAAACCATCCAATATCGAGCCCCTTATTCTCACCTCAGCGTAAGTTTTAAATTTAACATTTTTATCTGGATCGAATTTGCTGATGGCATCAAGTAAACCCATAGTGCCACAACTGATCAAGTCGTCCAGTGAAACATTTGGCGGAACCCGCATTGAAATCCGGCTTGCAATATATTTCACCAATGGTGCATATTTGCGAACCATTTTTTCACGTTCTTCTTCAGAAAAGGCAGGTTCTTTTTTTTCCTTTTCATATTTTTTGTTTGATACATTATTCATAATTGAAGATTCGACATAAACTTTTTCCAAAAAAAACTTAAGGTACTAACCTTTTGATTTTCTCGGGTTTCATCCAGCATTTTTCTAGCCAACTGAATGAATTGTTTTCCGGCCATACTTTTGGGATAACTCAAAACAACTGGCTTTTGTTTTCTGACAGACTTTTGAATATATTCATCTTTGGAAATAAATCCCAAATAGACCAGTTGAATGTCTTTTAAATAACGAGATAAATTACTATGAAAATGATTGAATACAGCTTCAGCCTCACGTTGACTTCGGACCATATTTACCAATAACTGAAAATCCTTTGTGCCATGCTCTTGATACATCACTTTGATTAATGCATAGGCATCAGTAATAGAAGTAGGCTCAGGGGTGGAAATAACAATTCGTTCTTCTGCTGCCATGTTTAAATAAGTTATATTGGTACTGATTCCAGCGCCAGTGTCAATTAAAAAAATATCAATGTCCTGATCAATCGTGTCAAATTCGTTTAATAATAGTAATCGTTCGCCCTCAGTTAAATTTGACAATTTTTGAAGTCCTGAACCGCCCGGGATGATTTTAACACCCTCAGGGCCGATTTCAATAATTTCCGATAATGTTTTTTGTCCTGTAATTACATGTTGAATATGAGATTTTGATCGAATCCCCAATAAAACATCGATATTTGCAAGTCCAAGATCACCATCAAAAATCATGACATTTTTATTTAATTGACTGAAAGCGATGGCAAGATTGCCAACAATATTGGTTTTACCAACGCCACCTTTCCCGCTGGTAACAGCAATAACCCTGGGGCCCGATTCATTTGAACGAGCACTTTCAGATTTTCTAAGCTCCCAAATATCCTGGGAATACTTTTGAATCAAATTTCTCAAACCACTTGCCTGATCCACTACACTCTCCTGAAGTTACTAAAAAATAAGTCGAAGCACATCCATTTTTGATGGTGTTACAATGTCTTCCGGTACGCGTTGACCGGTTGTGATAAATGATATGGGCATTTTTTGTGAAATCAACTGGTTAATTATAACACCCCGCTGTTGTGTTTCATCAGCTTTTGTAAAAATATAGGTACTGTAATCTAGTTTTTTAAAATTTTTTGCAACACGTGTCATTTCTGTTTCGTGAGTGCCGGCATTGATAAGCAAGTGTTTTGTAATGGGACGATTTGCTATCAGTTTTTGTAATTCCTGTATACGATCATAATCGTAGTGACTTTGACCGGCTGTGTCGATCAGTATAACATCTTTATCTTTCATGCGATTCAGCGCAAAGGCCAGCTCTTTTTGATTGAATGCAGGCAAGCATGGGATTCCTAAAATACTGGCATAAGTTTTAAGTTGATCTAAAGCTGCAATTCGGTAATTATCAATAGATATAAAGCCAACCTTTTTCTTTTTTATTAAAAATTCATTGGCAGCAATTTTTGCCACAGTGGTCGTTTTACCAACGCCTGTCGATCCAATAAAGGCCGCAATAACCTGTTGATCAGAATCAAAAGGGCAACAAACTTCAATTTCTTTCAAGATTTCTTTTAGCACACATTTACGAATTTCTTTTGCATCAGCGTTAGTCTCTTTTTGAAAGATTTCGGATCGTTCCATGAATTTACGCACATTATACTCATTAATACCACATCTGACAAGTCTGCCAAAAAGATTGATAGCTGATGGCACCGAGCGAAAGGCATCAGATAACATTCCAGATCGATCCAAAATAAACATCATTTCCTTAATACTCATCAGTTCTGACTTTAACGTATTTATGGTATTATCAGATAATTCGTTCTCAGTGTCACTGTCAACTAAATCTGGATCAGAGTTGGGCATGGCGGAAATTTCAAAATATTCAACATAGCGATTATCATCAGTTAAGCGGTGTTTTTTTTCAGTGGATAAAATTAAGGCCTCTGGCCCCATTTCTTTACCAACCAATCTCATGGTATCTGTAATGGTATTTCCCTGAAATTTTTTAACCTTCATACTTTAATCGAACCTTTCCAAGGGACTTAAAACGCATATTGTTCAATAATTCCGCCTGAGAAAAAACCATCAATGATGGCGCAAACTGTTCGACCATTTTTCTAAAATGCCTGCGTAATGTCGGAGAACAAAGAACAATGGGTTGAAATCCCATGGCCATGACATTTTCGGTTTCTCTTCCAATTGACTCCATAATCGAATTTGCAATTGATGGATCCACGCTGAGATAAGATCCATGCTCAGTGTGTTGAATACTATTCAACAATGCCTCTTCAACATCTTGCGCCATTGTGATAACTGGTAAAGTGCCATCATCTGATAAATGAGGGGTAACAATTGATCGTGCCAATTTCTGGCGCACATATTCTGTCAGTAATTCCGGATCACGTGTCATACCCGCATAATCAATTAAGGTTTCAATAATAGTAAGCAGATTCCTAATTGAAACACTTTCTTTCACAAGATTTTGTAAGACTTTTTGAATAATTCCCAAAGGCAATACTTGAGGATCCAAGTCCTCAATAACTTTTGGATATGATTTTTTCAAATTATCCAATAAATGTTGAACATCCTGACGTCCCAACAATTCATCAGCATGCATACGAATAATGCTGGTAATATGTGTGGCCATAACTGATGAATTATCAACAACTGTATAACCAGCGAACTTGGCTTCCTCACGTTGATTTGATGGAATCCAGATTGCAGGAAGGTCAAAAGCGGGTTCTTTTGTTTCGATACCTTCAAGCTTTGATGTAATATCTCCAGGATCCATTGCCAGTAGATGGTTCATCATAAGTTCAAACCGACCGACTTCGGAATTTTTAATTAAAATTCTATATTCACTGGGTTTCAATTTAAGATTATCACGAATATGAATGGGCGGAATAACCATCCCCATTTCAATGGCAAATTGTCTTCTGATAGAGCGAATACGATCTAAAAGTTCGCCATCCTGGCCTTTATCTACCAATGGTATGATTCCATAACCCACTTCAAGTTCCATGGGGTCAACAGACAATAAATGTTCTACAGCTTCAGGGCCTTCCTCAGCAATAGCAGCTTCATGTTTTGCTGATTCTTCCGCTTCAATTTCCGCAGTTTTTGCTTCATCTGCTGAAACCCCTTCATGGGTCAACAAATAAACACAACCGGCGAGAAGGAATCCCAATGATAAGAATGGTATATGTGGCAATCCAGGAATAAGTCCAAAAGCAAAAATAACACCCGCTCCCATATAGATCGCTTTGGTATTTGTAAATAATTGCTGTTTGAACTCCATTCCCATCGTATCTTTAGAAGCAGATCGACTGACGAGAATACCGGTTGCAGTTGAAATTAATAATGATGGAATCTGAGAGACAAGACCATCACCAACAGTTAAAATGGTATAGGTTTGAGCAGCGACAGCAGCAGTCATGTCCTGCTGAAGCACACCAATGATAAATCCACCAATTATATTAATACAGGTGATCACGATACCAGCAATTGCATCACCTCTAACAAATTTCGAGGCACCATCCATTGCACCATGAAATTCAGATTCTTTCTGGATGTCTTCACGTCTTTTTCGTGCAGTAGGTTCGTCGATGAGTCCAGCATTCAAGTCCGCATCAATTGCCATCTGTCTACCAGGCATCCCATCCAGTGTGAACCTGGCAGCTACTTCAGCAATACGCGTTGCACCTTTGGTAATAACAATAAAATTAATGGCAACCAGTATGATAAAAATAATAAGACCCACAACGTAATTTCCACCGACAACAAAATCGCCAAATGCTGATATTACCTGCCCCGCATCCGCATAGAGAAGTATCAATCGGGTTGTGGCAACATTCAATGATAGCCTGAACAATGTCATAACTAACAAAAGTGATGGAAAAATAAAGAAATCAGTTGGTTTGAGTACATACATGCATGTTATCATTACGATTACAGACAGTGTAATACTGATAGATAACATAAAATCCATCACAAATGTAGGCATTGGGATAATCATGATGACAAGAATGCCCACCATGCCGAAGATCATGACAGTATTTTCAATATCAAAATCTATGTTGTATTTTTTTTTGAGTGTTTCTATCATAATTTTTTCAAATAGCCTAAAGCAGGTTCATTGTTAAGAAAAGCTTGAAAAATAAGTTCCCCATTTCACGAAAAATGTTTGTATTGGGATTTTTGTACTGTAAAGATGCAGCATACTAAGTATCCCCTTTTTTGTCCGATCAGGTTGAAATGAGCATGCTATTTTCAGAACATTTCCACGAGAAGATATTCCCCCAATTCCTTATTCAATATTTTTTACAAAAAAAATTTCACTTATGTATAAAATCAAATAAATGGAATTTAACTTCTTTGATTTATTATGTCAACTTCTTTCCACTCTTTTTATTATCGAACTTTTCCTTTTAAACGATACACATAAGCAAGGACTTCTGCAACTGCCTGATATAAAGTAGTTGGTATTTCGCTGCCAATTTCAACCATTCTGAAAAGGTTTCTTGCCAATTCTTTATTTTCCACAACAGGAATGTCATGCTCTTTCGCTTTCTTTTTGATATTATCAGCGATTAAGCCAGCTCCCTTTGCCAGAACAGTTGGCGCACTCATATTTTTGTTATCGTATCCCAGTGCAATGGCCAGATGCACAGGGTTGGTAATAACAACATCGGCTTTCGGTACATCCTCCATCATTCGCCGCATGGCCATTTCTCTTTGAAGGCCTTTTATTCTCGATTTGACCTGCGGATCTCCTTCTGATTGCTTGCTCTCATCTTTAACTTCCTGTTTGGTCATTTTCAGATTTTTTTCATGCTCATACAACTGGTATGAATAATCCACAATGGCAATTAGAATCATGAGCATACTGGTCCATAAAAAGATGCGAAACATGACAGATAAAATGTATAAAAAGATCGACTTAATTTCCATATCACCGAGATTTATCAGGTATGGCATTTCACCGCGGATAACCAGATAAGCGATCCATGCAACAAGAACAAGTTTGGCTACAGACTTTAACAACTCCACAGCGGACCTTGCAGAAAACAACAGATTTTTCAGGCCAGAGATCGGATTAAATTTAGATAATTTGGGTTGAAGCGCTTTCCATGTAATTTTAACCCCACCAACCTGTATAGCTTGCACAATAAATGTGACCAATACAATCACAAAAAAAAATGGAAGCAAGGTAATTATGTAGTCTTCAATGTAGCGTTTGGTAAAAGCCAAAAAATCAGCGTCTGTAAAAGCCGGGTTGGCCCAGATTCTAAAAGCATCATGAATAAAATATTCAAGGCGTCCATATAAATAAGTGCCAAAGATATACATTGATGCCAATCCGGATAAAAGAACCGCAACATTACCAACCTCAACACTTTTTGCGACCTGACCTTCATCACGAGCTTCGCTACGACGCTTACCAGTTGGTTCCTCGGTTTTTTCCTCACCGGTTTCTGTCTCGGCTGCCATATGCCTCCAATTATTAGACCATCAAACGCATCAGATTATTCATCATGGGAATAAATGTTCTTAAATAGTCTTTTAAATAGACCAATAACAATTGTAAAGAAATTCCAAAAAAAAATAATCCCACTGCAATTTTTAATGGCAATGCAACAATTAAAATATTCATTTGAGGCGATACTTTTGCAGTTAAAGCAAACCCAACATCCACAAAAATAAGGGCAGCAATAGTTGGTGCGCCTATTTTTACAGCCAGAACAAATAATTGCGATGCCAACGATAAAACAGGTTTATATAAACCTTGTTGTAATGATACCTGACCAAATTGAATAATTTCAAAACTGTTTTTAATGGTAAGAATCAACATGTGATGTCCATCCAAAAGGAGAAAAACCACAAGCGCAACCCAATAACCCAATTGAGAAACCATCGAAGACTGGATGCCGGAATTGGGATCAAATATCGTTGCAATAGCAAAACCCATTTGCAAGCCGGCCATCTGACCAGCCATTTGAATACCCATGAAGAATACGTTAACAATCATGCCAAGTATTACACCAACAATTATTTCGCAAAGAACTATGAATGCAAACTGAAAAGCTGTTTGTGGAAACAGTTCTGGATTCGGTAAAACAACAGGCAAAATTGCTATACTTATCGCTAATGCAATGCCTGCTTTCATGACATTGGGAACACGTTTTGCACCAAATATGGGCATCATAAACAAAAGAACGCTGACCCGAAGCAATACCAGTAAAAACGATTTGAACATATCTACGCTAAGTCCCAATATTTCCATAGTTTTCTCAACTCCTTAGCGAATGAATAATGGAATTTGTGAAATACAATACCGGGTAAATGAGATCAGCTTTTCGAGCATCCAGGGTGCAAAGAGCATTAAACCAAGAAAAACAGCCAGAATTTTTGGGATAAAAGTCAATGTCATTTCCTGAATCTGCGTGGCGGCCTGAAAGATACTGACCATAATACCAACAATCAGGCCTAAGCCCAGCATTGGCGCAGCAATGAGTATCACCATTTTTACTGCTTCCTGTCCAAAACCGATTACAAATTCAGGTGTCATAGATTAATTCCTTTTTTGTAATTCTGCTTTAAGCCTGGCTACTTCCAGGGCAAGGTCTTCAGCGCGTTTTTTTTCGGCATCAGCGCGTTTTTTTTCGGCATTAGCACGTTTTTTTTCGGCATCCGCACGAATTTTTTCGGTTTTAGTCTTTAAGCGCTCAATAGTCGTACTTTCTTGACCTGTATATAATATATTTCCATTTTTATCACACCAACGCAACCAGTCGGCATCCATATTTTCAAAGCTGCCGGTTTGAACTTTTAGGCCAACGTTCAGATCATGAAACCAAACATTTTTGTCTTTTGATGGTATTTTTTTATAGGCACCTTTTACAAGCTTATAGGCGCAAAAAGTAGTGGGTAGAATATGTGCAAGCGGGTCAAATATAACATAATATTTAATCCCCATTGACTCATATTTTTTGAGTTTATCAGTATTTTCACCACCAATTTTATTGGATACAACCTCAATGACCAGTTCTGGCGGTTTTCTAAAAATACTCATCATGTAACATCGGTTTTTTTTAAGCCAGATATCCTCAGCATATTGCACATCTAAACTTAAAAATACATCCGGCACGATAGGCGTTACTGGATTGTAATCATAAATGCCAACATCGGCAGCAACAATATAAGGTTTTTTTCTTTTCCAGCTATTTGCAAGAGATTCGGGTAATAACCTGAGCTGTTTTTCACAATAAAAATTATCCACAGGTGTATCATCCTCCGTGACCAGACGATCATAATCGATTTCTGGTGAAATATCATCATGTTCAAAATTTCGATTGTGAGGCGGGATCGATTCATAAGAATATTGATCTGACCCTGTTTTTAAATCCATACGCGCATATATGGGAGGATCTTTTGTTTGATCAGCGCGCAAATCGTAAACAACAGTATTGGAATAAGGATGCATGGTTCCTCCATGATATATCAATGGGTGACAAAACTATCCACCAGTGATTGAGCGATTAAACTCCAACCATCAACCAGAACGAACAGCATCAACTTGAAGGGCAATGAAACCATAACTGGTGGTAACATCATCATGCCCATTGATAGTAAAACACTGGCGACTACCATGTCAATAACCAAAAATGGGACGTATATAAAAAAACCGATGATAAAAGCTGTTTTCAGCTCACTGATAACAAAAGCTGGTATCAATACCATCGTTGGAACATCTGCTTTGTTAAAGGGTTTGTTATGATTGGACATTTTCAAAAAAAGGCCCAACTCTTTTTTTCGCGTTTGAGAGAACATAAACTCTCGGATAGGATCCATAGCCTTTGCAATAGCGACTTCAGTAGAAAGTTCTTCTCGAAGATATGGTTGAAGCGCATTATTGTTAACTTTTTCCCAGACAGGCATCATAATATAAAACGTCAAGAATAAAGCCAGACCAACAATTATCTGGTTGGGTGGCATTGAATGCGTTCCCATGGCCTGACGTAAAAATGATAGGGATGCTGCTACTCTGACGAAAGATGTGACTAATATCAACAGGCTTGGCGCAAGGGCGATAATTGTAAGTAAAGCAATGATTTGAAGCAAGACAGAAACTTGTTGCGGATCATCTGTTTGGGCAATACCTATCTGAATGGATGGCACAGGAATTGTATTCGCTGCATAAACATTGGAAAGGCTGCACAGGCATATAATTGTGATGATCAACCATCTGTATTTCCCGATGATGTTCATTTTTCAGATTGCACCTGAAAGAGATTATTGGGGTTAATATTGATTTGTCTCAAGCTGTTTTTATCTGCCAGTGATGGTTGTTCTGGGGGAGTATCGATATATTCCGAATTTACAATGGTTTCATTTGTTAAAGGCCGTTTTAGATCCTCATCAACAGTTATCGGATATTTTGAGATACAACAGATATGTTCCGCAGTGACCCCCAGAACCAATCGTTCCTGCATAACATCAAGCACCATAATTTGTTTTCTTGGCGCAATGCTAAAAGTGGATATCAGTTTGATTTGACATTGATCGATCCCCCCTTTTTGGGTCAATCGCTTGAGTGCATAAAGAAAAGCCAGCAGAATGCCTAAAACCACACATAACATGGCAAAGGTTTTGCTGGCAGTATACCAAAATTCCATTACTTGGCAACTTCAGGCATTGTATCAATGGGGTTGACAATATCAGTCAGGCGGACACCGAATTTTTCATTGACAACCACCACTTCACCTCTGGCGAACAGCTTGCCATTCACATAAATATCCATTGGTTCACCAGCGAGTTTGGATAGCTCGACAATGGATCCCTTTGACATCTGTAGTAATTCGCTAATGACAATTCGACTACGCCCCAATTCAACAACAACTTCAAGGGGGATATCCAAAATAAAGTCCAGGCCTCGCGACCATTCATCTTCCTCACCAGCACCTGAAACTTCGTCGTCAACCTCTTCATCTTGTTCTTCTTCTTCGTCTACGTCCTGCCCTTCGAGTGTTTCATCTATATCCATTGTTTACCTCATCATATGTTGAAAGGTTAATGTAAAACTGTATTGTGTTTTTGTTACTGAACAATAAAATCGGTCAAATATATTGTTTGTATTGTTCCTGTACGCAACACATTACTGATTCGGCTGATCAATTCGTGTTTAAGCTGTTTTTTTCCTGCCAGTGAATTGATTTCTTCGAATCGTTTATTCATGAGTACAAATAAAATAATATCCCTGACTTGAGGATTCCGCTGTTCAATTTCATCTAAAATATCTTTTCTACGTACCCCAAGTTCAATATTTACTTTTAGATAATGCTTAGATTCCTGATCCGCAAGATTGACAACAAAAGGGGCCATTGAAAAAAAGAATTCTTTTTGTTCGTCAATGATTTCTTTGTTGGCCTCTGATGCCTTGATCGCTTGAATCTGCTTTTCTTCCTGACTCAATTGGGGTGGCGGCGGTGCAGCTAACATTACCTTCCATACGATGATTCCGATCGAGATTAAAAGCAGCAAAGCCAAAACGCCAATTATGATAATCAGAAGCTTATTTGACGACGACCCGCCAGATGTACTGTCCTCAGACTCAGTCGTTTCTTCTGTTTCTTCTGCCATCTTATGTTTCCTTTCACTTAAGGCTAAGTTGTTACAGAAACTTACCTGTTCACTTTTGTCTTTTCAGAATAATTTCTACACGTCTGTTTTTTTGTCTTTCGTAAAAAGTTTCGCCCGAGGTGAGTGGTTTAACTGAACCAGCCCCCCCTGTCGAAAACCGGGTAGGATCCATTTGTTTTACATTGACAAAATAGTCATGAATATTCAATGCCCGATACAAAGAAAGTTCCCAATTACTGGCAAAGCGACTTCGTCCGGGCGAAATTTTATCTGTATGCCCTACTATCAGAATATCGTTTGAAACTGAATCTAATAGATATGCAATACGATCCAATGTTGGATACATGGCAGGCTTTAAATCCGCTTGACCGGATTCAAACAGAATATCAGCCTTTAAACCAATCACATAGCCTTCCTGATTTTCATACAACTCATAATTATCTTCAGTTGCCCCCCATTTGTCGTTGACATCAGCATTTTCTCCCTCGTTCATTAACTCCTGAAGCATTGCGTAACTGACAATGAGCATGGCATCCTGCGCGCCATTGTCTTCAAGTATTCCAGAGGATTGTTTTGCCTCTGGAAAAAGAAGCGCACCAATTCCGCCTCCTTTTCCAACAGGTTGAAATATAGCCTTGATCGCTGCTGTATCCATTGAACGCATAGTGAGCAACATGACAAAAAACGTCAACAATAGCATCAGTAAATCGCCAAATGTTACCATCCAACCAGTCGGATCCACACCATCATCCGGGGCTTTTTGTTTTTCTTTTGCCATTTTATGTTATCCACCAAAAATATCAAAAACAAATCGTTTGAACATAAAAAAAGATGAGGGCTCTTTCTCGTACAGTGCTTTAATTTTATCTCTCAAGCTGAGATCAACCATGATGTCCAGACGACGATTCATTGCTCTCGTTCTGCGCGTTTCGTTACTTGCAATGGGATCGTATTCAGCACGACCAAAAGCCGAGACACGCATGGGATTCATATTGCCTTCTTCAATAAAAAACTGATAGAGTTTCAGTGCTTTCAAGGATGATAATTCCCAATTTGAACTAACAGCTTTCTCTGCTGCGGGGCGACTGTCTGTATGCCCGGATATTTTTATAATATGGTCATCTTCATTTAATATTTCACAAAGGTTTATCAAGAAAGGCTTTGATGATGGTTTTACTTCATACGTGCCTTCAATAAATACAAGATCATAAAGCATGCTAATAATTACACCATCTGAAGTAACGCGAATCATGACTTTACCGGATGCATTTTGATCCAATCCTACGATTTTATGCGTTCGCAAGCTGGTATCTGTTGTCATTGGGTCTATAAACAAGCTTGGTGCTGTGTTGCTTGTTGCGATCAATGATCCGCCACCTGATATGGAACTAAAAGCGCCTTTGACTGATCCCATCACAGCTTTTGCCCGCTTTTCGTCCTCATCAGCAAGGGTATTCAAAACAATAAAAAATGCCAGAAGCAAAATGAATAAGGAAACCAACAAACCTCTGGCAATCCCTGAGGTATCTGGTTCTGGCTCAAATTTCTTTTTTTTGGCCATTTTAATTTTCCTATATGATCGTCGCTGAAAACATACTCACGCAAGATTTTTTTAATCAATAAATGAAGTCCGCTCTGAAGGCGGCAAATACACTGTCAATTTTTGCTCGACAATTCTTGGATTTTCACCATTGGCCAGACCAATGACCCCTTCAATAACAATTTCCCTGACAGTCGCTTCTTTACCACTGTAAGTTTTCAATTTTCCAGCAAATGGTAAGCAAATCATGTTTGCCATAACCGAGCCATAGAATGTTGTCAGAAGTGCAACAGCCATAGCGGGACCAATAGAGCTGGGATCATCCATGTTTTGAAGCATTTGCACCAGGCCAATCAATGTACCGATCATGCCCATAGCAGGAGCGAATGTTCCCATGGCAATGAACATATCTGCACCTGCTTTATGCCGGCTTTCCAAAGAGGAAAGTTCAGATTCCAATATTTCTCGAATTGCCTCTGGCTCCAGACCATCAATTGCAAGCCCAACACCTTTTTTCAAAAATTCATCATTCACCCCTTCAACATCACCCTCCAATGAAAGAATGCCCTCGCGACGTGCTTTTGTTGCAAATTCGACAAATTGCTTGATGACTTCCTGAGCAGATGCTCCAGTTGCAAAGATAACCTTTTGTGCAATGGAGATCAGACTGATCACCTCTTTTAGCGGATAATTAACCATGATTACGCCAAAAGTGCCGCAAACAACAATCAAAATAGATGGAATATTGATAAAAATTGATAATGGCCCGCCCAACATAATTGCTGACAGGACCAGGCCAAAGGCTGATACAATGCCGATAATCGTTGCAATATCCATAGTATTCCCCTGAAGATATTTCTTAAAAACAGAATGTTAAAGTTGATTCCAAATATCAAATTTTTTTTAATCAATCAAGCTTTATCATCAATTTTATTTGAAATCCTGCAATTTTTTTGGAATTTTATCAAAAACTTGATATCTGTAACTACTAATGACTATTTTGATCCTCTGCGATGTAAACCATCAAATAAATAATTTCAGCCAGGCCAATACGATTATCATCATCAACATCCACATTATCCATAAGAATGCTATTGGTAAAGCTATGATTGAAATTGGCTACAATTTGAGTTGCAATAATCAAGTCCGCTAAGTCACGTTTGCCATTGCCATTGATATCGCCCAGACCATCTGAATTTTTAGACAGAATAATCTGTTTGGTAAAGATATTGTTGTCCTCACCTTTCCGAAGATTTCCGCTCCATGCGAGAGAGCCGGTATATCTGTTTCCGGAAATGCGTTTGTTAATATTATCAATATCAAATACTCTGGACTGTTCAAAAATATTATTTTTCGCGTCAACGACCACAGTAATTTTTGCACCATGTCGTGCCAGCCAGGTTTTTGAATTGAAAGCAGTGCCGACATTAATTGCGCCATCTGATGTTAATGGTTCTTTCATTCGAAAATCATCCAATTGAATGAGGCCCCCACTGGTTTCAATTTCCAGATATGCATTTATATTGTACCATTTTCTAATATCAATGAGATAGGCTCGCCAGGGTGCTTTATCATTGTAATTACGTTCAATTAATGGGTCTGGAATGGCATTTGTCGAATCTGGAACTAATGGTCGAATTCTCAATGTTTTGTTGCCAGAGCCATTTGTTTTTGCTCTGAACATTAAGGCATCACCCCATAATTGAAAAGGTGGAGATTGAACTTTTGCGCCAGTACCCGATACATATAAATATTTTTTATTTTCAACAGGTTTTTCATCTGGCAGCGCTGTTTCCTCAAAATGATTGGTAATGTAAACCTCTCCTGAATATCTGGTCCAATCAGAAACCGGCCATGCAGTGGATCTGGAAAGAATGGTATTTGTTTCAAAGTCAC
>Ga0272440_1002227_pt1 | contig 15277 bp, 12 predicted proteins | sample SSMMMBAug17_FD_192440 | JGI IMG/M metagenome (GOLD analysis project Ga0272440, IMG submission 192440) | Marine sediment archaeal communities from Little Sippewissett salt marsh, Falmouth, MA, United States - SSM-MMB-Aug17 | ecosystem: Environmental > Aquatic > Marine > Wetlands > Sediment ... | reverse complement strand
AAATTCTGATTCTAAACAAAGGAAAAATAATCAGCAAATTTGAGAAAGAAGGTTACTGATGTTAAAAATAGATATAAATACAAGAGCCATTTTGAAAATTGTAATCTGCCTTTGTACGATAGTCATTGCCGCAGATATTGCGTGGTGGTATTGGTCTCCCAAACCAGTAATCACATCAAAAGTTGGCAACGTTTCTTCCGGCACGTTTTCTTATATATACTTTGTATATTATGAAAATAAATCCAATACACGGCTAATTCAGGATTGTCAGGAAAGAATGGCAATTGGACATATTGCGGATAATCTGGGTTTACTTGATGATCCATACTATCTCAAATTTCTGGCAATAACGCAAAGATCTCGTGCCCAACGCGCAGCGCTTCAGTGGTTAAAGCACAAAAATAAAACGAACGATGTTGATATTGACCTGGCATTCAATCAATATCAAATTGAATCTGATCCCAGACAGGCGACAAAGTCCATTCAATCATGTATTATGAGGGAACAACACGGCTTTCGTTTGAAATGTAAGAATATTGTTGTTGGACAATTTCACAACGAACCTTTAACGCTTTCAATGATCAAACCATTGCTGACACCAGAAGAATGGTATCAATTTCTGTCCTTTTTACCTTTACCCATGGAAAATGCATATCAAAGCTATTTGACACGTTTTTTATATCATGTTGTGCATCAGGAAATAATCGCGTTTTTCTCGCCTGATTTGAATGAGCTGAAACAAAGAGACCATGATCAGGTGGCCAGGCGCTTTATATCAGTAAAATATGGGATGGCCCACGAAGGCATTTATCCAACAGGTCGATTAGCGCTCGATTTTCCTGATACTGTGTTGTTCAATCATTTTTTTGCCATTCAACATCGATTTTTGCCTGTACAGACAGTTCAGGTTCAATACAGCGTCTTTGAGACAATGGATATCGCCAAAATGGTTTACAATAAATTGCATGATGGCGAAAGCTTGATTCGTTTTGCCAGACAGTATGCAATTAATGATCATTTTGTGAAAACTGCGTATCCACACCAACTATCTGGATATGGTGTCAATGGCATGCCATCACATCCTGAAGAACGTGCGATCATTGATAATTATTTGCTTGATGCTGCACATAACAATCATTTATTGCCTCATCCCCATCAATTGGATCGCGGTGTTCTTGTGGCACAGTTATCGAATCTGGAACGAGAGGACCGAAAATTAAAATACAGGGACTATCAATTTGCCGTCCGACGAGATTTAACATTGAAGACACTTAAAGAAAAATATCGGATTGATGTTGAAGACGCGGTTCATGATATTGAATGGCAACTCGTAAAGAAAGCTCAAAAAATAAGTAACAATAAGAAAGATATGATACCAAAGCGATAAGAGTTAATTGAAAGTATACAAAAAGTTGAAAAGTCCATTCGATTATGATAAAGAATATCCTTTTTATTTATATAACGATTCACGATACACAATAAGGAACAAGACATATGTCTCAACAATTTACAGGCTCAACCAGATATGTTCTGGATGAAGAACTGGCCAAAATTGTTAATATCTCAATAACATTGGAAATGCCCCTTTTGTTAAAGGGTGAACCCGGAACAGGTAAAACCATGCTCGCCCATGCCATCGCAAACAGTCTGAAAATGCCGCTGATTGTTTTAAATGTCAAGTCCAGCATGAAACTTGTGGATGCCTTATATCAATATGATACCTTGACCAGACTCAACGATAGCCGATTTGGCGATTCTGGAAGAGATGTCAGTGTTATTGAAAATTATATTAAAATGGGAAAAATTGGCCAGGCCTTCAAAAGTAACGAACGAAGTGTCTTATTAATTGATGAAATCGACAAGGCAGATACCGATTTTCAGGATGATATGCTTGATGTGTTGGATCAAATGGAATTTGATATTATTGAAATTGACAAAACCATTCAAGCCAAAAATCGTCCGGTCATTATTATTACATCCAATGCAAAAAAGGATCTGTCAGACCCATTTTTGGGCCGATGCAATTTTCATCATATCGCCTTTCCTGATCCCAAAATGATGAAAAAAATTATTCATGCCCATTTTCCAGATATTCAACGCGATTTGATGGAAAACGCAATTGGCACATTTTACAAACTCAGAGATATCAATGATATTGAAAAGAAACCCGCTACCAGAGAACTTATTAACTGGATTCGGGCACTCCAGGCAGACCCGGATTTTAAGCCCAAACAACTGGTTAAGGGTGAAGTTCCCTATCCTGGCATTTTATTTAAGAAAAGCCCGGATTATTCCAGAGCCACGACCCTTTCTCGGCGAAGATTATACTAATACAAGTTTTGTGTGAAATGGGAGCCCATTCATGTTTACAAATTTTTTCTATCAAATCAAAGAGGTTGGAATTCCAGTGTCTCCCACCTCTTTTTTAATGCTTCAAAAAGCACTCAGCATGGGGTTGATTCAATCCTTGGATGATTTCTATACTGCAAGTCGAAGTATATTGATCAAGAGTGAAAAATATTTCGATATTTTTGATCAGGTCTTTGCGCATCATTTTGAAGGTGCTGAAATGCCTGATCCCAAAGGTCTGGAAATGGACAGCTTGATAGAGTCTCTGTTAAACGAATGGCTAAAAGACCCAAAAACACTGGCAGAAGTCCTGGGCATGGACGAATCTGAACTTAGCAAGCTTTCACCTGAAGAATTAATTGCGTATTTCAAAAAACGTTTGGAAGATCAAACTGAACGTCATGATGGTGGAAACAAATGGATTGGTACTGGTGGAACATCACCAGTTGGCCATTCGGGATACCATCCCGGCGGCATGCGTGTTGGCGGCGTATCAAGAAACAAATCAGCGGTCAAAGTTGCGATGGAAAGGCGGTATCGTGATTATTCCAGGTCAGGCCCCTTAACGCATGCAATGATGGGTGAGGCCATTAAACGCTTGCGAAATATGGTGCCATCCGGACCAAAAGATCACTTGAATATTGATGAAACCATTACAAAAACAATTAAAAATGGGGGCGAAATTGAACTGTTTTTTGAAAGAAGTTTTAAAGATCGATTAAAAGTGATTATTGCCATTGATAATGGGGGATGGTCTATGGACCCCTTTATCCCTGTTGTACAAACATTGTTTGATTATGCGCGAGCCCAGTTTAAGGATTTAAAAACATTTTTCTTTCATAATACCATTTATGATACACTGTGGGAAGATCCCGCTCGTTTCAAAAAGCCATATAAAGTTAAGGATTTTATTCGCTTAGATCCGCAAACACGATTTATTGTTGTGGGTGATGCCAGTATGGCCCCATATGAATTAATGTCTACCGATGGTGCAATCAATATCACGTATCGCAGTGGACGCCCGAGTATTGATCAACTCAGATTTATTAAAGAAACCTTTGACAAAACAATCTGGCTCAATCCCCTGCCAGAACATACCTGGCATTATACGCAGACCATTCACACCATCCGAAGAATTTTTCCCATGTTTGAATTGTCATTGGATGGCCTGGAGCAGGGGATTACATCTTTGATGGCAAAGGGGTAATTGTCATAGCCGTTAGTTAACAAAGGCATTGTTTTTACACAACAGTCTGTGTAGCGGTGAACCTTATGTTCACCCTTAGCCTGATGTCAAGGAGGTACTTATTACCGCATATTGAAATCATTTCATTACAAAAAAACCCTGTAGCATTCATATGAGCGACAGGGTTTTTCCTTAAATACATTTCAAAGCGGATGAATGCTTACTTATCTTTCACTTCTTCATAATCAGCGTCAACCACATCTTCATCCTGATTTGAAGAACCCGGTTTTTGATTTGGGTCTGCCTGTTGGCCGGCACCACCTGCGGCGCCTCCCATTCCGGCCCCTGCTGCTCCTGCTGCAGCCCCCATATCTGGTCCCATTCCGGCACCTGCTGCTCCTGCTTGAGCGGCCTGTTGATACATTGCTTCAGCCAATTTATGCGATGCATTGGTCAGTTCTTCGCTCAAACGCTTGATTTCATCAACGTTGTCACTGTCCAGGACGCCTTTTAAACGTTCTTTGGCACTTTCAATATTGTTTTTGGTTTCATCATCAATCTTGTCGCCCATTTCTTTAAGAGATTTTTCTGTCTGGTATACGAGAGAATCTGCTGTATTTCGGGCATCAATCAATTCACGCTTTTTCTTATCTTCATCCGCATGAAGTTCGGCTTCTTTAACAGCCCTATCTATTTCTTCCTTGGTCAGCCCACTGGATGCTGTAATTTTAATGGATTGTTCCTTACCTGTTCCCAGGTCCTTTGCAGATACATGGACAATACCATTGGCATCAATATCAAAAGTCACCTCGATTTGTGGCACACCGCGCGGTGCAGGGGGAATACCAACCAGTTCGAATCGTCCCAGAGTTTTATTGCTTGTTGCCATTTCTCGTTCACCTTGAATGACATGAATGGAAACTGCGGGTTGATTATCTGCTGCGGTTGAAAAAATTTGACTTTTCTTTGTTGGAATGGTTGTATTCTTGTCAATCAGCTTTGTCATGACACCGCCCAGCGTTTCAATTCCAAGCGATAATGGGGTAACATCCAAAAGCAGTACATCTTTAACATCACCCTTAAGAACGCCGCCTTGAATGGCTGCACCCAGCGCAACAACTTCATCAGGATTGACACCACGATGCGGTTCTTTGTTGAAAATTCGTTTAACTCGTTCCTGAACCGCTGGCATTCGTGTCATACCGCCCACTAGAATAACCTCATTAATTTCAGAGGGGGCCAATCCGGCATCTTTTAAGGCAACAACGCAGGGTCTTTCAAGCTTATCCAACAAATCTCCACAGAGAGCTTCAAGTTTAGAACGAGATAATTTGAGGTTCAAATGCTTCGGTCCGCTGGCATCAGCAGTGATAAATGGCAGATTAACATCTGTTTCAACAGATGATGACAATTCCATCTTGGCTTTTTCAGCGGCTTCCTTTAAGCGTTGTAAAGCCATTTTGTCTGACCGAAGATCAATGCCCTGATCTTTACGAAATTCATCCGCTAAATAATCAATCAAACGCAAATCAAAGTCTTCACCACCCAAATGGGTATCGCCATTGGTAGATTTTACCTCAAAAACGCCTTCACCAATTTCAAGAATTGAGACATCAAATGTCCCCCCGCCAAGATCAAACACCGCAATTTTTTCTTCACTTTTCTTATCCATGCCATAGGCCAGAGATGCAGCGGTGGGCTCATTAATAATTCGTAAAACATTCAAACCGGCAATTTTACCGGCATCTTTTGTTGCCTGTCGTTGACTGTCATTAAAATAAGCAGGAACAGTAATAACTGCATCAGTCAATTTTTCTCCAAGATAATCTTCAGCAGTCTTTTTGATATTGGAAAGTACGAATGATGAAACTTCAGCTGGGCTGTGTTTTTTGTCCTGCAATTTAATTCGGACATCACCATTATTTGCCTTATCTATTATATATGGCAAACGTTTGAGATCTTCCTGAACTTCCGGTGAACTAAACTTTCTACCAATCAGGCGTTTGACACCAAAAACAGTATTCTCCGGATTGGTAATGGCCTGTCGTTTTGCGACCTGACCAACCAATCGTTCTCCGCTGCTTGATAAAGCAACAATCGAAGGCGTTGTTCTGCCGCCTTCAGCATTTGTTATGACTTTTGGGTCGCCTGCCTCCATAATTGCAACACAGGAATTAGTCGTCCCCAGGTCAATTCCTATTACCTTTCCCATTTTATCCTCCTTAAATTACAAATGTTTTTTTATATATTCTTTATATTTTCAATTTTTTTATTATATTTAGCAGCAGGTTTAATCTGGTATGTAAAAATTAATAAATTGCGTCATTTATATCTACCTGAAATCTTTTAGCCTGGCTGCTATTAATAAAGAATTTGACTTAACTTGAAACGATAACCATTGATGGTCGTAACAGGCGGCCGTGAATGGTATATCCTTTCTGATATTCTTTCAAAACCTTATTTTTGGGACACTCAGCATTTTCTTCCTGTCCGACTGCTTGATGAAATGCGGGATCGAAATCTTTTTCTAGCGCTTCAACAGGTTGAACGCCGTACTTTGAAAAAACTCTCAACATTTCATCTCGTGTCATGGAAACCCCTTCATTAATGGCCTTGCAAGCGTCATCCGTGCTGGTTGTTTCCAATGCCCGATCAAGATTATCCACAACCGGCAAGAGATCTTTTATTAATACTTCTGATGCAAATTTTTTGAATTCTGACATTTCTCGACGATTGCGCTTTTTAAAGTTTTCGAACTCGGCTGAAAGCCTTAATAGCCTATCTTGAAGTTCCTTTTTTTCCTTCTGTGTCTTATCCAGGAGGTCTTCTGATGAATTCTGTTTGTTTTCATCATTTTCACGCTGTTGTTGTTCTTCTTTTACTTCAGCCATATCTGTTTCTATTGTATCTGGTTCTATCGTTTCGGTGTCATCATTTACTTGTTCAGACGCATCATTCTCTTCAGAAACTTCAAAAACTTCTGGTTCATCAATCCGAGTTTCATTGGATTCACTATTGACATCAATTGTTGAATCAATCGCCTGATCACTATCTTGCGATTGCTTCATTTTTTCGGATATTTCTTTTGAGTCTGATGAAAGTGTGACACGTACTGCGTCATTATTTGTTGAACTCAATTTCTTCACCCTTTCCACATGTTTTATGTCATATCAAAACATTAATATGTACATATGTTCATGGACTTCAATTGGAGATTATTCAAAAAACCTATTTAAGTCGTACTGATTTTTTGAATGCCCTTCATCTTATGTTTGAAAAAAAAATAAGACGATATAATTCAATGTCAAGGTATGGAATAGAAAATAAGAAATGATATTAAGAGAAAACCAGGAATGGTTATCAAAGAAAATGGCTGTGCACTCTCTGTTGGACCCGCTTTGTAACCGCCTTCCACTTTTTGATCGGGATCGATCCGCGACACAGCCTGAATCGCTTATCGCTGCTTCCTTCCGGATCTGACGAGGTTCACGACCGTCTGTTGCGCGGCGACCGATCGAAGCGTTGGGCAATTTCAAATTAGACCCTAAAGAGAGAATTCGGCCCCGCATAAGCGGATTTCGGGAACAGGGCACCGCTAACTCCCCGCTTAGCACAACCATCCGAACACTATATGAGTTATAAATGAATTTTTCAAGGAAAAAATTAAATAATTGTGAAAAAGCTTGCAGCCTTTTGTTTAGAAATGATAGAAATTCATCATGATAACCACTGAACAAAAACAACTGTTTTTAAAAAAAGTTGCGCAGACCTGTCAGGAATTTCAATTGGTTCGCCCCAAACAATCTGTTTTATGCGCTGTGTCTGGCGGCCCCGATTCTGTATGTCTGTTTTACATCTGTCAATACTTAAAAGATAAATATGATATTCAACTGGCCATTGCACATGTCCATCATGGACTTCGTGGAGAAAATGCTGATCGGGATGCTGATTTTGTCCAAAACTTGGCGCAAAAAGCCTGTTTGCCCTTTTTTTTGGAACAGGTCAATGTATTGTCTTATCAACAAACGCATGGATGTAGTCTAGAAGAAGCCGCACGAGATATGCGATACCAGACATTGACTAAGATATGTACGAAATTCGGCTATCAATCAATCGCATTGGGGCATCATGCAGATGACAATGCAGAACAAATATTGATGAATATCATTCGTGGCACCGGCTCAAAAGGGCTTTCAGGCATTGTTCCCAAACGCAATATTTCAGAAACACACCCAATCCAGATTATCCGACCACTCATTCATGTGTATCGCGATGAAATTGTATCTTTTTTAAAACAAATCAGTCAAGGATGGATGGTTGATGAAACCAACGAAAACGTCAATTTTTTACGCAATCGCGTCAGACATCATCTCATACCAATTTTACAGACATATAATCCAGGAATAACCCTATCGTTAAATCGACTGGCTGATATTCAGCGTGTTGATACGCATTGGCAAGAAACTGTCGCAGAAAAAAAATTTTTGGATGCGCTTATTCATATGGACGACAATCAGATTGTATTGAATTCTAATAAACTCAAGCAAACCCATTTGGCTGTTATTCGCAGCGTGTTTCGTAAAGCAATCTGTCGATTCAAGGGCAATCTGCGACGTATTTCACACGAGCATGTCAACAAACTATCTCATTGGTTGGTATCATCAGACAAACCCAGAGATATGTATCTTCCTGATAAGGTATTTGTTAAAATTGCGAACAGTCAGGTAAAAATTTCAGGTAATTTGGAACAAATACCTTTCAATACATTTCGATATCAAATAGAAAAGCCTGGAAAAATCGAGATTCCTGATTGTAATATGATTCTACAACTTGACTTATTGCCTGAAAATTTTGTAATAAGTAAAAATTACAAATTTTTTGATAATCATGTTTTTTTTGATGCTGATGTGGTATTATTTCCATTAATCATAAGAAATATTGAAGCGGGTGATCGATTCCAACCATATGGAATGAATGGACATCAAAAATTAAAAAAATTTTTTATCAATCAAAAGGTCCCCCGATCCAAACGATCTCAGGTCGCTGTATTAATCAGTCAGAACAAAATTGTTTGGGTAATCGGTTACCGAATAGCGCAAGCTGCATCAATTAACCGGTCAACGAAACGTGTGCTTGAATGCAGATGCACAATTATTAATTGAATTTTTTTGGGAGGTATTGCCTTGAATCCATTTTATAAGAACCTGGCACTTTGGCTGATCATTGCACTGGTCATGGTCATGCTTTACAATTTGTCGCATCAACAACCCCTTAAACAAAAACCGCAAATAACATACTCACAATTTTTGAAAATGATTGAAAAAAAAGAAATTGAGAATGTGTTGATTCAGGATAAGTACTTGTATGTCACCCATGTAAAAGGGAATCGGTTCAAAATATTTATGCCGCAGGATCCTGATATTATCAGCACGTTAAAAAAGCATAATATTGCGATGGATGTTCAACCGCCCAGCGAAAATGAACAGTATGTTTCCATATTATTGTCGTGGCTTCCCATGCTTGTATTAATTGGCGTATGGGTCTTTTTCATGCGGCAGATGCAGATGGGCGGTGGCAAAGCCTTGTCATTTGGAAAGAGTCGTGCGCGATTGTTGTCAAGCCATCAGGATAAGGTAACCTTTGCTGATGTTGCCGGAATTGAAGAAGCCAAAGAGGAACTTGAAGAAATTGTCGATTTTTTAAAAGATCCCAAAAAATATACACGTTTGGGTGGACGTATTCCCAAGGGCGTATTATTGACAGGACCGCCAGGAACCGGAAAAACACTTCTTTCCAGAGCGATCGCTGGAGAAGCCGGCGTTCCCTTTTTTAGTATCAGTGGATCTGATTTTGTGGAAATGTTTGTTGGTGTTGGAGCGTCTCGTGTAAGAGACCTGTTTATTCAGGGAAAACGCAATGCCCCCTGTATTATTTTTATTGATGAAATTGATGCTGTTGGACGGCATCGTGGGGGAAGTCTTGGTGGCGGTCATGATGAACGCGAACAAACTTTAAATCAGTTGCTTGTTGAAATGGATGGTTTTGAGTCCAACGAGGGCGTTATCTTAATTTCTGCCACAAACCGACCTGATGTCCTTGATCCTGCCTTATTAAGACCGGGACGTTTTGATCGGCAGGTGTCAGTTGCATTGCCAGATATTCGGGGACGTGAAAAAATTCTCAAAGTGCATATGAAACGAACACCCCTTTCAAAGAATGTCAATACAAATGTTTTGGCAAAAGGGACACCGGGTTTTTCGGGTGCAGATCTCGAAAACCTGGTCAATGAAGCCGCTTTGTTATCTGCAAAACGTAATAAAGACCGGCTGGATATGAATGATTTTGAAGATGCCAAAGATAAAGTATACATGGGGCTTGAACGAAAATCCAAAGTGATTTCTGAAGAAGATAAAAAAACAACAGCTTATCACGAAGGCGGACATGCCCTGGTTGCCCGCTTTTTACCTGAAACTGAAGCTGTAAATAAAATTACGATTATTCCCAGAGGTCGGGCGGCTGGTGTCACCTGGTTTTTACCTGAGGAAAGAGATTTTAAGTATAAAGATCAACTGGAATCTGAATTGTCTGTGGCATTTGGCGGAAGAATTGCTGAAGATCTTGTATTTCATAGAATCAGTACCGGTGCATCCAATGATATCAAAAAAGCAACCGAACTCGCAAATAAGATGGTTCGTTCATGGGGCATGAGCGAAAAAATGGGGCCGCTCTCATATGATTCGCAAGAAGATGCATACATGTTTGGTCGTGATTTTTCTCAAGGGCATGAACACTCTGAAAAAACTGCTCAGGATATTGACTTTGAAATTCGAGATATTATTCGCAAAAGTTATGACAAAGGGGTTGAAGTATTGAAAGAGAATATGGATATTTTACATGAACTTGCTGACTTATTATTGAAAAAAGAAACTGTATTGGGAGATGAACTTGATAAACTTATCTATGAAATGCGTCCAGGTATAGAGTTACCATCACCAAAAAGCCCGGAACGTTTTCATGATGACGCCAGCACTGATGGGAATGAAAAAGAAACTGATGAAAAAGAAAAATCAGATAAGGATACGTCTCAATCAGAAAGCACGGGTAAAGTAGAAAAGGATATTGAAAAATCAGATAATCAAAACAAATTGTCCGAAGGCAGAATATAAAATTAACTTCCCAATCCGACAAGTTAGACTTGTCCGACTGACACAAATGGGTCAGTTTTTTTGAAATGGCGAACTTATTTTTCAAGTATTCCTAAGAAAGAATGTTATGAAATCATACGATTTAATATGGCAAAATTATCATTTAAAACCTGGATTTCCACCACTGATTATGGGAATTCTCAATGTAACGCCAGATTCATTTTCTGATGGCGGCCAATTTTTTGACAAAGATAAAGCCATCACGCATGGTTTTCAGATGATTGAGCAGGGTGCAGATATAATTGATGTTGGCGGAGAATCAACCCGACCATTTTCAGACCCTGTATCCGCATCCAAAGAAATTGAACGTGTGGTGCCAGTTATTTCAGAATTATCTCAAAAAGTGTCCATACCGATTTCCATTGATACATCAAAAGCGGAAGTTGCTCAAGCGGCTATTGATGCTGGTGCGTCTATGATTAATGATATCAGTGCATTACGTGATACAAAGATGGCAGATGTTGCCAGGAAGGCAGAAGTGCCGCTCATCTTGATGCATATGCAGGGTACACCACAAACCATGCAAGTTGCACCCAGGTATGATAATATTATTGATGAAATTTATTATTCTTTAGAATCACGCATTCAAAGCGCTATTGATGTAGGGATCCCAAGAGAATTGCTTATTGTGGATCCTGGTATTGGGTTTGGCAAAACAGTTCACGACAATTTCAAGATTATTCAAAATCTAAAACAGTTTCATCAACTGGATGTGCCATTACTTATTGGCACATCTCGAAAATCATTTATTCAAAAAACGCTGAATATTCAGCAAGATGCTTTGAATTATTTAGAAGCCATTGAATGTGGCACAATGGTAACCATTACTTTATCGGCCCTTGCGGGCGTTCATATTGTTCGTGTGCATAATGTATTTCAAACCCGGATAACCTTAACCTTATTAAATTCTCTGACAGATCCACAATTACCAAGCTGTCAGACAAGAAGCGACGCAAAATGATAAAAAAACAAAGTAGTTTTACCCTCTGGATTTTTGTATGTGTTTGTATTGTAATCGGTGGGATGGTTATTTATTATTATAAACATAGATATCAATCGGTTACAACTCAGATTTCGGTGAAATTAGATTGGGGTCAAAAGCCTGAAAATATCTCTTTCATGAGCGAAGTACCTGAACATGTTACAATAGATATTAAAGGATATAAATATCTTATTGATCCATTTCTTACCAGGGCGTTTGTGTATCCAATCGATTTTTCTAATATTCAAACAGGCACAGTCAGCATAACGATAGATCCTGGAAAATTAAACTTTCCAAAAGAAATTGAAATTCTGGCAATAAACCCTGAAAGCCTGACATTTCAAATTGAGCGGATGATTGAAAAAGAATTTCCTGTGCGCCTGTCGGTTTCTGGTGCGCCGGCAAAATCGTGCGTGCTATCTGAAATATATCTTAAACCAGGGAAGATCGTATTTGATGGTCCTGAAAACGTGATTAAAGATAAAAATCCGACTGAATTTTTTACTCGGGAGTTGTCGTTGGATGGTGTTCATGAGTCATTTTCAAAAGAACTGCCAATTATTATGGACGAATCTTTGATACCTTATATGTCCAAACGAATTGTGCGCGTTGATGTAACCTTGAATGAAAAAATTGAAACCCGGGAATATAAAAATATTCGTGTGAGAGGAAAAAATACACCCTATCGATATAAAATTCGACCTTCTACTGTAGATTTAACCTTTGAAGGTCGTATAAAAGCGCTTCATGAATTAAACCCTAAAACAGTAAATGTCTATATTGATTTACAGGCTTTAAAACCGGGTGTTTATGCCAGACGTGTAAAAATTGAAGTACCGGGTAATGTTTCATTGACAGGGGTACGACCGGAAATTTTTACGATTACATTATATAAATCACTACGTTAAGCCTGTCTCATTTCCTTGCGAATTGAAAGATTTGGCTGATCAACATTTTTTGTGATAAAGCTGATGTTGATTATGGAGATGATTTTGAAAATAAGATTTGGGGTGCTGTAAGAGATGCTCAAGAATTATTCGTTTTGTTAATACCTTGGAGACTAAAATCACCCTATAGTGCTCAAAAATATTAAGTGTCAGGAATACATTTATGTTATTTGTAATTGATATCGGAAATACCAATACAGTATTAGGTGTATATCAGGATGATCAATTGATTCACTCATGGCGTGTCAAGACTGAACAGAGAACCACTGAGGATGAATTTCATATTTTGGTACGTAATCTGTTCATTTTTGGAAATGTTGAGATAAAAGAGATTTATCAAACCATTGCATCATGTGTTGTTCCACCAATGATGGGCATTTTGGATGCCTTTTGTGAAAAATATTTGGATCATGCGCCACTCTGGGTTAACGCACATAATGTATCCATGCCCATCTGTCTGAAAAATCCCGATGAAGTGGGGGCCGATCGTCTGGTTAATGCGATAGCAGCCTATCATCAATATGGCGGCAATCTGATTGTGATTGATTTTGGGACTGCAACAACTTTTGATTGTATCTCATCAAAAGGGGAATATTTAGGTGGTGCAATCAGCCCTGGAATTATGATTGCATCAGAAGCCTTGTTCATAAATGCCTCCAAACTGCCACGCGTGGATATATACACGCCTCCAAAGACTATTATTGGTAAAGATACTGCTGAAAGCATTCAATCGGGAATCATATTTGGTTACGCCGGCTTAGTTGATGGCCTTGTCAAACGCCTTTCAAATGAAATGAATGATACGCCGACCATTATTGCAACTGGCGGCTTGGCGCCTTTAATGGCCAATGTTTCCAAGTGTATTGAACATGTTGAAACAGAATTGACGCTTGAAGGTTTACGACTGATTGCTAGAAGAATAAGCATTTAAAAGGATAAATTATGTATTCAAAAATCGTTTTTTTAAATTTCCCAAAAAACAAGGCCAATAAACCACTGGTCTGCAACTTAGTCAAACAGTTTGATTTAACGTTCAACATTTTAAATGCTGAAATATTGCCGCGTAAAGAAGGCAAGATGGTCATTGAATTATTGGGAAATCAGAAGAATTGTAAAAAAGGGATTCAATACTTGAAAGACAATGGTGTCAAAGTAAAAAGTGCGGGTGGGGTAATTAAACGACACGAAAATATCTGCCTGCATTGTGGAGCATGTACAGCTGTATGCCCCACAGATGCATTGTCCATCCGTCGTCCTGAGATGTTTGTGGAATTTGATCGCAAAAAATGCAGCCTTTGTGAACTATGTGTTCGTGTTTGCCCGGCACGAGCTATGTATATTCGACCCACCAAAACTGTTTTCTTTGGAGAATAAGAATGAAAATTGCAGTTGCTGTGAGTGGTGGTATAGACTCAATGGTGACTGCTCACCTACTAAAATCTTCTGGAAATGATATTTTTGCCATTCACTTTTTGACAGGCTTTGAATCTGTTGACAATCATGAAAACTTTCTTTCTCCACATTGTCAAAAATTAGGGGTCAAACTGATCACTGTCAATTTGAGTCCGCATTTTCAATCAGAAGTTGTCAATTATTTTATATCAACCTATGCCAAAGGAAAGACACCCAATCCTTGTGTTATATGTAATGCAAAAATTAAGTTTGGTTATTTGTGGGCATATGCCAGGAAGCTTGGTGCAGAAAAAATTGCGACAGGCCATTATGCGCGGGTTGCATATTTTGAAACAAGGTATCTGTTAAAAAAAGGGATTGATCACAAGAAAGATCAATCCTATTTTTTGGCGCTTTTATCTAACAAACAATTGGCATCAGCAATATTTCCATTGGGAACATGGAACAAAGAAAATGTAATCAATTATGCGCAAGAGAAAGGCATTGATAAGCCTGTTCAGCCAGAAAGTCAGGAAGTGTGCTTTATTCGGGACCGATATCAAGATTTTTTGATTCATTCGGGTTGCATTAAAAAAAATGCCGGCCCAATAATAACAACATCAGGAAAAGAGATTGGTTATCACAATGGCCTTCATGCCTTTACAATCGGCCAGCGCCGAGGAATAAATTGCCCTGGGCCCTATCCATATTATGTTGTTCGATTAGAGCAGCACAGCAATACATTGGTTGTGGGAAAAAAAGAGGATTTATTATCTGAAAGTTGTATTGTTCATGAAATTAATTGGATCGTTGTCCCCCCCCAATTTGCGATAGATATTGATGTACGTATTCGCTATAGAACAAAGGCGGTTAAAGCCAGACTGACACCGATTCATTTGAAACAGGCGCTTTTAAATTTTGAGACAAAGCAAAGCGCTGTTACACCGGGGCAGATTGCTGTTTTTTATAAAAAAAACAATGTGTTTGGGGGGGGGATGATTCAATCGGTATCATAACAGGGTCGGTTTCCGCTCAAACCCCAACAAAGTTTTTTCTATAAGTCACTTCAACAAACTCATCCTGCATGGGTGCGCTATCTGAGTGGAAACAAATTTTATTATTCAGTTCAAAAGAAGATGTTTATAAGATTTTAGAAGGATCATCTCAAAGAGCAAAACAACTAAGATCATCAAGCCCTTTTACAGGGATATTAACT
>Ga0272440_1002226_pt1 | contig 15292 bp, 14 predicted proteins | sample SSMMMBAug17_FD_192440 | JGI IMG/M metagenome (GOLD analysis project Ga0272440, IMG submission 192440) | Marine sediment archaeal communities from Little Sippewissett salt marsh, Falmouth, MA, United States - SSM-MMB-Aug17 | ecosystem: Environmental > Aquatic > Marine > Wetlands > Sediment ... | reverse complement strand
ACTTTTCATGGGGCCAGTACCGGCGAGGACCAGGCTGCTTCTTTAGCCGGTGCTCAATTCGGCTTGATAACTTATGATGAGTGCGTGTTTTCTCACCATCTACGGGAGGAATTACCCGCTCGTATCATGAGTCGTACAGTCGATATGAATGCCCCGATCGATCTGGTTGCCACTTTTGACCGGGATGCCAATTCGCAACAGTATTTTTTCGGACTAGCTAAAAAGGCGTTGGCCGGAAGAAACGAATGGTATATTAAAACCGGGGTTTATACTGATAATATTTTCATACCACTACAAACGAAAGAGGATGCCAAGAAGAAGATTATGGGAGAGGATTTTAATCTTTACCGGCAAGTATTTTTGGGTGAGGCGATTCCAAGCTCGATTAAAATGTTTGAGCCGGAAGTCGTTAATCAGGTTTTTAAGGATAATTTGGAACCGGAACAGTCAAGATCCGGCCATGATTATCTAATATCGGTTGACTGGGGAGGTAGTGAGCAAGGAGATCCAACGATTATGGGGGTTATCGATTATACGGACTTGCCGTTTAAAGTCGTTCATCACGAGAAAATTTTGGGCGGATCGCCACATGCGAACTTCTCACTTTTAAAAGCCTTGCAAATCGATTACAATAATGCGAAGATAGTAATGGATACCAATTCTTTGGGTGGGGTGATTATTAAAAAGATTCTGAATGAGATGAAAGTTAAAACCTATGACTTTGATTCGCATGGCGGAGAGAAAGGCGAAGCTATTACCCAGCTCAGGTTGTTGATGACAAGAGGGCGTGATTATGAGATTAAAGATGGGAAATTGGTTGAGAAGAATCCGGAATTTGGGATGTTAAGAAGTTATTATATCGGTGAGATGGAGGATCAGCTGGGGATGTACCAGCTTGAGGATAAACGGATCGAACAGGATTTTGTCGCTATGCTCTGGATGGCAGCATGGTGGCTGATGAAAAAATACCGGGCCAAGCCGAAACAAACTTATTTAATAAAACGCAATACGCGTGGAAAAGAATATGCCACAATTGGTTGAGAAAATTTTAGATGAAAAACAAGCGAACGAGGATGCCTGGCGACAGTATTTTATTGAAAAGGATAGTGAGCTTGAAACCGAATATTCAAATTTAATGCATGGCGTTAAGACCAGGCTCGGTCGGGGATTTAGAAAAGTCGGCTACCAAAGACTGCGTGACTTCGAGGATGGTGACCAATGGTTATATGTCCCTGAGGGTGGGGCCGGTATGCCGGTTTATAATTATTGTCGTTCGACTGTTTTGAATTATACCGCTTTTATGACCAACGAGCCGATCGATATTGATGTTCCGACGGAAGATATTACCGATGAGATCGAGGTTGCCAGAAGTGAAGCTAAAGAAAAGGCGTTAAAAGATGTTTTGGAAGCAAATAGTTTTAATACTTTATTCGAGAGTGCCGTAAAAAACGGCTCTCTTTTGGGCGATTCAATTATGACTGGCCCTTTTTATAATAAAAAAACCGGTGAGATCAAGATAGAAAGCGTGCGGATGCCGGAAAATGTGAAAATAATTTGGAAAGACGACAGCTACGATGAAATTTTCGGTTATGTGCACAACAAATATATGTCGGCGGAAAAGCTATACGAGGAATACGCCGATGAATTAAAGGGGAAAAATATAAAACTAACCACCGGCGATGGCAACTATGACCGGACTTCCGCTTTCCCCAAATCACAACGCCACTTCGTAAAGGTGTTAGATTGTCATACTGCGGATGTTCATATGGTAATTCTTGCTGACTCGGTGGTAGTCAAATATGATGTCCACAATAACGGTTTTGTACCGATCATTCATGTTCCGAACATTTTGCACTCAGAAGAACCTTGGGGCGTTTCCGATATTGAAGATTTACTTGATGCTCAGGTTGAGTACAATGAAAAGAATTCCGATATGAGCGAAGTGATTGCTCAGAACGCTTATGATTATATTTTTGGTAAAAACCTAGAACCGACCGAAACGCAGTCGGGCCGGGTTAATCTTATTGATGTTGGCGACGAAGCTGAATTAATACCAGATCCACGCCGGGCCAGAACCAATGATTTAAGTAATGATATTTCCAAAAGGTTGTCCGATGTTTATAAGATTTCCGGTTTGAATGAAAATATTTTTGGTGGCGTTGGTGTTCGGGCGATTACCGGTAGGGCTTTATCGGTTTTAATGCAGACTGTTAATAACAGGATCAAAGGCAGACAGGCTCGTTGGACCGAGAAGCTACAAAAACTTTTTAAAAACATTTTTATTCTAATGGAAAAACACACCGAACAGGGCCGAGAATTAGTCAATGAATTTTATAAGGTTGATATTTTCTTCCCTGGTACTTTAGTTAGAAACATTACCGATGAAATAAATAAATTCAATGCTAAGGTCCAAAGTCAGGAAACCACTATGAAGAATATGGGCGTACCTAGTCCGAAAGATGAGAAGAAGCTTATCAAGCGTGAAATGGAAGATAAGATCATGATGGTCGAATTGTCGAGGAACCCGCAAATGCAATTGCAGATACAACAAATGTTACAGCAAATGGTTGCCAATGAAGTCGCCGGCAATAAACCGATGTTGAGAGAGGACCAAAATCAAGAGGGCGATGAGCCGGCAAGTGCCGCCGGGGCCCCACAACAAGGTTCGCAATCATTAGCCGGGGCAGTTGCTCAAGCAACACAAAGGGGTGGCGGTTCGGTGCCAGCCAAACCAAAAGAAACCGAAGCTTAATTTTTAATATATGGCTAAAGAAAATAAAAATAAAGTTAAGGCAGTCCTCGCTTTGGACTCAATTGTCAATTCTAATATTGAAGCTTTTGTTAATTCCAGAAACACTTTAAGAGCTCAGCGTTCGGCAGAACTTTATCAAAAGGCAGTCGACGAGGGGCAAGATGCCGGTGAGCAAATCGCCTTTTTACAAGGTTGGCTTAAAGAGGAACAAGGCAAGAGAGTACCGGATAGAGCCTTTATTCGTGAGCTTAAAAAGGATATCACCGATATGAAAAAGATCGAACGGTCTAATAAGTTTTATGATAAATATCGGGAATCTTTTGAAACTTATAAACTCGGCAAGAAAAGTATTGATGAGCATATCTCGTATTTACAAAATCAGCAAAAGACTGTGACCGATCCGAGCTTGAGGCGTGAAATCGATGGACTTCTTACAACGGCAAGAACCGAGAAAATGACAATGGAGAGAACCATTTTAGAAAACAAAGTTACTTTGGCGATGAATGATAAAAGGGAATCAGTTTTAAATGATGCGATCAGCCGGGTAAAATCAGCAAAACAAAAAGCTTTAGCCGGTGGGAACGACCAATGGGCCAGTGCTTTGGATATTCGTTTGCAGTCGCTTAATTCGCAATTGCAAAACACCAAAATCACTGACGCTGTTCATGATATAGAAACTGAAATGCTTGGCAAAGATTATAAGCCAACTGAATTTTTGAAAAAATTACAATCCAAGATGTCTTTGGCTGATGCCTCTAACACCCCGATCACTATTGACGGGCAGAGGTATGACAACGCCAAACAATTTTGGCAATTTCAAACAAACAAATATGTGGAGGAAAGCTTTTTTACAATGTTAGCTGAGGATAACAAAGCCAGAATCGATACTGCAAATATGGAATTGACTCCGAAGTTAGAAGCCGAATTCCGAAAACAGTATGAAGAAATGGAGAGATTAAAAATGGATCCGACTTTAGCACCTTATGTTGAAAAGATCGAACAAATGCAAATCTCGAACGCCTCTTATGCTGTTAATATGATAGGCAAAAAAATCGTTAGAGATTATCAGGATGGTAAAATGGGAGAGAGTGCTAAGGCAAATATAAATAATACAATTGCTCGCTTGACTGAATTAAATAAAACTTATGGTGTCGATGTTTCTGCAAATATTGATGCAGTCGTTCAGGATGTTGCCAGTAAAAAACAAGCGATTTCCGAAGCTCAAATGCAGGTTTACCAAAATGCAATTGCCGCCGGCAAGACTCCGGAAGAGGCGTTTAAGGAAGCCGAAGCAAATGTTTCCGGCGTAGATATCCCGACCAGCGAGTATATAGAAAAAAGTCCGCTTGAAATAACCAAGGAAAAGGCTAGTGCTCTTGACACTGCCGGGACTGAGGGTGAATCAAAATTTGAAATTAGCGGTCAAAAAACAGAAATGGATCAGCCGAAAGTTTCCGGCGAAGCCCCGAAACCGGCACAGTTGGGAGAATTAATACCCTATAAAGAATTGTTAAACTTAGTCAAAGAGCAAGACATCGAGAGGAAAGGTCAACAAATCTATTTAAAACAAGGAGTTGAGGCTCCATTCAAGAAGATATCTAACGAAGAAGAATTAAAAGGACTGAGTGAAGAGCAGTTGGTCAGACCAGAGGGTTCAACCGATATCTTTCTAAAACAATAAATATATGCCAGTTTTTTCCGTATCAACAATTAAAAAGCCGAAGCAAGGGGCGAGTTCCTCAAGTGCTTATTCCATTTATCAACGGGAATTGGGTTTTTTGGATGTAAAATATAAAGATCCTTTTACCAAGAAAATAACATCAGATAAATATTTTGAGGAGAAAGGGAAGCTGATGGAGGAAGCCTTGAACAATCCAGCTATAACCGCTGCTAAGAAAAATGATATTTTGGTTGACTATGCCAAGGTGCAAAAAGACGGGGCCGCTTGGGCGATAACCAGCAATAAAACATATAAGCAAACTACTGACGATCTTAAATCGGTACTTGAGGATAATTGGCAGTCTTTATGGAAAAATACCGAAATAATGCGGACCGGGAATATACCGGCGATGGCGGCGGGAATGGTTGATGGAGAGGGAGGAATCAACGATTTGATCGGTCAATTGGAGGAAATAAAAAGTGTTATGGAGGAAGTCCCTGGTTCAGATGATGCAGTTATTCCATTACAAAAGAATATCGATTTCTTGGAGGATCGTGCAGAATTTTGGCGTGGCGTTGCTATGAAACCGACTGAATACGCAGCAATCGCCGATACGACTGCCGACGGGGCAATTAAGAATTTTGAAATAAGAAATATCGCCAACACCTCCGGTTATAAAAATACCGGTGCTGATATGGGCGGTTTTGCATTGTACGGGAAACCACACCCCTCTTTAACTGATGAGGATGGTACTGAAAAAATAGTTATCGGTAATAATGTTTTTTCCGATACCGGTGATGGTTTTTACGCTGACGGCGATTTCGATATGGCGAGTTTAAAAAATGTTACTTTTGGGAATTATTATCCCGGTACTGTTTTTAAATCTCCAAACGGTTCTTTCCGGGTTATGCAAGAGGATGGCAGTTTTACAAATTACCAGAATGAAAAAGATTTGAGGTTAGATGAGTTTAGTCCAGATGGTGCAGTCGCTATGACGACTGATGAATTTAGCGACCTTGATTTTATGTATGATGTTAAGGAAGCTGAGGTTGTCGATGTTATTGCTGATATTAGAAAGAATTTCTTAGCAGAATATCAAGCGAGAATTGACGGATTAAAAGATAAGAAGTATACGCCTGATCCTAATTTGATGGTACAAACAAGCGGGAAAACTGAGGGCGATCCGTTAGACAGACCGTTCAAACTTTCGACTGACGACACTTACCCGGTAGGGAATAGACAACCGACAAAAAAACCGAATGAGAATAAGGGCGGGTTTTTAGATACTATTGCCAATTTTTTTAAAGGCAAAAATAAGACTGGCGGTCGTGCCACCGAGGATAGTGTTAATACCGACAAGCCTTATAAAATTTTAGGAGGTCAATAATATGGGGTTTTCTCCGGAACAACTTAATAATATAGCCAGCCTCGCAAAGTCATCGGCTCCGGTTACTGTCAAGACAAGAGAAAAAAAGTCGGCATTACGGGAAGCAGGTGAAAAAACTTTGGGAGGTGCTTTAAAAGTTATAGACTTTATTGAAAGACCATACTACGCTTTAATGAATGTTGGCGTGGATTTTTATGGTGGCGATGAGGGGTTTTCACCTCTCAAGGCTTTAGGCAGAGGTTTGGCTGGAAAAGAGAAATCAGACTTCGGCGATGTCCTCACCGAATCAGGCTGGCAACCGGAAAGCACCTTGGGGAAAATTACCAAAGCCGGTGTATCTTTCGTTGGCGGAGTTGCTCTTGATCCTTTAACTTATATGACTTTCGGGACCGGAAAAGGGATTCAGTTAGGTGGGAAGATTTTGACAAAACAAGCCGGCAAAGAATTCTTAGGAGAGGTCGGGGCAAAAATTGGAAAGAAGCTAACGACCGTCAAAGATGTTAGTAAATTGTCATCCAAGGAAAGGAAAGTGTATGATGAAGTGTATGAGGAAGTCGCCAGCAGTTTTTTAGAGAAAAAGGCGTGGAAAAATCCTGATGCTTATTTTAATAAAACCGCATTAAGAATTGCCGGCAAGGAAGTCCCGGTTGCTTCGGAAGCTCTTAGCGGTATGCAACGAGGATTTTCAAAAGCGGTTAAGCCGTTACTTGACACTCAGATAACCAGGGTTAGTAAAAGAACTGGCAAGGCTGTTACTAAAAGCCTGGGGGAAATTTTTGACCCGACTTATGGTATTAAGAATTCTCGTCATTTAGATGATGTGCAAAAATCACAATTACTTTTAAAATTGGAAAGAACAAGATCAGGAAAAGTCTGGAACGAAATGAAAATTATTGAAGAAACCAGGCGACTATTCAAAGACATGTCCCCGCAGAAAAGGGAACAGGTTGCTTTTGAACTTGAAAAATTTTTAAAATTAAACCAGGGGCAAAAGACTTCTACGGTTGTTAACAATGTTTATAAAAATGCCAGAAATAAAGATTTGCCTCAAGATATAATGGCTGGTTATTTGCATGGAGAAATAACTCCTTTCACTTTAATCGAGCAAGAACGCCACGTCGAAGCTCTTTTGTTGGCTCGTGAAATTAAGGCTAATGCAGTTAACGATTTTGAGAAAAAAATAATTAGTCATACCAGGCAGGAAATGACAGCGAAAATCGCAGAGAAGACTGTTAACACACAAAACCTTAATCGTTTATTTTCTGACATAAAAGATAAGGAAGTTAGAAAAGTGGTCGAAGTTTTCAATAAACGAATGAATGAAGTTTGGGAAAATGAGGTTAAGGCTGGTGTCCGTAAAAAAGGTGAGCCGATAAAAACTGGTTATGTCAAAAGGATATTAAAGAAAGGCGAGTTTATGGAAGATGCTAGTAGTGGTTTTTTTAGTACTAGAAAAATAGATGTTAGTAATATTGAAAAAAGCAAGAAACTTTTTAAAGAGGGGAAACTACCCTATATGTTCGAAACCGATGCTGCCAAAGCTTATGCTGCCAGAATAACTGAAAGCAACGCGATGATTATGAGAAAAGAGTTAGTTGATTGGATGAGTGCGAAAATGCCTGATGTTTTTAGAAAGGCTGGCAAAAGCCCGACTCAGGGAATGACTCAGGTAAAACTATGGGGAAAATATTATGAAGCCACCCCGGAAATAGCTAGAGAATTATCAAAGCTCGCCCCGGAATTGACTGATGTTGGAATGAAGAAATTTTTAAATACTTACGATAAAATACAGAGTGCTTGGAAATTGACTGTCACTTCTTTGTGGCCCAGCTTTCATGCTAGAAATGCCGTATCAAATGTTTGGCTCGGCTGGCTTGCCGGTAATAAAGATCCGAGGACTTATGTAAATGCTTTTAAATTACAACAGTACGGTCATAAAGTGAAATTGGGAGAAAAGGTGGCTGATGAAATAATTACTGTTGGCAACCGTAAAATGAAGCTGTCTGAGCTTTGGGAAATGGGCGGAGAATCAGGGGTAATTGGTACCGGATGGTTTGGCGGGGAATTCGTACAAAAGCTGGCTGTTAATAAAAGTCTGAAAAATCCAGGCGACGCTTTAGAGTTTTATTCTCGTTTTCCTAGACGGATGGGAACGGCGGTAGAAAATAATGGTCGTATTGCTTTATTTCTGGATAGACTTGGAAAAGGTGATGATATCGCTTCTGCTAGTGATACGGTTAAAAAATTCTTATTTGATTATGGTGACTTAACTGAAACGGAGAGAAAGGTATTTAGACGAATTGTCCCATTTTATACTTGGATGAGAAAAAATATTCCACTGCAATTAGAGCAAATGGTTAAACAACCGGGAAAGTATACCGGTATGTTGCATGCTCAAAAAGGAATTGAAACGATGTCACCAGCCGAGGAAGAAAAGTATTTGCCGGAGTGGATGCGGTCGGAAGAGATGTATGTTAGGCTTCCCGGTAAAAAGTATTTTAATCCTGATTTACCCTTTCAAGACTTAGCAAAGGTTACGCTTTCTGATCGTACTATCAGGGAAATAGTTTCCCCAATATCTCCGTTAATCAAGGGGGTTTTTGAAATAGCAGCTAATCGTGATTTATTTAGAGATAAACCATTAGCCGATCAGAATTTACCGGACTCTAAGTTTGCTCGAGAAAAAATTAAGAAAGAGCTTATTAATAATATGCGTTTTGTCAGTATTTATGATAAGGCGACAGACGAGGATAAGGACTTATTATCGCGTTTTCTTGATGTAGTGTTTGGGCTTAAAGTGTCGCCATTTGATGTAGCTCAGGGCCGGAAATTCTATAACCAAAGGCGACAGCAGGAAAAGAGTGCTTTGCGAAAATTAGAGAAAGAAAAGGATTAAATTGCCGAAAGCTTAAAACTGTGCTATAATTTATTATAATTAAAATAATATTAAAATTATGCCTGATGAAAATCAGAGGGAACCTGCCGACAGTGGGGCAGAAGATAAAAAAAACACTGAAGATACCACCAAGCCCGACGGGGCCGGTGAGGGCGATAAGAGCCAAAATGCCAACAAAAAAGATGGCTCCGATAGCGGAGAGGAATCTGTGACTATTTCTAAAAAGGAATATAACAAACTCCAAGCCGTTAACCGTAAGACTTCGAAAAAGCCAAAGGCCAGTCGACCGGCGGCGAAATCGAATTCTGGTTCCGCCTTTACTTTCGAACAGCCGGAAGAACCTAGTGAAGATGAGATCGCCAGACAGAATGAAGCTGAGCTTCATAAACTGGAAACTGGTGTATTGAGAACTATCTTGAAAAACAAGGATTATCAAAATGTACTTGAACAAGATAAAACTCTTGCTAGAGTCGTGGAAAGAAACCCTCTTTCCCTTTTGGATGAGCAACCTATTGATGCTGACGATGCCTTAGAGCAAATAGTCGATTTTTTCGATGAACGTGTCGAGGAGTTGGCTGATAATGGTTCTGACAAAAAGAAAGCTGAGAAAAAAGAAAAAGACGGAGGTCAAAAGGACACTTCCAAACCACCTGAGAAAAAGGTCGAGGATCAAAAGGATAAAAAACCGGAACACGCCGGGGATATCCGCACCCTTGATTCTGTTTCAAAAGGTATTATGGGCAAGGTGACTGTTGACGGAAAATAGAAATTAATAAATTAAGTGATATTAGCTTATGGCTCTTGCAACTGCAGTCGGTGCTGCTTCATTTGATATTACAGCAGGGACTGGAAAATTAGACTTATCCGAAGAATTAGCAGAAATTATCCGTATGGATAATACTGCTCTTTTGAATCGCCTTGGTGCTGGTGGCTTAACTGCTTCCCAAAGAAAACACCAATGGAACGAGGACAGTCTTAATCCTAACACTGCTACATTAAATGAGGCTTTAGACAATTCCGAAACTTCTGTTGACGTTGCGACTGATCATGGTGCACGCTTTAAAGTTGGTACTCTATTCAAATTCAACGAAAGAAGTAAAACTGAGGTTTGTCAGGTAACTGCGATCTCTACTGATACTTTGACTGTTGTTCGTGGATATGGTTCAACCGATGCGGAAACCCATGCTGATCAGACCGAGATCATAATTATCGCTCACACCAAACAAGAGGGTTGGAAACCTACGCAAGAAGATTGGACTAAGGAAAGATCTGCTGCGTACAATTACACTCAAATCTTTGGTATGGGGATTACTTTGGCTCGCACTCGTCAACAGGTTGACCATGCTGGTATTGCTTCTGAGTTCGCACACCAAACTGCTTACAGATTAAAAGAAATTATGCGTTCTCTTGATAGTTCCATTATCAATGGTATTAGAACGGGTTCCGATCCGTCAGATTCCGGATATGGTTCTATGGGAGGTGTAATTGAATTTGTTAGCGGTACTAATGGAAATAATACTACTACCGCGGAGGACTTAACTGAGGCTGTTACAAATGCTTTGTATAAAGACATTTGGGATGATTCCGGTGGTGCTCTAGGTCGTGGCTTTATTCTGGTTGGTGGTGCTCTAAAACGGGTTATCTCTACCTTTGATCAGGCATATCGTAGGACAGATTTCGACACCCGATCAGTCGGTTTTACTGTTGAGAGATTCTTGACAGACTTAGGCTTCGAGCTTGAGGTTATCGTTGATCCATGGATGCCGGATGACACTATGATTATTGGTGATCTTGATAGGTTGAAAGTTGGTCCGTTACAGGGTGACAGTATGGCGGCAGAAATGCTTGCTAAGACTGGTAGAACTATCGAAGCAATGGTGACAGGTCAATATACTTTGGAGTGTAGAAATGCTCTCCAAGCGTTTGGAATTCATAGCAATTTGAACTAGCACTATGAAGCGGGGGGTAATGCACTCCCCGCTTCCTTAAAATAACTTAATTAATCTAAGATAGAAATTTATGCCCGTAAATGCAAAGAGGACATTCGAGGACTATTATCCCGGATACAAGGGCTCAACTGATGCCCCATTCGAGATAAAGACCGCTATTCATAATTTAGGTGCAATTTCTGCCTCAGGTAATTATTTCTTGACTGTTGCTCATAGTGACATTAAGATTTCAAAAGTAAAACTGGTTGTCGATACAACAATTGCAATCGATACAACGAATTACTGGCAAGCACAGCTTGCAAACCTGACACAAATTGACGATTTGTTATCAACTGCTGATAACATGAATTATGATAGTGCTCTAACTGCTGACACTCCGTATACTATAACCCCGGATCAAAACCAATACCTTAGGGATGGTGATGTTCTAGAGTTACAGCTTACGAAAGTTTCGTCTGCAGATAACCTCAGTGGACTACTTGTCGAGGTTGAATATGTGGTTACCGGTAGAGTCGCTACTACGACTTCTACTTCTACTTCTACTACCACTACTACCACATCATCTTCTACTACTACTACTTAATCGTTCAACTTAGATTTATTCTTTATAACTGCTCGGTAATACACTGGGCAGGGATAAGCAATTAATCAATAATTTAAAAATTATGAAATCAGCTAGACCAAAATACATAACAGCCGACGGCCAAGTGTCGGATAGTCCAGTGACTATTTCCGGGATCGTCTTAACCGCCGCTGGCGACCAGGCGACTGTGACTCTTTATAATGAATCAGACGACAGCAAGACCGCTGCTAAAAAGGCGATTACTATCAAAGCCGCTACCAATACTTCTACGGTGGTTGAGCTTGATATTTACATGGGGGAGGGTTGTTATGCAGACGTTACCGGGACTACACCGGAACTAACACTTTTAATCAGATAGTTATATGGAAAAACCATTTTCTATTGTTATACCTTGCTATAACAAAGAGGAGAGTATCGGTCGCTGTTTGCAAAGCTTAATAAGCCAAACTTACGGCGACTTTGAGGCGATTATTATTGATGATGGTTCGACTGATGGAAGTCGGGAAGTCATTAAAAGTTTTTTAAAAGACGGCAGGTTCAAAGCCTATTTCATGCCAGGAAATCATGGTCGATTAATGGCTCGTAATCTTGGTATGAGGATGGCTCGCAACGAATGGATCTGTTGGTTGGATGCTGACGATGAATATTCCAGTATGTATTTGGAACTTTATGCTAAGGCAATTGATGAAAATCCTGATTATAAAATATTCAATTCCGGCATGTTCATCCACAATAAAGGTTATGACGGTTATCGGATAATAGAACCGTTCAACCCGGGAAAGGATAAAGTCGGAATGAAAACTTTTGGCAAAGGGAATATCGGGGCTGGCTCGTTTGTCTTTCATCATAGTCTTAGGTGGTATTTCCCTGAGGGGGTATTAAATCCTTATGGAATAGAAAACACCTTTCCTGGTAAGTTAGTCGAATTTGACAAAATATTTTTGGAGATTTGCGAGAAGAATGAGGAGGGACATTGGTTGCCGCTTGGTAATCCCTGGGGCGATGATTATGTTTATTTCTGGTATATAACCAGGCAGACTCAGTCAAAAACTATAAACACTATTCTTTATACTCAACATATTAAAGACTAATTAATTTTGAATAAAAAAATATGAAGTATTTTATCCAAATTTTAAAATTTTTAAGTGGTAAAAAATCTGCTTTAGCAGGTATCGTTGGTTTGACTATCGCTTATTTAGCTGCCAAAAACATTTTTGGTGAAGCCGAAGTCCTTTTCTATGGTGGCATAAACGCTATCATCTTTGGCGGGGCCAGTTATGCAACAGGCAAACTGGTGTATGGGGTTCAAACAAATAAAAAAAAATAGATTATTAAAGAAAAGCCTTTGCTTTATCGGTAAAGTATTGTTGGCGTTATGGTTCGCCTGGGCCGGTTTCTGCCTTTATGTTGCCTATGAAGTGTTCTGCTTTTTCAATTAACTATATGGAGGAAACTTTAAAGAAACATAACGTAAAAATTCAAATAGGTACGTTAGTAGCCATAATCGTAACAATAGTTATCTGGACTATTACTATATCTAATATCTTTAGCAAAATCGATATACGATTCGAGCAAAACGAAGCATCATTAAGACACCTAGAGGGCAAGACCGAATTATATGCAGAACGCTACGCTCAAACAATATTAGATCAGCAACAACTCAAGGTTGATATGGCGAAAATACAGACGAAACTGTCTAGTATTGAATCATTAATTTTAGAACTTAAAATAAATTTGAGAGAACACTCAAAATAATATGATCGATATTTTATTGGTTACATACAACCGGGGAGATTTCACAAAAATAACGATAAACTCAATTTTACAAAGAACTAAACATCCCTATCGGCTTATTGTTATTGATAACAATTCGACTGACGGGACAAAAGAATATTTAAAAGAACTTAAATTTTCGGGGAAGATAGCTGGATTAATTTTAAATAAAGAAAATATAGGGTTAGAAAGGGCGTTGAATAAGGGCTTTCAAGTAGTCAAGTCAACGCCCTATTTCGTTACAGTCGACAATGACTGTATCGCACCGAGTTTAGAGCCTTGCTGGTTGGATAGGCTTATTGGTTTGATGGATAGGTACGGAGAATTTGCCGCCATAGCACTTAGACCGCAAATGCTTGTCGGTGTTGGGAACATTTTTGCAAATGATAATTATGTGCATTTAGCTGAGAATAATGTTTGTGGCGGTTCTTATCGGATCATGAGGACTAAAGCGGTTAGAGAGGTCGGCGGCTGGACTGATAAGTTTGAGAAAGATGGGCGAGGAAATGAGGAACATGACATTTGCAGTAAGTTAAAATCAATCGGCTATAAGGTTGGTTACACTAAAAAACTTTGGACATACCACATGTTCGGTGACGAGGGAACCTGGGGTTATAATAAAAATTCTAATTATAAAATGGGGCGTGTGTTGGAAAGATCACCGGAGGATGAAAAGCATGATCCGATAACTTGCGAACCTGTTATAAAACACAATGAGTGAACGAAATCAAGTGAGGATAAATAGTCATGAGGGGGCAGATAAAGCACATGTTTTTCGCTATATGTTAGCGAGAGGATTTGTCAATAAAGGAGAAAAAGTTTTGGATGCCGGCTGTGGCACCGGATATGGTTCCTATATTCTATCCCAGGTAGCCGATAGTGTTTTCTGCATAGATTATAAAGACACTTTTGACAAGCAATACGCTAAAGATAATATTACCTTTCTGCTAGAGAGCCTTGATAAAGTGGAGAAAGAGGATATTGAATTATTCGGTCCAGATGTTACGGTTTGTTTTGAGGCTATCGAGCATTTAGAATCCCCCAAAATATTTTTGGATAAAGTAACAGCAACTACTAAACGGATGATGATTTTTTCGTCACCTGATAAACCGACTAAACACGAACACCATTGGCATAAACACGATATTTTAATGACGACTTTTCAAGAGATGATGTCAGATTATCCGGAGTGGGAATTGTATCATGGTATTCATCAAGGCTATATATGGATAAATATTTATATCAAAAAGACGGAGAATTTATTATAGATCCGATAAATAATTTTATTATAAAGAGATGAAACAAACATATTGGGACAACCTGGGGAGAGAATACCAATTTTATTCAACGCCAACACTTGAAATGATTGTTGGTTTTATTTTGTCTAATGGCTGTTGCAAGGTTTTTGAAGCCTCAAGTGGCACCGGACATTTTATCAAGACACTCCGTCACGCTGGTTATAGAGGTGAATTTATTGGTAGCGATTATTGCGAATCCTTTTTGAATTCGTCAAAAGAAAATAATCGAGAAGAGGAATTTGTTTTGGCAGATCTATCTGATGATTTATTATTCGGAGATAATCAATTCGATATAAGCGTGGTCCATCATGGGCTTGATTACGTTTATCCATACCAGAAAGCCTTTAAGGAATTGAAAAGAATCAGTAACGATTTCGTTGCGATTACTTTGTGGCAACCGTTTATAGAGAAAAATGAGATTAGGTTCAACGAGGAGGGGAAATGGAACGTAAATTGTTATGAGAGAGAAGAGTGGTACGAAACATTGAAAAATGCTGGTTACCACATTTTAGTTGATGCCGAGATAAGCGAGTGGAATCAAAAATATCAAAAACAAGTTTACAATCATTTATTCATTTTACATACATAATTTATGAAACCAATTATTTTTGACCTAGATGACTTTTCCAATGAGAATAATGTTTTACCGGATTTAATCTATCTGCGGACTAAACTACCGGGTTTAAAAGTTAATCTATTCACCATTCCAAAGAAAACATCTTTTTCTTTGTTGAGGAGAGCAGCAAAACATGACTGGGTTCATCTTATCCCACATGGGTTCAAGCACAATGATAATTATGAGTGTGCTCAAATGACCAGACATGTATCAAAAGTAAAGTTAAATAAGATTAATTCACAGTTCTTTAAAAAAGGATTTAAAGCACCTGGTTGGCAGATATCTAAAGGAATGATGCAAGCGTTGAAAGATAAGGGTTGGTGGTTAGCAGTCCAGTGGAAAGATGGTCGTATGTTCGGACACCCTGACGGGCCTTTT
>Ga0272440_1002225_pt1 | contig 15292 bp, 7 predicted proteins | sample SSMMMBAug17_FD_192440 | JGI IMG/M metagenome (GOLD analysis project Ga0272440, IMG submission 192440) | Marine sediment archaeal communities from Little Sippewissett salt marsh, Falmouth, MA, United States - SSM-MMB-Aug17 | ecosystem: Environmental > Aquatic > Marine > Wetlands > Sediment ... | reverse complement strand
AATTTCAGGTCAGTTGCCCTTGTCAGTTGATTTCAAAATTGCCCTTTTTAAATTTGTTCACAATCAAACTTTTAACATAATCTATATTTTGTTACACACTCTAAACGTACAAATTTTGGAAAATAACGCGGAAATAACCGGCGGTGCAAAACAATGTGACGCGAAGCGGAACATTGTTTTGAAGCGTCCGGTTGATTGACTGGTTATAACAAGCATGATTAAACCGAGGTCAGTCATTTTCAGAACTTCACACTCGCCAGTTGAAATCATTCCCTTCCATTTCCAGCAGCATTACAGCATTTCTTTGATATAAAAAACTAAAAAACAATCGAATTATTTTATAATCTGTACTTGGGCTGTTTATCGCAAACTAGTTGTAAAATAAAAATAATATCTTTTAAGCTAATTGAATTATTAAAAAAAATGGTATCTTTTTTTTTAAATGATTCTGCTGTTACTTTTGTTAAGGCATACAATGCATCCTCAAGATCTATTCGACTATTCTTACTAAAATCCTGCAGTAAATCAGGAATCATCTGTATATCAAATCTGATAGTTTCTACTTCTCTAATATCTATTACTGAAGAAAATACACTATAATTCTGATGAGATGCGCTTAAAACGGTTGAGCCTGGCTCATGATCCATAATATAATACCTGCCAACAAAGGCTTCATGAAAAACCCCATTAGACATTCCTGCAGAACTATAATCCTCTCTGCCTTTATCAGTAGAAACGAATACGTTCGGCATTCTTTTTCCACTTATCGCGTCAGTTATAACTCCAGTAATATCGGCCGGCATATCACCATCTTTTATCCGAATATCTATTTTATATTCTGTATTATCCCCGAAAATGTTCATATCATAATGATATATCTTTATATGATATAGTCCTTGAGTATCAAAGTAATGAGTAATAATTTCCGGTTGTTCTGTTGCTTGAGTGTCAACAGGTTTTTCCAGCATCATGGTTTTTCCATCTGTGTCATATAATTCAAGTACAACATCACAATGACTTGCCAGATCAAAGGCTGAAATTTCATAGATCCTATTTGCAAATCCATAAAAAAGAACCCAATCCACATCTCCTTTATTATGAAAGTTATGAATCTGTGGCATTTGCTGTTTGCTGTTTACAATAAAAAAGCTTGCTTTAGTGTAGTTGTTATCGTTTTCATATTGATCTTCTGTATAGGTTTCTGCGAATATAGAAAAACAATAAATATTCAACAAGATACATGTCATCAGAGTATATGTACAAATTACAAGCTTGTTCATTTATTAATCCAGATAATAAATTATTGAAGAGTAAATCATATGCTCATGAACATCCTGAGAAAAGTTCAGATGTCTGAGCATTGTTTCTCCAACATTATTGCCAAATCGATATTGATAAGCCAAGTCTATAGAAAACCAGGGCATTTTTGTAAGACCTAAACCTACACTTATACCATAATAATCGTCCACACCATTTTCTGATGGCGCGGGATCATAGAAAAAACCAGACCTTAATGTAACAGAATCTTTATTGTGCTGATCAATGAAAACATATTCAAAACCAAAACGAAATTGATGAGTTGGTTTTATATTTGACTCATTCAGTAACTGTTCACTAACAGGACTTAATTCAATTCCATTTTCATTCTTATATTTAAATTCATTCCAGTTTGTCTGGTATAAATCACATGTAAAGAAGCAATTTGAACGAAGGCGATATAGAATGCCAGCACCAACAGAGAGCGGCATATATAAATAATTTGTTGTTAATTTGTTAGAATGAGATATTTTTGACATTGGAGACTGCATCACTGAATGTTGTTCTAAATTTGCTTTTACCTTTGCTTTAAAAGGGGTTTTAAAAACAAAACCAATCGTCCATTTATTATTGATATCCCATAATAGCCCCAAATTTACGTTAACACCTTTAAAAAAATAGGTTATCTTCCGGTGACTATCTTTATTTAAAGGTAGATTATCCTGAATTCCTGTGGTTTTTTTGAAATATTCCTGTACCCATTTTCCTTTGGAAATGCGATTCCCCCACTGATTAAGAGTGAATCCAATAGAAAGATTTGGTAGAAAGACAAGGCAGTATGAATAACCAGTTGCAGCTAATTGCCCACTTTGTTTGTAATCCCATTTATTATTGTATACATCGGATTCGATTGATTGCTTTATTGTAAATGTCCAGTCTCTTGAAAATTCATATAAACGCTGATAATTTATTGAAAATACCATTTTCAACCGGTTCAACTGAAAAGGAAAAGTTAAACCCATATAATTTATATCTAAGTCGCTTATATAGTGGTTTCCATCAGCTTCGGGATATTTTCCAAATGATATTTGTTCCTTTCTAAAACGTGATGATAAAACAATTGAATATTCAGATTTTCTTATATTCCTAAGACCTCCGGGGTTCCAGGATGATGCTGTTGCATCATCAGAAACAGCAATAAATGCGCCTCCCATACCAATAGCTCTTGCTCCTGAACCAACCGGATTAAATGATGATGGAATTTCAATATCTAATTCTGCATTAACAACAAGGGGTAAAATCGTTAATGCTAATGCAGAAAAAAATATGACTATCGGCTGACTGATATTTATTCTTTTGATTATAAACATAACAAAGTTTGTCAACAAGCAAAACAGCCTTTGACATATTACGACAAATATTAGTACATTTTCTTTCACTTGTTCTTAGCATTCCATATATTTTCTTCATGACTGACAATTGTTCACGTTTCTTACTTAAAAACTCAAATATTTTATCATACGAATCAGATTTTCCATATCTATTTTATTGTGGAAAAATAATTTATTATTATCTTTTGCTTGATTTGTATATAAATCATTGCCTGATAATATTTTCAAGCCTGTCATTAGATCAGAAATAGAATGTTTTCTGTCGCCATCCCAGTCGTCTTTTGAAAAATATGTAAACTTTTGACTTATTGGCGATGAAAAATTACCATCAATATCTCTTGAATAAATGATGATTTCATATTCGCCTGATAGTGATAAATCTGTCAATAAACCTTCATAAGTGTTTGTTTCTGAGTTGAAATGAAAATTAATTGTGGGGTAGTCCTTCATAAAACATTCTGGCTGAATTTGTTGCACATCAGGATATTTAACAAAAGCAAAAACTTCAACAATATTTCCATTTTCACTCACATTATTTACTTTAATATCAATCGTTGATGGAGTAATATCTGATTGAAAAATATCTATATGATCAATGTCTGGATTTTCATTGCCTATCTGGATACCAGTTCCAATGACTAGTGATCGTGCCAATAGTCTGTCTGTTTTTTCATTTCCAATCCCATTGCCATTATCATCTATAACAGGTGTTTGATTTATTTTCAGAAAAGTTAATGAATTTTCAGCATTATAGAAAGCATTTTCAATATTAAACCCGTTCTGTATTCCCTCCCAGAAAAACCCGGAAAATGAAAGCCTGCCATCATACAAAAGACAAAAAGGCTGATCTTTATCTGACCCTGCGATAACAATACGCTTTTTTCCTGAAACCGGTTTTAAATAGTTGATGTAACTTCCTGCATAACAGGCATCATAAATAATAGTTACAGGGCCTTCAACAGTTTCCTGTAGTTGATCAAGCCATTGACTCAACTGTTCAAAAGAAAATGAATCTTCTCCTCCGAGTTTAAAAGATTCTGTATCTCCCTGACCTGTCATATATAGAACAAGATCATATGTATTTTCGTTATTCGCCCATGTATTTATGGCATATTTGCAGTTGTTCATGGTGGGTTTTCCATCCCAGGAAATTGAGTCCTGGAGCGGACTTAAATAATATATGTCATCATCAGTGTATCCCTGAAATTTTAGTGCTGCTATTGCATGTTTACCCATTTCATTTATAGCGGACCAATGTATACCTGTTGTTTCTGCACCAAGAATTACAATTGCTCTTTTTCGAATCGGGAGATCAATGGTGACATGTGTTATTTTCGGAATTGATGTATGATTTTGGGTATCCCTGGCATAAACAACAATCTGATAAGTTCCTTTGATATGGAAATTATCGTATACGCCTGTGTAGGTTTGAGAATTATTGGAATAGAGTTCAATAGAAGGCAATTGTTTTATAGGATTTTGAAGGGATGATGGTTCATAGAACGGTGGAATAATTGTTGCCCAGACACGTTCAATGGCATCATCATCTGTAACACTGATCGCACTGATATATGCTGATGCTGTATTTGTCAGGAATTGAGGCGCTGAAACAGAAGATATAACGGGAAAATCACCAGGTATCAGTGTTTTATTCTGACCAATATCTGTCAGTCTGGCTAAGTTACCATCCATTTCGTTAAATATACCATCACCATTGTCATCAATTTGTCCGGTCTGATATAAATAAGGATATGCCATTGCCTGGCTTGCAATATTGAATGCGTCATACACTGTTGATCCATTTAAAATCTGATTCCAGAAATATAATGAAAATGATACTGTTCCTTTACTGACAAAATGTGCATTTTCATTATGATCTGTGCTGGTTATTACGATACGTTTCTTTCCAGAAGGAGGTTTTAAGCCAGGTAAAAAACTACCTGATTTACAGGCATCATAGATAAAAACAATTTTATCTGTTTTGCCTGATTGAATATGATCCATCCATGTATCTATATCAAGCATGGAAACTTTTTGTGTTTCATTTATTCTCATGAATCCTTCTGTTCCATGATCAACAAGGTATATGACCACAAATTCCGCATCAGCTGCCCATATTTTGATTGCATTTTTTAAACTGTCATAGGTAGCGTCTTTAACATCATCAGCTTCATTATTGGAGTCAAGGTCAAGGGTGGTATTTGGGGAAAGATAAAGAATATCATACTTTGAAAATCCTTTATGAATAAGGGCATCATAAGCAGCATTGGCGCAAATCTGTGTGTCATCCCATATACCATTTGCCCGGCTTTTTCCTCCGCCGGCAAGTATGATGGCTTTAGATTGCCCCTGAATATTGTCTCTTTTATCAAAAACCTGTATTCGATTGTTGGTTGTATCTGTAACATATACCCGCCCTGTGCTATCTACACAAATATCCTTAGGTAGTCTGAGTTGCCCGGGGTTTGTCCCATATTCTCCAAATGATGTAATATAGTTACCTTGTGAATCAAATTTTTGTATGCGATGATTGTATCTGTCAACCACCCATACATGGTCATTTTTATCAATATGTACGCCTGAAGGCCAATAAAAATCTCCTTTTGCATTACCAGAATAACCCCATGTCTTTATAAATTGACCCGATGGATCAAACTTTTGTATCCGATCATATTGATCTGAAACATACACATTTCCTTCGCTATCTGTATCAATGCCATCAATCCAGGAAAATTCTCCATTGTTGTAACCATCTCCTCCCCATTGTATTAAAAAGATTCCATCAGAAGTAAATTTTTGAACATAGCTATTTTGGTCAACGATATAGACATTATCATTATCATCAATGGCAATACCTGATGGTTCTTCAAAGCTACCATTTCCAAGACCAAGATCTCCCCATGAATCAATATATTCACCCCTGGATGTAAATTTTTGTATTCGATGATTATATTTATCTCCAACATAAACAATATCTGATTTGCTGATAGCCAGGCAATATGGCAAATTAAAATCTCCTTCTCCTGATCCTGTTTGTCCCCAGCTCAAAATCCATTGTCCATCCTGTGTAAATTTTTGAATTCTGTCATTCTTTGAGTCGCAAACATAAACAAAGCCCTTGCTATCAATATCTATCCCTTTAGGGCTATGTAATTCGTCTGAGTCATTTCCCGAGCTTCCCCATTTAAATAAAACATGTTCATCAGGAGCTAATTTCCATATACAGTCAAAACCAGAATCAATCAGAAATATATTGTCTTCATCATCAATATATATCCGATCGATACTGCTTTGCTTTTTTCCGGTAATCTCACTAACACGTCGTTTACTAACAAGCTCTCCAGATAGTAAATATTTATAAACATACTCACCATCCATTGCATAAAGGTATTCTTTTTGTAGAATGGCAAGACAGGTATATGGAAAAAAATCAGAAATTTGCCACTGAGTCCATGCTGAAACATATAAGCCTTCATCAGTAAATTTGACAATCGGTGATGGTGCTGATTCAGTATTGGTTACATAAATATGTCCCATATTATCTACCGCAACATCTTCCGGACTATTAATTATTTTGATACTATCATGGTTCTTGATTTCTAAAATTAACTCACCATTTGTATCAAATTTTTGAATACAATTATTATAATAGTTTGCAACATAAATATGGTCATATTGATCAATTGCAATACCAGTGATGTAGTTGAAGTCTCCCTCTTCTATCCCAGGTTTTCCCCACATCATAATAAAATCACCATCACTGTTAAACTTTTGAATGCGATCATTACATGAATCAGTCACATAGACACAATTTCTGCTGTCAACCGCTATTCCCCTTGGTTGATCAAACTGGCCTATACCATTGCCATGTTGACCCCACATGGTAACCAGTTGACCATCAGTTGAGTATTTTTTAATTCGATCATTAAATAAATCAGCAACGTATAAATATCCATTACTGTCTTTAGCTATATCACCACCAGGGTCAGATTCCAGTACAAACCCTTCAGCTGAGATCATTTCTTTAATGTCAAAAAAATTATTATGCCATGCATTTTTTAAGGTTGGCCATAGTCTGTCAAATTTATAAATTTCATCTTCAGACCATGATGATGATAGCGTCAAAGCCAATAAAATGATGTTGATAATAAAAAATTTTAAAAAATTTATTTTTTTTCTAAATTTCATTGTTGTTTCTCCTCATATAGTATTATTATCATTCAACTTAGGTTTTTCATGGCATAAAATATGCCTTCTTGGTTTGCGGGAGTTTTTTTATGAAGTTGCCAATCTGAGCAAGAGGGCATATTTCGTGCCATGAAAAACCTAAGTTGAATGATAATAGTTATCTTTATTTGCTTTTTGTTCTTTTGGCAAACCTGATAAAAAATTATTTTTTGGTGTCAGAGTTTTCAATTTTAAAACGTATTGTCTTTTTATAATAAACAAACAAAAAAACGATACGTTTTAAAATAGTTTAATCTGACAAATTTATTAAAAAAAAAATATAATTTTTATCATTGTCAGAGCTTTCACATTCAAACGTATCGTATATATATGAATATATGTGACAGGTTTATTAAAAAAAAATATTTTTTTTTGATCATTGTCAGAACATTCACATTCAAACGTACTGTTTAATATAAGGGTTCGGAAAAATAAATTTAACAAAGGTTTTTTTATGAATAAACTAAATGCTGAACAAGAACAGATTCTGCTAAAACAAGTCATTTATAATGGTCGGAAAGACCTTTTTATTCAAGAATACACCTTACTTATTAAAATGACAATTATAAAAACGCTTTTGAAATTTCCTATTCTGGTTGATAAGTACTTGAAAAATAATGAAACTGAAATGTTGCTCCATCATGTCATAGAAAAATTTTTTAATAAGGATTGTGATGTTCTTAAAAGATATAACAGACATAAAATGAGATTATCCGCATGGGTTAAAATGGTGACATCAAGAGAGATTATTGACTTCGCCAAGAAAGAAAAGATACGTCTGTTTGTTTCTTTAGATGCTTTCAATCCAGATTCTGTTAATAATGACACGATAATTGACCTGGATATTATTCATAGAAAAATTGATTTTGAAAAAGCAATGGAAAAACTTAGCAAGAGGGATGCAGAAGTTATTAAATATTATCTTATGGGGTATTCAGCACAGGAAATTGTTGATTTAATGTCTTTGTCATCCGTGGATAATGTTTACAAAATTATTGAAAGATCAAAAAAAAAATTAAATTTTTTCTTATCTGATGAGATAAATCCGGTAACAGGAGGAAAGAATGAAAACAAATTGCTTAAGTAATGAAATAATATACGATTATTTTTATGACAACTTAACCGCAAAACAAAAAAAAAGAGTGACAAAACATTTAACCCACTGCTCTGAATGCCAGGAAAATTTTTTTGTTTTACAAGAAATTCTGTTTGACCCGGATTTATTGGAATGGAACAGTTTATCAACTCAGGATACGATTGATTTAATGCAAAAATTAGATATTTCAAACAGCCCATCTGAAAATCAGCAGAAAATGGCGATTAAAAAAAATTTATCCATTCTGAAAAATTTTGTGCCCCATTGCTTCAGGGAGTTCAGAACCAGTTTTTATTTTACGCCTGTTTATCAACGTTATTATTCACCAGGTTTTTATTCATGGCAATCCTGTCAGCAACAATCAGTTCGAAGGATGTACCGAAAAAGAGAACTGACTCGAACTGAATTAACAAACTTTGATAACATGATTGCAATTTACAAGAAATTTAAAAAATTTAAGACAGAAATCTATTTTGAAAAAAGCCGACACAATGATGTTCAAATGCGCATGAAAATAAATAAAGCACAGAATAACATCAAAAAAACTTTCATTAAGCTGATTAACCAGGATTCTAAGATTGCGATTCGTCAATTTAAGGAAGGATGGGCATATTTTGAAAATTTGCAGATGTCATCTTATCAAATCATTTTAAGTCAGGGTAAAAACGATATTGGGTCTTATTCTTTTGAATTAAGTGAGGCAGGTCTGAATGAAATATAATGAAATATATTTAAATGCTTCATTAGAAAATAAAACCATCAAAATTAACATTCATGAAACTGGTGAAGTTGTTAGAAAAAAAGAATCTGTCAAGGCCAATGTTTTAGAAATAGAGAACAGATGGTTTAAACTGACAGACTCTTTAAATTCTGCTGTTCATTCTAAAGCAGGTCCCTGTGAAGTGGATAAAATCAAATCGTTTGGAATGGTTTTGGGGGATGATCTTCTTCCGGAGCCTGTTAAAGTAAAATTAAACTCAACTCAATCCAAATTTCTGTTTCTTGAATTAGATGAAGGTCTGATCAATATTCCCTGGGAATTAATTTTTATTAGTAATAAATTTCTATGTCAGCGTTTTTATATGGGAAGATCTATTCAGTCGCGTATATCAGCTTCTGAAAATCTACGTAAACTGAATTCAATTAAGAATATGTGGATAATTGTCAATCCGGATGGAAGTCTGGAAGGATCGGAAAAAGAAGGTTCAGATTTATTTGACATTAATAAGGGGAATGAATGGATTAGTACTGACATTGACTCTGTTGCAACTCAAATTACTCCTGAAATTGCAGCATCAAGACTCAGATCATATGATATGATCCATTTTGCTGGTCATGCAAAATATTTTCGGGAGCAACCCGGAAAATCAGGTTGGCGTTTGTGGGATGGTTTTTTAACAGCTGATAGCATATCCCGAATGAAAGATGGTTCTCCCATGCCTGCCTTAGTTTTTTCTAATGCCTGTCAATCTGGTTTAACAGAAAGCTTGCAAACAAATGAATCGCAAGATTTATCTCTTTTTTCTCTGGCCAATGCTTTTTTACTTTCAGGGGTCCGCCATTTTCTTGGTGTTTTCTGGGATATTGGAGATATTTCAGCCATTCAGTTTGCTTCTGTTTTTTATGAAAATTTATATGCTGGCAAGTCTGTAGGAGAATCGGTTAACTTAGCACGTCAGTCCATTATCCATAATGTTAACTCATCAAATGATCAGACCTGGGCTAATTATATTTTGTATGGTGACCCCACAGCTTGTTATTTTCCTGAAAAACAAAGTGTTGACCCGCCAATAATACATCCCTCTTCTTCTTTTTCTTTATCGCCTCAGATTTCTCCTCAATCTATTCGTGGAAGAATCATTGCCTGGATCCAAAACTCGAAACAAAAACAGCTTGAAAAACAAAATAAGCCAATGATGCGTTGCTTTTTTGTTCTTCTTTTTGTGTTTGTTTGTTGGTTTTCTTTTTTCTTTGTTCACAAATATTATCGCATTGAAACTTATAAAATATTATCTGAACGAATTCAGAAAAAAAATGAACAATATAATAAATTAATTATGGAGTTGTCCCATTCTTCAAATGCGCCTAAAAATTCCTCGGAATCTGTTCTTTCTATAGATTCATGGACATCAAAACCAGCAACAATGGCTATTTTATATGATCAGGTTCATAATATTTTTAATCATAATGAAGATCAATACATTGTTTCCATTGTTGAAAGGGAATTGCTAAAATATAAACGATTTAAACTGTTAGAAAGAATGAAATGGGAAATTCTTGTTCCTGTTGATCGCATGATTGATCAAAAAAGGTTTGAAAATTTCATTCAGGCGCGATTTCTATTATACCTTGAAATTTATCGGCCAGATTCTTTTTTCTTTTCCTCAAAAGCATATTGCCAGTTAAGAATGGTGGATCAAATGAATGGTACTTTAGAGGATGTTATTTTAGAACCTATTAAAAATATAACAGAAAAGGAATTTTCTCAGTCATTATCATCTCAACTCATTTCCGCCTTTAATCGTCTTTACCCCATTCGTGGGATTATTACAGATATTTCAGAAAAAAAGGAATTAATTCTTAATATCGGCGATTCAGAAGGTGTTGTCTTAGGAGATTCCTTTTGTATTAATCATTCAAAAGAATTTTTAACAATTAAAAAAGTTGAAGCGCATCGGTCTTATGCGCAAATGAATCAAACAGATAATTTACCCCAAAAAGGAGTTAAAGTTGAGTGGATTAAGATGCAATAGTTTTCAGTCTTATCAAATTCTGTTAATTCTTTTCATGATGTCATCATATGCCTGCATATCAAAGCCCGGGCCTGTTTGTATGAAACAAGGCAGGCAATATGGAACAGAACCACCCTTTTTTATCGGGAAATGGAGTGACTATTACATCCGCGCACTTTCATATATGGAAGGAGAGTGTTACGATGCTGCACTTTCAGATCTTCACTCAGCTATGAAACAACGTTTTAAAGATTCGAGAACTGAAAGATACTATGGTATGCACTTTATGTCATATTTCCCTCACAGAGAAGCAGGCGTTATTTATTTTCTGACCAACAGACCAGGTGATGCTAAAAAAGAATTATTGCTTTCAATGTCCCATTGTTCAACTGCAAAGACTAAATTTTACTTAAAAAAATCCTTAAAACAAATTCTTCTTGATAAAGATACAGAACCAGGCACACCTTTAATTTTATTGGATTTTCAGGATAAAACTAATTTCCAGACCAGTCTGTCAACATTACTTGTTTCAGGAGTAGTCAATGATGAGCACGGTGTTTCTTCGATTAACATATCCAATAAAAAAATTCCTTTAAATTCTTTTGAAAAACAAATTACTTTCTCAAAAAGAATCGTTTTAAATCCTGGCATCAATCAGATAAGAATAAAGGCTGAAAATATTTTGGATGAAAAAAGTATTCAAACTCTTTTTATTCGATTGGATCAATCCGGACCCTTAATTGTTGTTAGGCAGTTTCACTTAAAATTGGGGTTTAAATGTGATGTCATTGATCCGGCAGGAATTAGTCGAATTATCGTTAATGGAAAAGAAATTAAATTTACTAAGGGGAATAAGGTTTCGATTCATTTAAAATCAAATATCCTTGAGACAATGTTGTTGAATGTGTTTGATGCTGTTGGTAACTCGACTGAAACTCAATTTCATCTTCAGGATTTTAAGCCCAAAAGATTCTTGACTGCCATGAATTCTAAGGGTTCTGTCCGAATGTCAGATACACAAACAAATCCTGTTATAAAAAATATTGAAATTTCAACTAAATTTGATTTTTCAGAATGTACTGCTTATGAAAATACTTTTGATTTACAGGGCAAAGTAAAAAGTTATCATCCTGTTTCCGATTTTGCAATCCAGCTTATTCATAGCAATTCTCAAAAAAATCAGATGATTCCCCTTGAAACATTTAAAACAAGTGGATGTATTCTTTCCTTTCACGAAACGATTCCTCTTAACTCAGGAAAAAATATCATTTTGATGAAAGTAACTGATTCTGTTGGAAATAAAAAACAAAAGCAGTTAATCATCAACAGAGAACGTTCTGAAGTTTTTAAATTAAAATATCGTATGGGAATTGATGTTTATCCTCTCACTTCCGGATTTGTTAAACGAAAACCTTTTCTTTCACAAATTTTTAACTTCTTTATGAATAAAAACAAGGTATCTGATACTGGCAAGTTTCCGAATGAAGCTTTATTTCAGTCACTTCTGATGGAAGAAATATCCAGTCCTGAAAGATTTCAAATATTTATATCTGATCATTTACAAAGTATGATTGAGCATGTTCATGAAAATAAAAAGAACAATCAGAGTCAAAAAACCGGAAAGGCTTTTTCTTCTTTAACAGGAGATATTTTTGTTACAAATCAGGGCCTTGAGATTGTTTTAAAAATTATTCAAAACGACAAGTCTGAAATTCTTTCCATTGTAGACAGTTTTGAAAACAATTTTGATTTAAAGTCCTTACAAACTATTGCTAAGGACTTAAGTGATCAACTGCATGATGAATTTCCCCTGGTTAAGGGTAAAGTTGTTCATGTTGATGGTCAGGATTTAGATATTGCTATTGAAGATGATGCAAAACTTTTTTTAAATCAGCGACTTTTAATTTATCGTAAAAAGGATTTTCGTAATAACGTATGTCCTTTTCAAAGTAATTCTGAGTTCTTAAAATGGGCGAAAGTCAAAAAAATGACAAATGGTGGGTGTATCGCCATTTGTGATGATGTCAGTTTGGGTGATGCCAATGCTTTGGTTGTTACTCATTAATTTTTTTTTATGCTTTAACCCCTGGGTAATGGTAGGTCTAAAAAAATATTGCCTTAATAAAGGAGGATCGCAATGAAAAATATGATAAACTATGCATTGATTCTATTGATACTAAATGCAATATTATCAAACTGTTTTGCTGGTGATCGAGGAGAGTTTTACAATTATAAATTATTGTCTGAAACTTCATCTTACGTAGGAAATAGCGAAGGTTTTGATAATATTTGGGAAAACCCAAAGGAAAATATTAATAATGAAGATGTTAATCAAGGACTTGTTACCCATGTATTGTATCCTCATCCTCAATATTCAATTTTTTTTAGTGATGTTGGCATGCCAGCAAAGCTTGAGATAGATGATTTCATACCTTTACCTCATGATCTCATACCTTTAATTTTAGTTCATGGCTGGCAAGGTGAAAATGGTTTAACTGATCCCGAAAATCAACTTATGGATTGGAACTCTGCGGATCAATATTGGATGAATTTTTTAAATTATTTTACTTCAATAGATGTATTAAAAAAACATTATCAAATATTTCTGTACCAATATCCAAGTTACAAACATATAACTTTTAATGCCAGAATGCTTTTGGAGCTTATTAATAATACAAAAGCATTAAAAGGCAAAAAAGTTGTTATAATAGGACATAGTATGGGAGGTCTAGTTGCGAGAGCTCTAATAGAGCAATATGACTTCAAAAATGCATTGACTTTAATTACATTGGGAACTCCTCATCATGGATCTCCTGGTTCAATAAAAACCTGGATTGATTTAGGTGAATTTGTTGCAAAAGATTTTAATACCCCAGGTTGTAATGATTTATTTTGGGACAATTATGATGGTGTTTTTGAATGGGCACAATTTGACATGGATATACGTGGCGATGGCCGTATTAATGAGGTAAATAATTTTGACAATTGCTATCGCGAAAAAATTATAAATGAAAAAGTAATCCCTAACTGTTCAAAAGATATTACTTGCTGTGAAGATTATCTCATTAATCAAACATATTTCTCAAAAAAGACCACTCACAGATTTCCCAATCCTTGGTTAACATGGATGAATGAAAGATTAAAGATTTCTCATCCTAAAATTCCTTATATTTTCTATGGTGGAATTAATGAAAATGATAGCTTTTTTTTTAAAGATAGCTATGTAAAAGATCAGTCTTTTATGGATATTCCCACTAAATTGATTTATAAATCAGGATATTTAAACGATTATATTGTTCCTGTCACCAGTGCTTTTTTTGATCAGACTAAACATGATGAATTTATTCAACAAGGTCAAACAAATACCAAATTGTTTGAGCCTGTTTACATTGGTGAAAAAAAAAAGTCAGCAGTTTATATTCAAGAGCTAATTACGAAAGACTCAACCTTTATTTTTTTTAAAGATAATGAATTCTATCACCAGTCTATTCGATTTTTTAAAGATTACAATCATTCAAGAATTAAAGATGATGTTGAACAAGATGAATTTCAACCTCTTAATATAATAGAATCATATCTGGAACAAAGTCCTTTATACTTGCAAGGAAAAGAAGTTAGTCGCTATCCCCTATTTGATACAATACAGTATGACTTGATGAACATAATTGACCATAATATTCCTAAAAAAGTAACATTAACTACTATTGACAATGGTATTAACCCATCAACGATCAGTTTCTCATGGTCAAAATCAGATTGTGAATATTGTGTCAACATATCCTATTGTTTAGAAATAAAAAAAGATAATCAGGTATTTTTCAATTCTGAAGATTACGAAACAACGCCCTTAAGAAGAACAAGCTACCCACTTCCAATTTCCCTTGATGATAACGAAACATATCAATGGGCAATTTATCCCATAAATGAAAATGGTATTAAAAACACAGATGTAGACTGGCACACTTTTACTACAGGCGAAGAAAAATCAAATTCCGAGCCAATGCCTTTTTTTGATGTATCTCCTCAGGAAGGATTTATTACGACACGCTTTGATGTTAACGCTTCCGACTCCTATGATATTGATAATGACCCATTAACCTACTCCTGGAATTGGGGTGATGGCAGCAGTAACTCAACGCCTTCAACAAATGCGACTGCGAATCATCAATATAATCAACCAGGTAAATATATTATTTCTCTGACAGTTTCAGATGATAAAGGTGCAAAAAAACAATCCTCAACTGAGATTACTATAAGAGAAATTCAAACGCCCAATCAACTTCCTGCTGCCTGGATTGAAAATAAACGCCTGACAGATAATCATATTGAACTTACATATGATGCTTCTGACAGTGATGGCACCATTGTCGGGTATTACCGCATCATTGGTTCTAAAAATATGATTGATGGCAATTCTCCCAATGAATCATATTTTTCAACAAGCAAAATATATAATCAATCAAACCTCCCTGATGGCACACATACCTTTTATGTCAGAGCAAAAGATAATGATGGCGGACTATCACCCATTGTTAGCAGAAATTTTACGATTGAATCTCCTATTTATTCAAAAACGTCTGCAAAAGTAG
>Ga0272440_1002224_pt1 | contig 15305 bp, 12 predicted proteins | sample SSMMMBAug17_FD_192440 | JGI IMG/M metagenome (GOLD analysis project Ga0272440, IMG submission 192440) | Marine sediment archaeal communities from Little Sippewissett salt marsh, Falmouth, MA, United States - SSM-MMB-Aug17 | ecosystem: Environmental > Aquatic > Marine > Wetlands > Sediment ... | reverse complement strand
CCATTGAATGCTTTTCATATCTGTATCAGGATGGATCGCAATGCGTATTTTTTTTACAGGTAAACTGGGATAACCCGGCATATTATTCATGTAATATTCATCAATCTGAATATCATGGTTACCTGATACCAGCTTTCTTATCTTATAAGCTGGTGTTTCAAATCTAAAGGTTTGCTCAAAAGATTGAGCAAATAAATTTGTTGACATAATGATAGCAAAGAAAGTAATTAACAAATTTTTTTTCATCATAAACTCCTTTTTAATGAATTATTGAGTAAAAATGGACAAGTCGGGTCAACGTTCTTATCCGAAATTAATTAAATAATGGTCATGCACCATTAGACATGAATTATATATATTGAAGAATGAGGCAAGTGTTGATTCATGTTCGATCAACAAACTCGCCTCATTTAAATTGGAATGGGCTATCGGGTAGTCATTGGTTTCCTAATAACCTCTTTATGAAATATTGCATTTTCAAAGAATGATGTTGGGAGAAGCTTATCATTATTTAATCGCGGGATTTGAAAATCTTTGTGAAACAAAAAAACATCAATATGAGTTGCCATCCAATCATTATTTTGAGTTGTAATATCGCAAATCCAATAGCCATCAATATTGATTCTATCTACATTCTTTTTTCTCCAACCATCAACAAAAATATATACCCCAACCTGGTAATCATCTGGAATCCCACTAAGGATAACACCAGTCAAATTTTCAACCCGGGCACCATAAGGGGGAACATTGAGTAATTGAATGGTCGGCAGTGATGCTGCAAGAACTGCCGAATATGCGGCAATTATTTGCATCACCAATAAAAAATAAAGACATACAGTAAACATTTTTTGTTTTTTTAAGGTTACGTTCATTCTTACCTCCTTTTTTGATGGTTTATCAGAATAATTATCTTTTTTTGTTAGGAAAGCTTTGAAAATAAGTCCTTCATTTAGGAAAACTCTGAGAATAAAGTCCTCATTATTCAATATTTGTTGATTCGTTTCTGAACCAGGATGACACTGAATAAGATGAAATAAAGACACTATAAACTCATCTTATTCAACTTCTTCAGTGTCAACCTGGTTAAAAAAAACGAATGAACAGTTTGTTACACATGTGTTTGACATTTAATTACTGAACAGTCAAGCATTTTTAAATAAGAAGTATTTTTCGAGCATTCCTTATTCTAAAATCTATTATTATAGTGCGTCAAATTCGACAAAATTGGACATTTTTTTTTAACTTTTTTGAAAGCACCAAAATGAAACATTGAAATATTAACATTGGAACATCTATTGCCCAAACATTCTTAAGGAATGCTCTGAAAATAAGATCCTCATTATTCAATATTTGTTGATTCGTTTCTGAACCATGATTACACTGAAAAAGATGAAATAAAGACACATTTAATTCATCTTATTCATCTTCTTCAGTGTAATCATGGTTCAAAAAAAGAATGAACTGTTGGCTACGTAAATTCTTGAACAGTCAAATATTATAAATGGGAGACTTATTTTTAGAGCTTTCCTTAAAATCCATCTTTGGTTTCCCGGACATTTGGAATGTAAGTTTTTGCTTGTCTGTTTGTCCATGCAAAAAACGAAAAATCAAAGTTGGACGATAATATATTGATTATTTGTAGGATCACATAAGTTTCTGTTGATTTTTTATTGAGAGTATTATACAAAAGGTTATTTAATAAAATCAATAGTAAAAAAATGTTGCTCATTGCCGTCAAGTTAAGGCAAACTCGCTTTTATGCTCGTTCCCAGGCAGACGCCTTATCGTTATACTCATCTCGGTAAGTGTCGTCTGTACATGTATCTGTATCGGAAAAACAAAAAGACTATAGATATCATTATTCAATATTTGTAGATTCGTTTCTGAACCATGATTACACTGAAGAAGATGAATAAGGTGAAATAAAGACACTTTAAATTCATCTTATTCATCTTCTTCAGTGTAATCATGGTTCAGAAACGAATCTACAAATATTGAATAATGAGGAACTTATTTTCAGCGCTTAAATACTCATAAAAAAATTGCCCGAAGGGCACTATGTTCTTCAATCATTTTGAAATGGGGATTTTATTTTTGAGCATTCCTTAAATGGGCTATCTAAAGAATTCGAATATGCATAATAACTATTTACATAAATCATTACTGCTGTTTTTTTTTCTAATTTTATCAGGTTGCACAGGTGTTCAGTCCAATTTTTTCTACCTGAAAAGCAGTGAGTTATTCAAAGACAAAAAGTATGTTCATGCGTATTTTTTTGCAAAACAGGCAGTGGATGGCATGCCTGATAATGTCAAATATCATACCATGCTCGCATGGACATTACTCAAGCAAGGAAGACCTGAAAGAGCTGCAAAAGTAATGGCTCCATTTGAAAAAATGGCGGGTGATAATTTTAGTGTAATGCAAATAAACGCATGGATATGTTACGCACTCAACAAAAATGAAGCAGCCATTGAATGGTTTAAAAAAGAATTATCATGGGCCAACAGTCAATCAGATCCAGACTTTCCTTTCTGTCAATCCATGCGATCTGATGCTTTGTATGGTATGGGACTGATTCATTCAAGAATGAATCAGTTGGAAAAAGCGCGTGATTTATTTCAACAAGCAATCGGTCTAAAGAATCAATTTATTGGCCATCGTCCAATTGCACTTGCACACGCAATGACATACTTTATTACGCAAAACTATCATAGGGCAAAACAAGAATATGAGAAGATAGAAAGAGATGGACCTGATGCCATTGTCGATACTCAAATTGCTTGGTGCCTATATTATCAAAAAAAATACATTGAAGCTGAATTGTATTTACTGAAAAGGCTGCATGAAGCCAGGGATAAACGCCCTTTTTTGTATGGTCTCATTTTTTCAACATATGCACAAAAAAAATTCAAGCAATCAAAAAAATACCTGAAATCGCTGATCAACGTTGATCCCTGGTTTGCAGATACAAATGAAATCTGGAAGTTAATCTCCTTATCTGGCGAATGGGTCGATATTCCTTTAGAATTTGCATCAAATTATGGTGTCAGAGGTAATTTTCAGCGTGCATCACAGTTATGTCAAGATATTTTGAGTAAGGAACCTGATCATTGTGAGGCACAAAAAATAGATATCTGGTGTGAGTTGTATCAGAGTCATGCTGTTCTTGCTCTATCACAATTCAATCAATATGTAGAAAAAGAAGATTGCGACCCTGTGATGGGTAAGCTAGGGCAGGGAATATCATTAATGTACTTGGGATATAATAATGATGCCACGCATATGTTGAAACAAATATCCAAAGATTCAAATTATTATTTTCGGGCACAAATGGCTTTAGGCGCCATATCATATTTTAAAGGTGATTTAGATGCGGCCATTCAAACGTATCAATCAAATATCAACATGCTTTTTGACACAAAGGACCATTTTTGGCCTTTTTTAAATCTAAATACATTGGGGTGGAGTTATATATACAAAAATGAATTTAAGCAGGCAGAGACAATCTTTTCACAAATGAATGAAATGCGAAATCACTTATCGGGTCTTCACTTGTTTGGTCTGTCATGGGCAAAATTTAACCAGGGCGATACTGAAGGTGCAATTGCCAGCCTTTTGGAATATGATTTCATACCATACGATCATTTTAAACAATCCATGCTGGTGGCCAATGCATTTTATTTACAATCAGATTATGAGGAAGCAATCACCATCTATGAAGACAATATGAGGCATTTGCCTGAAAAGGAACTGTTTTTTTCTTGGGGCAGTTTCGCGCTTCAAAATCTTGGATGGTGCTACATTCATACACATCAGTATCAAAAAGCATTCAAGACCTTCCTTAAATTAAAAACATATCATCCCGCGCCAACCAATTATGTGATATATGAAAACCTGGGATGGGGATATTACTATCAGGGTATGATGCAACAGGCTGAAAGAACCTTTAAGCATTCGTTAAAAGTTCTCCCTTCCAGTCGCCTGGCGCGTGATGGATTGAAACAGATAAAGCAATATCGCAGCAGGAGAACAAAATGAAAGCGATACTTACCTGGTTTATAATCATTTTCATCGGGCTTACAAACTGCTTTGCAGATGAAATGCCAAATGAAACTATTAAATCATGCTATTATCAATCGTATTTGCATGAATCTCAGAAAAGGTATGCTGATGCGATTTCTGATTTAAAGGCAGTTTATCTGAAGTATCCCAATACATACACAATCAATTATCGACTGGGATGGTTATATTATTTGAATCAAAACTTTGCCAATGCAATTACCCATTTGAATCAGGCAACAGCAGTTTTTCCCCAATCTGCAGAAACGATTAAAGTTTTGATATTGATTTATCAGGCACAAGAGAATTGGGTTGAAGTAGAAACCCTTGCTGTTCAATTATTAAAACGTAGCTATTACAGCATTGATGGCAATTACTGGTACGCTATTGCGCTAAAGATGCAGGGTAAATATGCATTGGCGATCAAAATTGTCAATAAAATGCTGGCAATTCAACCGACATCAGAAATTTTTTTGCAGGAATTGGGAGAAAACTTATTTTTATGCGAATATATTGATGACAGCAAGTCCTTATACACAAACATGCTCATTTTATATCCTCACAATAGAATCGCGCAATCTTATTTGAACAAAATTGACACCTTGAAACAAAAAGAAGCAGATACAACAATGAACAAAAATGAGGCCCATGTTCAAAACCATTTCAACTTACATAAATAATAATAATTTAAATGTATCGGAAAAACAAAAATTCGATAGAGATCATTATTCAATATTTGTTAATTCGTTTCTGAACCATGATTACACTGAAGAAGATGAATAAGATGAATTTAAAGTGTCTTTATTTCATATTTCATCTTATTCCTCTTTTTCAGTGTAATCATAGTTCAGAAACGAATCAACAATATTCAATAATGAGGAACTTATTTTTTAGCGCATAAATACTCATAAAATAAAAAAATAGCCCGAAGGGCATTATGTTCAAGGAGTTTTTCAATGAATTATAAGCAAGATTATTTTATAGGCATACAAGACAAAAAAATTTATTACCAATGCTGGTTACCAGAAGAAAGCCCAAAAGCAATCATATTGCTGGTACATGGATTGGTTGAGCACAGTGGACGCTACATGAATATGGTGAACGATTTTGTCCCCAAATCATATGCTGTATATGGTTTTGATCACATTGGACATGGCAAAACACCCGGCCAGCGGACACGTATTGAGCAATTCAAGGATTTAACTGACAATATAAAAATATATTTTGATCATATTCAAACCTGGCACCCGGATTTACCCATCATACTTTTAGGGCATAGTATGGGCGCATTGATCAGCGCGAATTATATGTTGGATTATCAAGATGAGCTTTCTGCGGCGGTACTTTCAGGAGCTCCAGTGGTACTTCCAGATATTGTGAGTCAAACGATGGCCGGACTTATTTCAAAGATGTTTCCCTGGCTCGGTTTGATTCGGATCAATCCCAATGATTTGTCTCGGGATCAAAAAGTTGTGCAAGAATACATTGATGATCCCCTTGTGTATAATGGTCGCATTTCAGCAAAATTGTTGTCAGAAATTATTTATGGAATGCAGCGAATTAATGATGAAGTCAGCAAGATTCACTTACCTCTTTGTATCGTTCATGGCAGCGCTGATACTCTGGCTGATCCGAGCGGGGCTCAGATGCTTTTTGATAAAGTCAGCTCAAAGCAAAAGTTTATTAAAATCTATGATGGTCTGTTTCACGAAGTGTTAAATGAACCAGAGCATCCTCAAGTTTTAAAAGATATTGAAACTCAATTATCTAAATTCATTTCCTAAGTATTGAGATATTTCTAATGATCTCTCCCACGTCTAAGCGCGAATAAGCGTGCATAAGCGTGGGAGTTCAGAAACTTGAAAAAAGTTTATAGCTCAATGAAACTTTTTAATTGCCTGCTTCTTGTTGGATGTCTCAGTTTTCGAAGGGCCTTGGCTTCAATTTGTCGAATACGTTCACGTGTCACAGCAAAATCTTTTCCAACTTCTTCAAGGGTGTGATCGGCTTTTTCGCCAATACCAAAACGCATCCGCAACACTTTTTCTTCCCTGGGTGTTAATGTTGCCAAAACACGTCGGGTTTGCTCGGCCAGGTTCAAACTAATTGCGGCATCAGCAGGTAAAACAAATTTTTTATCTTCAATAAAGTCCCCCAAATGACTGTCTTCTTCTTCACCAATGGGGGTTTCCAATGAAATAGGCTCTCTCGCAATCTTGAGCACTCTACGAACTTTATCCAAAGGAAATTCCATTTTTTCAGCAATTTCTTCTGGGGTTGGCTCTCTCCCCATTTCCTGAACCAGATATCTTGATGTTCTGATGAGTTTGTTAATGGTTTCAATCATATGAACTGGAATACGAATGGTTCTTGCTTGATCTGCAATGGCTCGTGTAATTGCCTGACGAATCCACCAGGTGGCATATGTGCTGAATTTATATCCACGTCGGTATTCAAATTTATCCACAGCTTTCATTAAACCGATATTTCCTTCCTGAATAAGGTCTAAAAATTGAAGCCCCCGGTTCGTATATTTTTTGGCAATACTGACCACCAATCGTAAGTTTGCACGAACGAGTTCAGACTTTGCCAATTTGGTGTGTTGACGACCTGAATTGACAGAATTCATCACTCGTTTTAAAATTTGACTGTTCGTTTTGAGTGCAAGCTCTCTTTCTCGAATGTCTTTATGAATTTGTTCTGCCTTGAAAAAATGCTGTCTATGTGATTCTTGATTTTCTTGTTGGGTTTCTATCCATTCGTCGAACGAAGCTTCTTCAGTCCAAAATGTACGCAACTCAGAGATGGTTATTTCCATTTGTTGGGCGTGTTCACCGAGTACTCTGTTCTTTTTATCAAACCAGAAAATATGTTGAATAATTTGTTGCTCAATATGGTCAATTACTTCACCTTCAAGACGCCATTCTTTAAGCCTTCGAAAAATTTTCTTATTTCTACGATTAATACAGCGCCTGACGCGACGACGTTCTTCTCGTTCCATTGGAGGGCCAAACAGAATTTCACGAAAGCGTTTGTTCTCATTATGAATTCTTTGGATATCATTAATTGCCTTCAAAAAGTTTTCAACCTGGGTTGTCTCATCCATGTAGGCATCGCCTTCATCAACATCTCGAAGAATATTTTTTAAACGAATTTCTCCTTCTGACAATTTTGTGCCCAATAAAAGAATATTTTCAACACCAATCGTTGTTTCCAAAAGTGCTTTGATCACCTCCTGTTCACCGAGTTCAATTTTTTTTGCAATTTCAATTTCACCTTCACGTGAAAGTAAAGTAATGATACCCATCTCTCTTAAATACATCTTAACCGGATCTGGAACAGACCCATAATCTGACAATGATGCTGCCAGTGTATCGGGTGATTCTTTTTTAACCACTTTTTTGGGGACAACTGGCGCTTTGATTTTTTTGTTTTCATCAATAATTGTTATATCCATAGACTGGAATAGTATCAGGGTTTCTTCAATTTTTTCAGGTGTCATATTTTTGGGGAGCGCCTCATTGATTTCATTATAAGTCAGTGAACCTTGGGCTTTCCCTTTACTTACCAGCGCCATGATTTCTTTCTTGTCAGCTTCATTACGACGAGTTGCTTTTTTTAATTTTTTTTTGGCCATATGATCATGTCCTCCAGAAGGATTTATTGACATTTGATTTTTGAAATGATTTACGTCATGTTATTTGATATTCCTAATTATCTCAATAATGGATCATGATACTTAAAAAAAAATTAGGATATCAAGGATTTATATCTTTTATATATTTTTTCTCTCAATTGAACGCATTCCCAAAAAGAAGGGATTGCATCCCCTTTCAAATTACAATAAGCTGCAAAGTTGTTTTTGTAAATAGGCAATCAGTTGGAAATCATGATTTTTTTCTGCTTTGGCAATTTCATTCAGCAAATAACGACGTTTATTGGCATTCACACGTCTTTCAAATTGATAGATGATATTCATGCACTGTGCCTTTGTCCATTGTTGATCAATCATAATTAATGAAACAATGAGCGATTGCTCTTCCTGTGTCTCAAACTGATTGACCAGCTGATTTGGATCAAATGGAGGAGGCTGTTGAAGAATACGTAACCCAATTGATTGGAGATGGTCATCATTAAACGCATCCAATATGCCATGGGCTTCTATAAATTCATGAATATCGTTACAATGTAGCATCATTGCAATAATTTGCTTTTCAAGGCGTTGTCCTGCATTGTTTTGAAATGCCTGTTGAACAGGTTTTTTGTGTGGAGCAGGATTTATTTGCTGAAGTTTACGAACTTCGGTAAAAACTGATGATTCATCCACATTTAAGCGTTGCGCAATCTCTTTAATGTACAATGAACGAACAACTGTATCATTCATATCAGCCAGTAAAGGCTTAAGCTCATTGATCGCTGATATTTTTCCTTTGATTGTGTCACCATGTTTTTTTAATGACGCGTCAATCAAAAAGGCCATCATACCAAAAGCGTTTTCCGACTGTTTTAAGAAGACGTCACTCCCCCATTTGGCTAAAAAAGTATCAGGATCATGACCATCAGGTAAAACCATGATTTGAGCATTGACCTGCTCTTTCAAAAAAAGTGCAACGCTTCGTTTGGCTGCTTGAATACCCGCCTGATCAGAGTCAAAAACCAATGTAATATTATTGACATAGCCTTTGAGTAAACGAATATGTTGTGGCGTTAAAGCTGTGCCCAAGGTGGCGACGACATTGGGGATATTGTATTGATACATGGCCAAAAGATCCATATAGCCTTCAACAATAAAAACCAGATCATGTTTACGACACTGTTCTTTGGCCTCACGTAAGCCGTACAATATTCGACTTTTATGATAAATTGAGGTTTCGGGTGAATTCAGATACTTGGGCATACTGTCATCAAGAACGCGGCCGCCAAATCCGGTAACCTGATTATTGATATTTTTTATTGGAAAAATTACACGATTACGAAATCTATCATAATACCCTTTTTGCTCTTTCTGTACAATTAAACCGGATTTTTCCACTAATTTAAGGGAAATGCCTTTGCGTGAAAACATGCGAAGAATATTATCCCAACCATTGGGGGCAAATCCGATATGAAATTGTTTTTGTGTTTCTTTGGATACTCCCCGGCCTTTCAAATATTTTTGAGCACTTTTCCCCTTAGCGCTTTTGAGTTGCTCTTGAAAAAAATTAAGGGCTGCCTCGTTGATTTCAAAAAGTTGATCTCTTTCGTTAAGTTGTTGTTTTTGTTCGGCAGTCAGATGAGTGGTGGGAATTTGAATGCCATACCTGTTGCCTAAGAATTTAACTGCTTCAGGAAATGTCATATTATTGTGGCGCATCAGAAACGTGTAGACATTCCCACCAACACCGCAACCAAAACACTTAAACAATTGCTTTTGTTCATTGACTGAAAATGAGGGGGTTTTTTCTACGTGAAAGGGACATAAACCCACATGGTTGTTCCCCGCTTTTTTGAGCTGAACATATTCTCCTATGACAGTAATAATGTTCGCTGTCTGACGAATTTCTGCGACAATGCTTTCAGGGATAAATTGCGCCAAAAGTCCCTCCAAATAAGAAACTGTAGGGGCGAGCCTTGTATGTTCTTTTGATTGCCTATCTTTCGGCAAAAAAATATGATGACATTAAACTTGAAATTGTTCAATTAACGCCAATGCTTCAGATAATTCCAGGGTGCCTTCATAGAGCGATCTGCCACATATAACTCCAAAGATGCCATATGATGCGACATTTAATAAATTTTCAATATCTTTAATATTAGAAACACCACCTGATGCAACCACTGGAATGGATGTTGACTCAGCAAGATCACGAGTGGCCTGAATATTGGGTCCTGTCTGCATGCCATCACGAAGAATGTCTGTAAAATTAATTGCTGCAACACCAGTATTCTCAAATTGTTTAGCAAGGTCAATGGCAGAGATCGATGTTGTTTCAGTCCAACCCTCAACAGCAACCATCCCATTTTTTGCATCAATACCAATGACGATTTGTTCTGGAAATTGATTACAATAATCTGCGACTTGTTTTGGGTTTCTGATGGCCTCTGTGCCGAGTACAACGCGATGAACCCCCATATCCAGGTACATTTGAATGTTGGATAGGGTGCGAATTCCCCCACCAACTTGAATGGGGATTTTGATTGATGAGATCATCTCTTGAATGATTTGCGAATTTTGAGGTTGCTTTTGAAATGCACCATCAAGATCAACCACGTGAAGCAATTGTATGCCATATTCTGCCCATTTTTGGGCCATTTCAACCGGGTTTGAGGAAAAAACTGTTTCTTCATTCATTCGACCTTGTTTCAAGCGAACGCATTTTCCATTTTTTATATCGACTGCAGGATAAATTTGCATGTGATCTCCCTATTGATTTTTATGGCTTTGTTGGATGTCCATCATAAGATTTGTTTCGTGCGCTCATGGATTAATAGCATCCTGTCAGGTGGAATTATCATTTAACGTTTTCAATGCCTAAATTCAAAAACACGATCAATTCACAAAATGGAGATGAGGGGGATCGAACCCCTGACCTCGGCATTGCGAACGCCGCGCTCTCCCATCTGAGCTACATCCCCTGATTAAATTAATTAAAAAACTTATATTTTAGCAGAAAAAGATATGATGTGTCAATATTTTTATGTTTTTTTGTCTGAATTTACGAAGCAATCTTCTTCAATATCTGCTGTCCGATAGACAGTTTCTGTTACAGTGCGATGGATGGATCGAAAGGTTTCATCAAATGAAGTAGGGGAAACACGACCGGTTTCAATAAACTTAACAACAATTTCTTTGCTTGCTTTTAGAATTTGTTTTTGCAAAGTTGCCATTTTTCTTATTTTCCAATCATTTTTTTTGAATGACCATTCAGTCTGTTTTGATATGAGTGTACTTTTGATTTAGGAAAGCTTTAATGGGGAACATAGTTTTCGAGCCTTCCTTAAGACTTCTCTGAGATAAACTCCACATTTAAATGTTTGACTGTTCAAGAATTATATCTCAAGCATATTCTTAGGAACGTTCTGAAAATACGATCCCCATTAAATAAATGTTCATTCAGTTTTTTGAACCATGATTACACTGAATAAGATGAATTTAAAGTGTCTTTATTTCAACAAATATTGATGTCATATCGATTGATATGACATCAAGATTACAAAAATTAGGTCTCTTCGATTACAATTGCATCTTCTTCACATACCTCAACACAGCTTTCGCAGCCGAGGCATTCTTCAGCATTGACCGCAACTGATTTATCTTGTTGCATTTCAAAAACATCAACCGGACATACCTCTACACATTCTTCACATCCGGCACATTTTGCATCATCGATGATAGGATTAAAAGCCATTTTTTTTCTCCTTTCTTAAATAAAAGTTCTGAGGAGCAGCGCAATTTGGCAGCCCTCCATAATTCTGTTTATGATACATAAAAAACGCATTCGGTATGTTTGAAAAATAATGTCTCCATAAGATAAAAAAGATTGAATGTATTGTAATTTAAGCCAAATTAAATCGTGACTTAAAAATTATTTCAAAAAATAATGTCTTTAATGGAAAACTTATTCTCAAAGATATCCTTACTGGTTTATTAAGTAAATTTTAGACGATTCCCTATAACAAACATTCGTATGAGTCAAGATATTTAAACTGAAAAAAAATTTTTTTACAAAATTCCTTTGGGCATCACAGGAATTTTTTCTCCTCCTAAAACGTAACCACCATCCAGTCGAATCACACTTCCGGTCATAAAAGGTGCGTGGAAAATTAAAAACATAACCGCCGATACAATATCGGATAATTTCCCCAAACGTTCTAACGGCGTATGATCGATTAATGCATGTTTTTCAGTTGCACTTAAGTTTTGCCATCCGCGTGTTTGAGGTCCATGTCTTGTTTCAAAAAAACCGAGCATCAATTCATTGACACGCACCTCTGGAGATCCTTCTCGCGCCCACGTTTCAGTAAGTAAAGAAATTCCCCTGTTAACAGTTGAATATGCATCAGGAAAAAAAGGCGCTGCTGGACCGGAGCGTCCAACGAGACCCGCAATGGATGAAATATTGATCACCACACCATCCTTTGATGCTTTTAATACATGTAAGGATTCATGAAAAAGCCATCTCTTGGCACGAATTGTGGTGGCAACTTCCATATCCCACTGTTCCTGATCGTACTCACCATGAACTAAGGGCCACCCGCCACGTTCTATATTATTGATAAGAATATCCAGACCACCAAAAACAGATTGAATTTTTGCAATTAATTGTTGAATCGCACGCATATCAAGCAGGTCGATATTAACAATCAAATGAGGTGTGCCTATGGCCGCCAGTTCCTTTTGAAGGTCGGGCAAAAATTCGGGCCAATCCCAGTAAGTAGCAATCACTTGAACACCTTTACGTGCCAAAGCCAAAGCAATCGATTTGCCTATTCCCTTAACACTTCCTGCAATCAGTGCAGTTTTGATCCGTTGACTCATTTTATCACTTGCGCCTCCAACCACTTTATTGCAAAGACCAGGCATTGAATGTCTCCTTCAATGGAAAAAGGAAATCTTTGGTCTGTCAAAATATTGTGTTGAATAGCATATTTCCGAAAGGCATCAATATCGTAACAACCTTTATAAACTAAAGACCTTTGAGTTTCAGACAATTTTTTTAACCCAGCCTTGTTTTTGGCAGCAATCAAGTGAATCATCATATCATTGTATTTATCAAAAGTTTCAAGATCCTGACTTTTACGCCATTGATCAATATATTGTTTGGACACAACATGATGACCTTTACAATGAGATTCACAAATCATAATAAAGGTTTCATTGATTGTACCTGTTTCTCTATTTTTTGAAACCAATCGGCCTAAAGGATAATATCGACATGTTGAAGGTCGGTTTGGATACACCAGACATCCCTTTTCAGACACAAAAATACAGTGGAGATCATATTGAGATTTGTTTTTTAATTCAACTATCGGTAATCCAGTTTCAGGACCGGTATAGGTTGTTGTGTATTTTTTTAAAAAATGTGAGGAATCGCAACTCAAATGATGTTTCAATCGAATGATATCATAAGGAGATAACACCTGTTGGAGATTCTGACAACATTCATTAAAGCAAGAAATTTCCTGATGGCATTTAAAACGAAACGATTCATCATGATCTATATAAGTTATCGTTGGATTTTCCATAATTAGTTTTAGAGCTCCCTATTATTCAATATTTAAAATTATTTGCAGATTATTACCAGGCAGTGTATGTACAGTGTGAGAACAAAAAGACGCATTTCAAAAAAGGATGTATTTTCATAGCCTTGAAAGCGTGTAACATAGCAGCCCAGGTAATATATTACAATGATTTGAGCCCAGAAAGGATAAAAAATATAATATAAATAATGGTAGCTCACTTATGTAGCGTCCTTTCAGGGCTTAATATTTTTTTATATTTTCCCAGGGCGATGCCCTGATCTGGTATGTTACGCCCTTTTAAGGGTAAAGAAATTCCCCCTCTTTTGAAGTGCGTCCAGAACGAACATAAATAATATGTAAAAGTCAAGACAAAAAATTTGCATATTGAAAAGAATAAAAATTGGAATTATTACCTTAAAAAACTTATTTATCTCTTAAGAAATATTACTTGACAAAAAGATTTCTCAATGGTACATTACGACGAATTACAGCTTGAATTGATGATTTATTATTATAATCAAAAAGTTATAGATTAATTTGCAACAGACTGCCTCAACTTAGAGTCAGCTTATATATAAATCTGGATGAAATAATCTACAAAAATGTAGAGTTAACATTAAAATTCCTGAAATTCAATAGAGAATTAAACAGGAAAAAAAGAAACTTAGGAGGAAGAGTTAATGCCAAGTTTTGTCATACAAGAAAAATGTGATGGTTGTAAAGGCGGGGACAAAACAGCCTGTATGTACATTTGTCCCAATGACCTGATGGTATTGGATGCAGATGCAATGAAAGCTTACAATCAAGAACCAGATCAATGCTGGGAATGCTTTTCATGTGTAAAGATTTGTCCATCACAGGCTATCGAAGTTCGAGGATATTCTGACTTTGTGCCATTAGGAAGCAGCATTATGCCAATGTTGGGAACCGAAGATATTATGTGGACATGTAAATTCCGCAATGGAACAGTCAAACGATTTAAGTTCCCTGTTCGAACAACAGCAGAAGGTACAGCGAACCCCTACGCAGATCTCGTTGGTAAAGATCTGGATAGTGGTCTTCTTTCCACAGAAGAAGCTGATGGCGTTGTGTTACGAGCACCCGCTTCTTAATAAAGGTAAAACTTTTTGTGTAAACAAAGTAAAGAATAATTTTTAGGAGGATATAAGATGGCATTACCAAATAAACCAAAGGGTGAAATCAAAGCGATTAGGGATCCCGAAGTCGAGGAACGCGAAGTTGATATTCTGATCGTCGGCGGTGGTATGGCTGCCTGCGGTACAGCTTTTGAAATCAAGAAATGGGCTGGAGACAAAAAAATCTTACTTGTCGACAAAGCCGCAATGGAACGAAGTGGTGCAGTCGCTCAAGGCCTTTCAGCAATCAACACTTATGTTGGAGACAACACACCTGAAAACTATGTCCGAATGGTTCGTAACGATCTGATGGGACTTGTTCGTGAAGACTTGATCTTTGACCTGGGACGTCACGTGGATGACTCGGTGCATTTGTTTGAAGAATGGGGATTGCCTGTTTGGAAAAAAACCGATGACAAAAAAAATCTCGATGGTAAAAAAGGCCAAAAATTGGGCACACTGAAAAGTGGCGCCAAACCAGTTCGAACTGGAAAATGGCAGATCATGATCAACGGCGAATCTTACAAAAGAATCGTTGCTGAAGCTGCTAAATTGGCTCTTGGCGAAGACAACATTATTGAACGTGTTTTTATCGTTGAGTTATTGCTTGATGCAAATGTTGAAAATCAAATTGCTGGTGCAGTTGGATTCTCAACTCGTGAAAATAAAGTTTACATTATCAAAGCAAAAACCATGATGGTTGCTTGCGGTGGTGCTGTAAATATTTACCAGCCACGTTCAGTTGGTGAAGGTAAAGGACGTGCATGGTATCCTGTATGGAATGCTGGTTCTACTTACACCATGTGTATGAAAGTTGGTGCTGAACTTTCCATGATGGAAAATCGTTTCACCCCAGCTCGTTTTAAAGATGGTTATGGTCCTGTT
>Ga0272440_1002223_pt1 | contig 15311 bp, 13 predicted proteins | sample SSMMMBAug17_FD_192440 | JGI IMG/M metagenome (GOLD analysis project Ga0272440, IMG submission 192440) | Marine sediment archaeal communities from Little Sippewissett salt marsh, Falmouth, MA, United States - SSM-MMB-Aug17 | ecosystem: Environmental > Aquatic > Marine > Wetlands > Sediment ... | reverse complement strand
TTCTTGATCGTCCAAAAAAATAAGGTCGTGTAGAGACGTAGCATGCTACGTCTCTACAGTACAATTACCTCAAAACGAACAATATCAATAATGGGGAACTTATTTTCTGAGAATTCCTAAGCTAATTGTCCATAAAAACAAAATTTACTCCCCCGGAATTGACGTAAATCATATTGATATTTGGACTGATATTATGTATATATCTAAAAAATTATTATTAAACTCGGCTGAAAAACTAAATGACACGAGTGTAACCCAAACTGCCGGAGCAAAGTTTATTATCGTTTTTTGAACCAGGATTACGCTGAAAAAGATGAATAAGATGATTTTAAAGTGTTTTTTTCATCTTATTCATTTTCTTCAGCGTAATCCTGGTTCAAAAAGGATAGGCAAATTATATTTCACAGTCAATTTTAGTTACACTCAAATGACACAGGAGAAAAATATGTTTTATAAAAGCTTACAACTGTCAAAGCTAATCGTATTCATTATGATAACAATCCTATCTTTTTCAATTAAATCTTGGGCATCTGATGATTTGATTTTATTAAGGAGTTCATTAAAAAATGTTTTACCTGGCGCTGTTTCTTTTGTCAAAGTGATAGAACCTTTTACTTATTATATGGGGTACTTCGATCAAAATAATAAACAAATTGCAGGGGTGGCATTTTTAACAACAGATATTGTGCCAACACTTAGTTGGGGATACAGGGATAAAATTGTAACCTTAGTTGGCATTCGTTTAGATGGCAAAATTATTGGACTCAGTGTATTGAGTGAATACGAAAGTCCAAGATATACCAAAGGTCTTTTAAATGATGAAAGCTGGTTTATCAAACAATTCTATGGAAAAGATGCGAGCAATGATTTTATTATCAATTATGATGTAAATGCGATTTCCGGCGCAACCATAACATCAAGCGCAATAACCCGCTCCATTAAAGCTGGATTACAACAGGTCTCTCAAGAGGTATTATCCCAGACGATCAATCAAAAAACGTATTCTGCGTCATTATTATTGACACAGGTATTATATCAGATTAATTTTCTTTTTTTATGGATAATTACAGGCCTTGCTTTCTTTGCATTTGTAAAGAAAAACGAAATCCTTCGTTTTTTTATCCTGGGAATGTCTTTTTGTTATTTGGGTTTTTTTATGGGCGGGGGATTTTCTCTGGTTGATGTTTTCAGGATATTATCTTTTAACAACCCTGACTTATTGAACAATTTATACTGGTACAGCCTTTTTTTTATTGTTATGCTATTATCTATCATTGCAGGCAGATTTTATTGCGGTTGGCTTTGCCCTTTTGGCGCATTTCTTGAAATTTTGTTTAACCTGGTGCCTGTCAAATATATTGTCCCCAAAAATATAGATCATTTTCTAAAAATTTTCAAATATGGCTTGCTTTTAATTTTGCTTTTCATTTGCTTTGTTTTAAAAAATCAAATGTTAACTATTAATTTAATAGGCATTGTTGAACCCTTTGGCACATTCTTTCATATGGATGGTAACTTAATAGCCTGGTTGTTACTGGTGATCATGTTATTTTTCTCAAGTTTTATATCCAGATTTTTTTGTCGTTACTTTTGCCCTTTGGGCGCATTTTTAGCTGTAATTACAGCAATTTCTTCAGCCTTGAAATTGCAATTAATTAAAGTTTATTTACCTGTTGAAAACAGTTGCCAATCTGGTTGTCTGGGCTGTAAATTTGCTCAAAAAAAATGTAAAACTGGCGCTATTACTTATAATGAACAATTAAAATATCCAGAAATTGATCGAAATGAGTGTTTTATGTGTAATACCTGTGCAGAAAACTGTCCTGTCCTGTCACAACAACCTTATACGCGGATGAAAAAATCCCACCTTGCAAAAATAGCTTGAAATATAAAATATTCTTGCTCTTATAAATAATTCTAGTATATTAGACACTCATAAATAACAAGACATTCGTGATAAACGATTGTCAACAAACTTAAAGGAGGTTCTGATGAAAAAAGCGATTTTAGGTATTTTGTTTTGTTTGATTTTTACGCAAACGACTTTTGCAGGGCAGACAGTCTCATTGGCAACACTTGAGTGGGAACCCTATATCGGTCCAAACATGGATAATAATGGGTATGTTCATGAAATTGTCGTTGAGGCTCTCAAACGCTCTGGCATTGATGCTGATATCCGATTTTTACCCTGGGCCCGCGCGGTTAAAACAGCTCAGACAGGTAAACGTGATGGATTGTTTCCCGAATATTATGATGAAAGTCGCTTGAAAGATTTTGTTTTTTCAGAGTCATTTCCTGGTGGACCGGTGGGGCTATACAAGCGGAAAGACAATAAAATTAAGTTTTCAGTGGATCCACAAAAGCAACAGACTGAGGCTTTAAAAGCTTTAAAGCAATATCGGTTTGGGGTTGTGAGAGGTTATATCAATACAAAAGAGTTTGATGAAGCCTCCTTTTTAACGAAAGATGAGGCAAACAGTGATGAAACCAATCTGAAAAAGCTGTTCAAAGGTCGGATTGATTTCATCTTTATCGACAAGTATGTGGCCAAGCATATTATTGTTCGTAAATATCCGCATTTTTTATCTGATCTGGAATTCATGGAACCGCCTTTGGAAGTCAAGCCGCTGTATATTGCTTTTTCAAAACAAGCTAAGGATTATCAGGCAAAGTTAAAAGCTTTTAATGAGGGATTGAAAAAATTAAGGGAAGAAGGTATGCTTGATAAAATAATGGAAAAACATGGATTTTAATTTTGGTATGCGCAGGAAAGCTACCTCATTATGCATATTTTATACTATCATTTATATTTTTCAACACCACATGGCGCATCTGGCACACGATCTTATGAAATGGCGCGCCGCTTGATACAAAATAATCATCAAGTTACAATGATTTGTGGCAGTACTGAAATGGGCCATACCGGTCTGGATGGCCCATTTGTGAATGGTCAACGTATGGGAATGGTTGATGGCATCCATGTTGTTGAATTTCATCTGCTATATTCCAATAAAGACAGCTTTTTTAAGCGAAGCATTACATTTTTTCGATTTGCATTCAAAAGCATTGGTTGGGCCCTTAAACATTCATATGATCTGGTGTTTGCAACATCGACACCACTCACTGCGGGAATCCCTGGAATTGTAGCAAGCCTGTTACGCAGAAAACCTTTTGTATTTGAGGTGCGTGATCTATGGCCCGAACTTCCCAAAAAAATGGGGGTTATCAAAAATCCCTGGATTCTTTTTGCCATGCATGTTCTGGAATGGATTTCATATCATAGTGCAGCAAGCTGTATTGGCCTATCTCCTGGCATTGTTCAGGGAATCCAAAAACAGGGCATTGCCAGTGAAAAAATTACGATGGTACCCAATGGTTGCGATATACGCTCTATCGGCCCAATTAAACCCTATGACCTTAATAAAAATAAATTTACCGCAATATTTGCCGGTGCCCATGGCATTGCCAATGGCCTGGATGCTGTATTGGATGCTGCGGTTGTATTAAAAAAAATGGGGCGTGATGATATCCGCTTGATGTTTATTGGTGATGGCAAACTGAAACCTGCGCTTCAAAAACGCGCGCTTGATCAAAATCTGGATAATTGCATATTTCTTGATCCCATCCCCAAAATCCAGTTAATACAAAAACTAAAACAGGCTGATATTGGTTTGATGATTTTAGCAAATGTCCCTGCCTTTTATTATGGAACATCTCCCAATAAATTTTTTGATTACATTGCCTGTGGCTTGCCTGTAATCAATAATTATCCAGGCTGGCTGGCTGATTTGATCCATGAACATCATTGCGGATGTGCTGTTTTGCCTGATGATCCCGATGCCCTTGCCAGGGCGCTTGTGGCTCTGGTAGATCATCCTGCGCGTTTGAAAAAAATGGGGCAAAACAGCAGAAAGCTGGCTGAAACACAATTTGATCGCGATATTTTAGCAAAACGTTGGATCAGATGGGTGGAAAAAACGTATGCCAGTATATAATTTTTGCAAGCGATGCTTTGATATTGTTTTTTCTGTTGGCATTATTATTTTTTTAGCACCAGTTATGATACTCGTTGCCATATTGATTCGACTCAATATGGGCAGAGGCGTTTTTTTTCGTCAATTGCGCCCCGGGCTGCATGGAAAACCATTTAACATGATCAAATTTCGAACCATGCGAAATGCAACTGATGATCAGGGGAATGTGCTTCCAGATAAAGACCGCCTCACAGCTTTGGGCCAAATACTTCGCAAAACATCATTGGATGAACTGCCAGAATTTTTTAATGTGCTAAAAGGAGAGTTGAGTATTGTCGGCCCCCGGCCATTGTTAATGTCATATTTACGCCGATATACTCCCGAACAAATGCGACGTCACGATGTAAAACCAGGGATTACAGGATGGGCACAGGTTCATGGGCGAAATGCCATTTCATGGGAAAAAAAATTTGAACTGGATGTCTGGTATGTAGATAATCAATCTTTCGCGATAGATATCCATATTATTGTGCTGACAATTAGAAAAACACTGTCACGCGCAGATATTCACCATGAAGGTTGTGCCACTATGGCAGAATTTCAAGGGATTACATAAATAATTAAAATGAGATCTCTCTAAATTTAGTCATATAATCCAAAGCGCGTGCAGAATAAACATCAGCAGGCAGATGATTCAAGGCAATCATGTCATTTTGAAAGGTCTTTTTTATTTTTCCAGGCACACCAGTGACCAGCGACAATGGCGGAATTTGCGTTTTTTCCAGAACCACTGAGCCTGCCGCAATAATGGACCCTCGACCAATGATTGCACCATTCATCACGATGGCCCCCATGCCGATCAGGCAATCATTTTCAATTGTGCATCCATGAACCACACAGCGATGGCCAATTGTCACCTTGTTGCCAATTGTCAGCGGTTTCCCTGGATCAGCATGACATACAGACAAATCCTGAATGTTGGTTTCTTCACCAATGGTGATTAAATCAGTATCCCCGCGAACCACAGTGTTAAACCATATGGATGCATTTTTCATGACGCGAACCTGTCCAATCACCATTGCACCGGGTGCAATATAAACAGTTTCATGGATTTCTGGTCGCCAATTGTCAAGTTCATAAACTGGCATAATTTATTTCCCGATATTTGGATCAGTTATAATAACATAATCCCCGCTGTTTTTAAGTTGAGGATTGAATTTAGGAAAGCTGTCATTTCTGACAATATTGATCACCATCATGCGAACATCAGGACGATAATGGCGCAAATGCTCTGGTATGCCGGAACCTGACAGCGTGTGAAAGAATCCATTCAAATGAAGGATCAGTGCATCATGAGTACTGGATAGTTCTTCATTGATGCTATAGGCCATTGTGGCATCCCACAAGTTTTGAGCGTCTAATAAATATGATTTTTCGGAAATATTTTCATGCGGCGATATCATCAGCCCACCCTGCTTGTGAATCGTTCGCAAATTTTGTTTCATTTTTTCAGATGGCGGTCTTATGGGTAAAGGTGCGATCCAGGTTCTTGCAATGGCCGACAAATCGTTCAAGGCTTCGTTGCCCTGCTTTGCGACACGATGCACATATCTTCGGGGAGCATTGGCTGCCAGCACTCTCAAGCTTTTCTTTTTGGCATATTTAAGCAATGGATGATAGTCGTGATAATAATTTCGCCAGGGACGAGCACATGACAAAAAATACGTTTCATCTATAATATTCAACAAGTATTCATCCAATATCATTTGAACATCACGTTCAAACATTTCCATAGATAAAACAATCTGTCGTCTTTTAGAAGTGTATGCGTTGGTCCAGTAACGATTTGTTATTTTACGCAAAATGACTTCCTGAAGATAATGTGCAACAGGATCATTATGCATTTCACCCAAAAAAACAACATGAACAAGGCCAATTTGATCAATGATTTTATTCAATGAAGTCTTTTTGCCTGTCGCATCATAGATTTGGTATTGTTTTTCACTGAATTTTATTGAATTTTTTGGGGAATGTGGATGTTGTTCGGTAATCATTGTGCCTTCCTGTGTGACACATCCAATAAGCAGTGTCCAGGAATATAAAAATGTCAAGAAAAATATTTTTGGAATGGTTTTACCCTTTTTAAGTACAAAAAACATTGGATTTCTCCAATCACAAAAATTTTATTAAATATTTTCTCCCTGGTATATGCCATCGTAGGCATCTGTTTTTCCTGTCAATCGAAAAAAAACAAGTTGAAGCAAGCGGGCATTTTCAAAAATTGTGATCCCTTCATGGTGCAAAACTGATAGCATGGCCTCACTTCTACCTTGATAACCGGCATCCCAGACAGCAGTTGTAACCGATACACCCATTCGAATTAAACTGGACCGCGGACGTCCCAAAGCCATAACGTTATCTGGCAGGTTCACTATTTCTTTAAAACTGACACCATATACGCCAGGAACAAGTTTGATAAACCCCTCATTGTTAAATGGCAGGTGTCGCTTTTGAGGCAATTGTCTTTTCTCATTTGAAAAATCTATTTTTCCAATGCCATGAAACGTATATATTTTATCCAGGGTTAAATCTATGCCATTGGGTTGAATCTGGGTTTTTGGATCTGTCAGATTTTCAATTAATGGTGGCGATTGTGAGATATATTTTTTTATGTCTTCTTTGTTTAGTACCATATAAAATTTATTTCTCTTGAATTTTTTTATAAGTATTGTATAAAACAAAATATTATATGTCAAACAATAACTTAGGAACGTTAAAAAATTACAAAAAATTATCACGTTCTTTTTAGAACGTTCCTTACCCAATTTAAGGAAACAAATGAAATCTTTTGTAAAAAATCGTATCTTGTATACAAAATTAATCGCAATAGCAATATTGTTATTGTTGTTGTTTACATCCCATTCATGGCAAGAACATACTTTTTTGGATATAACCCTTCAATGGCTTGGATATATTTTTATCGTTACAACAACACTGGGACGAATATGGTGTTTTATCTATATCAGCGGTTATAAAGATGATCGACTCATTCAATATGGGCCCTATTCTTTGGTGAGAAATCCCTTATATGTTTTCAGTTTTATTGGCACGCTTGGACTGGGTCTTGCATCAGAAAATTTACTTGCGTTTACATTATTGGTCATTTTATTTTGTGTATTTTATCCATCAGTGGTTCTTGACGAAGAAACATCACTAAAGGCCATATATGGAAAAGCATTTGAAAATTATATCGCAAAAACGCCACGATGGATACCGAATTTTAAACATTTTAACGAAATTGAGGAATATCCGGTCAAACCGCGCATTTTTATTAAAGCCATGCTGGAATCCATGTGGTTTTTGTTGTTTTATATGATTTTACAATTAATTGAAGAATTCCATCATATGGGCATTCTGCCTGTTTTCATGACAATTCCTTAGCGTATGAAAGTATCTTGTATAACATTGTTAACAGATTTTGGATTGTGTGATGAATATGTCGGGGTCATGAAAGGCGTGATCGCGTCAATCAATCCCCACGCAAATGTTATTGATATTTGCCATCATATCACCCCTCAAAATGTTGTTCAGGCAGCATATATGCTTTGGGTTTCCCATCGCTATTTTCCTGAAAATACTGTTCATGTTGTCGTTGTTGACCCTGGGGTTGGCTCAGATAGACATATCATTGCTCTCAAAGCCAATGATTATTATTTTCTGGCACCGGACAATGGCGTTTTAACATTTATTATTAATAAATATAATTGCTTATCAGTATACCTCTCTAAATCGCAGTTTTATTTACCTCATGTCAGCAACACCTTTCATGGACGAGATATTTTCGCGCCTGTCGCTGCACATTTGTCAATGGATCTCGATATACTCAAATTTGGTGAGAAAATATTGCCCGATCAACTTAAAAAAATATCAGATCTATATCCAGTTCAATATCAGGATCAACTGGTGGGAAAAGTGATCATGACAGATCGTTTTGGTAACCTGATCACAAATATTTCTTATAAAGACCTGCAATTGAATACAAGCCGGACAATGAGTATTTATTTAAAAAATATAGAGATTCAAGGAATTGCCAGCACTTATACGCAGGTAAAAAAAGGCGGGGTGTTAGCCATTATTGGCAGTAAAGGATTATTAGAAATATCTATTAATTGTGGCAATGCAATGAAAGACCTGGGCATTGAAATTGGATGTCAAATCCGGGTGGTTCAAAACAAACAATTGACAAATTAGTCAATAGATAATATAATTCCCAATTTTTGTAAAGGTAAGGCAGATGAGTTTTAAAACTTATTCTTTAAGGAGGATAAATTGTTGAGAGTGTTTAGAAAAAAAAATAATCATCAGGCATGTTTTTTCTGGTCATTGGTAATATTTATGATGTTTAGCGTATCGGTCAAGGCCGAAAAGATTATTCCCGGCTCACTGATTGCAATGGAAACGAATCGAGCTGTTGATTACTTGCTGCTTGTGGAAAAAGAAACTCAGACATTGTTTGTGTATGCATACGATGGTCAATTTAGAGAATTGAAACGATTTCGATGTTCAACCGGTGAAAATTTGGGATCTAAAAAACAGTCTGGAGATCGAAAAACGCCTGAAGGTGTATATTTTTTCAACAATCGTTTCACCAAAAGAGACCTGACACCCATTTATGGCACACGGGCGTTTCCGATAGATTATCCCAATTACATGGATCGTTTTGCAGGAAAGAATGGCAGTGCGATCTGGGTTCATGGCACCAATAAAAAATTAAAAGATAGAGATACCAATGGTTGTGTTGCAATGATCAATGAAGATATTGACGCATTGGATAAATATATTGATTTACATCATACCCCCATTATTATCCAAAAACGTATTCAATATGTGAATCCCGGTGAGAGTGAACCCATAAGAATTTCATTAATTCAATTTTTAAGAACACTCGAAAATTTAATGATGTATGGTGATGCCAAAGCTTATTTTTCACATTTCAACTATATTTCAGACTATATTCCAAAATGGTGGGACAAATGGATACAACTCAGATCTGATGTCAAATCGCTCTATCCTGAAGCGGTCATACAGTTATTACATCCCATCATACTCAAACATGACCGCATTTACGTGGTATTGGTCGATCAAATTGTTTCATCAGGGTCTATTTACCAAAAATCAAGCATGCAAAAAATCACGCCCAGAGCCTATATGGCAGGCAAGAAAAAGTTATTCATTGTGCGTTATAAAGAGAAATGGCGAATTGTCGGCGAGGAGTATCAAACATCTGACGTTAAAACTGTAGATAATTATCCATTACTGGTTGCATCATCTGGTATCGTTGGACAATCTCATCCTTTAATTACAGCATCTGCCAACAAGGTTGCTGATACGAAAGCTGTTGCGACTGTTTATGTTGATCATGACCGAACAATCATTACCCAAATGGTTGATAACTGGCTTGAAGCCTGGCGATCAAAAAATATTGAGCAATATGGCCAGTTTTATGCAGATGATTTTATGTCACAAAACAAAAATAAACAACAATGGATTCAATATAAAGACCGGCTGAACAAAAAATATGAATTTATCCAGGTGGATAGAAAAAAGATATCCATCCATTTTTACAAAAGATATAAAAACAGAGCCAAAGTCTACTTTAACCAAACATATAAATCCAATATGTTTTCTGCATTTGGTAGAAAAACCCTGATTCTGAAATATGATGATGGACAATGGAAAATATATCGGGAATACTGGAAAAATATATGATACGTAAAAAAGTTTCCAAACGAAAAGGGTGGACCATTCTGATGGTAGGCGTGAATGGTCAGATAAAGACAATCAAATTTTTACGAGCCAGAATCTTTATTGGCGTAATTATTTGCATTATTGCAGTTTTGTCTACAATTGTTATGGGGCAGCTTTATTTTAAGGTGGTACAGGAAAATAAGAAATTGTTTGAAACTGTTGCCATTCGACATGCCATTTATGGGGATAAAAGCATTATTCGAATGCCATGCCGGATGATACCTGAAAATGAATTTCAAATTACTACCAAACCGGATATCAGCAATTTTTTTGGCCATAATCGGATAATATTTTCTGAGCCATATCAATTTAAACAAAGATTTGATTATTCACTGTCAAATAGTCTTGATGTTATACCTGTTCAACCCAAAGAGCTTGAAAACACAATAAGATATCATCAACAGGTGAGTGCAACAGACATTAAACTCATTATTAACAAAAATGATGACCGGATCGGCTTTAGTTTTATTTTGAGAAATATCGCAAATGCCAGAAATGCCATTTCTGGCACAACATTTGTCATTCTAAAAAATGAAAATGATGCAGTGGCGTATCCATCAATAAAATTACGATATGATCGTCCGGTCAATTTTAGAAAAGGACGACCATTCTATGTGGCCCGATTTAAAACTGTTCGACACCGCATTCAGGATGTTGAACATATTGGCGATTTTACAGAAGCTACCATTCTTGTATATTCCAAGCATGGTCAAAGATTGGTGAGTAAAACCATTCCAATTCATATTGAATTATAAATAATTTAGGAATGTCCAGAAAATAAAAGGTTCATTCTTTTTGATGCTCAATTTATTTTGATCGTACAAAAGAATAAGGTCGTGTAGAGACGTAGCATGCTACGTCTCTACAGTACAATAACCTCAAAACGAACAATATCAATAAAAAGGGAAGTTATTTTCAGAGATTTCCTAAGTAATACAGGATTATTATGAAAAAATATATCTTTTACCATAATTACTTAATTTACATAAGCATATGTATTGCAAGCATGGCAGGCCTTTCATTGGTATGGGCTGGAAATCAGCAACATAATGTATATTTTGAAGGCACCAACCATGAACTTCATGTCTTCAAAATTCATGGAAAAAAACCAGGAAAAACCCTGATGTTGATTGGCGGTATACAGGGAGATGAACCCGGCGGCTTTTTGTCAGCCGATCAATATGTTGACATGTCTTTGTTCAAAGGAAATTTAATTGTTGTACCGCGAGCAAATTTTTATTCCATTTTGTTGGGTAAACGTACAGTCAATGTGGATATGAATCGAAAATTTGCAGGTGGTGGAAAAAAGACGTATGAAGCCAATGTTGTTGAAATATTGAAAAAATTAATTGATGAATCCGATATGCTGCTTAATCTGCATGATGGCTCTGGTTTTTTTTCGGAAAAATGGGAAAACAACAATCGCAATCCCATGCGATATGGGCAATCCATTATTGCGGATTGTGATGTTTATATTAATCCCAACACAGGTAAAAAACTTGAGTTGGGAAAAATAGCACGTGAAGTGGCAGAAGATATTAACCGGTATATCAGCGATAGTCGTCATCATTTTCATTTTAACAATCATCGTACCCATTCGAGAGATTCTCGCCATAAAGAACAACGAAAATCCGCTACGTATTATTCATTGTATCGGAGAGGCATTCCTGCCTATGGTGTTGAATCCAGTAAAACACTTCCTCTTGAACAAAAGGTGTTTCATCATAATCTGGCAATCAATGCATTCATGAAATATCTGGATATTGTCCCTGAAACGCCGGCTGTGAAAATTGATCCGCCCAAACTGAAACATCTGGTGATATCAGTCAACAATGACATGCCTGTTGTTGTTGAAGATGGTCAGACACTGCATATTGACAAGGGCGATACAATAATGATTACCCATGTGGAGAGCAACTATGACAGAGGTGTTGTTGCAGATGTTTTGGGCTATGGTACAGTCAATGATGTGCGAAAACGTATTCAAATTAATAAGCAAACAAAAATAAATGTGATCAAGGATCACTATCATTGCGGAAGTATCAATATTGCATTGGGTGGCAAACGAACACGAAACAATACCGAAACAAATGCACAAAACCAGCGATCAGACATATTGTTCTACTGGGTTAAAATTAATGGCATATCCGGATATTACAATAATTACGAACGAATTCCTGTTGTCAAGGGCGATACCATTGAGCTTGTGGAAATTATTTCCAGTATATATGAACCCGCCGATATCACTTTTAATTTTAAGGGCTTTGTTCCATCACCAAGGAATAATAGCGGTGAAGATCGGGGGTTTGTCATTCGAACTGATTGTGATTTGCAGGAGAAATATTCATTAAACAGGGAAGGTCGAATTTTTCATGCAGTTCCCAGTATCAATGGACATATTATTGGTGAGTTGTTTTTTGAGCTGGTTGAACCTTTATTGTCTTATGTCGTGTTTAAGGTCAATAAAAATGATAAACGATGCGTTTCCCCTGGAGAAACCATTTTTGCCACCGAAAAAGCATTTGTCGAATTAATTGATTGCAAAACAAATATTTCTAAAAATAAAGGGGTGCGTTTTTTTATCAATGGTGAAAATTCCCAGCGTTTGCTGGTTCGACCCTATACAGCCATTGATTGGAATGTGCTTACGCAATTACCTGGTCAACAGCAAAAACAACGCTTTCGTCTGGATATCGAACGAGAAAGCCTTTTATTGGGTACAATCTATATTGAGATTGATCCCCTGCATGTTGATGGTTCTGCAATATCTGTGATTGAATCACCACAGGACACGATTTATCAATAAGGAGAACAAATCAATGATTGATCGATATACACGTCCTCAAATGGGGCAAATATGGTCAGAAGAAAATAAATACCAAACGTGGCTTCAGGTAGAAATTGCGGCTTGTGAAGCGATGGCGCACTATGGCATGATTCCCGAAAACGTGATCGAACGAATCAAATCTCATGCAAAATTTTCAGTTGCGCGAATTGAGGAAATTGAGCAGGAAACCCGACATGATGTGATTGCGTTTTTAACAAATATTGCCGAACATGTCGGCCCGGATTCTCGCTACATTCACATGGGAATGACATCATCAGACGTTCTTGACACCAGTATGGCGATTCGTTTGAAACAGGCATCAGAAATCATTCTTGATGGCTGTGATGCCCTGATGAAAGCCATTAAGGATCAGGCATATGAACATCGAAATACTGTCATGATCGGTCGTTCTCATGGCATTCATGCCGAACCAATCACTTTTGGAATCAAACTGGCAGTCTGGTATGATGAAATGCACCGCAATCGCAGAAGAATGGAACAGGCCATGCAAACCATCTCTTTTGGCATGCTGTCAGGTGCTGTGGGTACATATGCCAATATTCCGCCCAAAATAGAAAAAATGGTCTGCGAAAAATTGGGGCTTACACCAGTCAATGCATCAACACAGGTCATTCAGCGGGATCGGTACGCAGAATTTTTCTCAACCCTTGCGATTATGGCCGCAACAATAGAAAAAATCGCAGTGGAAATCAGGCATCTGCAACGCACAGAAGTTTTGGAAGTTGAAGAACATTTTGCCAAAGGCCAGAAGGGATCATCAGCAATGCCCCATAAACGTAATCCTGTGGGCAGTGAAAACATGTCTGGCCTGGCACGTTTGATCCGAAGTAATGCAATGGCAGCCTTTGAAAATGTTGCCCTCTGGCATGAACGAGATATCAGCCATTCATCAGTTGAACGTGTGATTGCACCAGACAGCACCATTTTAATTGATTACATGCTTCATCGACTGACCCGAATTATGCGCAATTTAATGGTGTATCCTGAAAACATGCAAAAGAATTTGGAAAAAACTCGCGGTTTGATTTTTTCACAACAACTAATGCTCAATTTAATTGCCCAGGGGGTTACACGTGAGGATGCTTATCGGATGGTTCAAAAACCAGCGATGGAAGCCTGGCAATCAAAAAAAGCATTTATGGACATTGTTCTTCAGGAAAATGAGATTCTGACATATTTAACTGAAAATAAAATTAGAGAAATTTTTGATATAACCTATCATCTGAAATATGTGGATTTCATTTTCAAAAAAGTATTTGAAAGTTGAGGTTTTTGATATGGATACAACGTCAGTATCTCAATATCAACAAAATGACAATTCCTCGGCTATACTCCAGAAAATGAAAATTCAAAAAGGTGAGGCTGCCTTTCGTCTGGCACAGGAAATATCCAATCAGAACATCACGAATGAAACCAAAGATGAAAAAGATGAACGTTTTATTTTACAATTCTATTTATTTCCTTTGCCCACATATATCTGGAAAATTGTCGATGATGATATGATCCTGATTGATATCAATCAGGCAGCCATGAAATATTCCGGCCCAAAAATTAAAGATTTGCTCGGACATTCGGCAACGACTATTTATTATGATGTGCCGCAAATCCTTGAGTGGATGAATGACTGTCGAAACAACTTGCATGTTGTCCGAAAGCAATTCTATTTATCTTTACGCACCACTGGGGAGCGGAGATATCTGGATGCCAGTTGGGCTTTTTTTCCGCCTGAATATATCCTATTCCTTGTTTCAGATATTACTGATCAAAAAAAACAACAAACAGCGTTAGAACAATCTGTTGAAAAGAGCAGACAGGAGATTGAACAAAGCAATGAGAATTTAAAATCTTTGAATAAATTACTTGAACAGGAAGTTCATTCCCATCAACAGACAGAATTTTTGCTAAAAAAAGAACAGGACAAACTGAACTACCTGCTGGAAAATTTGCCGGCAATTGTTTTTCTTATTCATAAAGATCAAACAATATCTTATGCAAATCAGTATTTCAAAAAATATGTTGGAGACAAACTTTTTTCATATTGCTATGAAATCATGTACTGCAATGTTGAACAATGCAAGGCTTGTATTGTAGAAAAAGTGATCGAAACTGGACAGGTGCAAACACAGGAATGGGTATCAGCATCAGGTCAGGTTTTTGCCATGTATTATTATCCATTTAGTATAGATAATAATGAGGTGCTTTGTCTGGGAATAGATATTACCCCACGAAAGCAAATGGAAGAACAATTGCAACAAGCCAGGCAGATTGCAGAACAATCGTCTCGGTTTAAAACACAATTTCTGGCCCGAATGAGTCATGAAATCCGAACACCTATGAATGGTGTACTGGGTATGAGCGATTTGCTTCTCAATACCAATATTTCGCCTGAGCAAAAAAGCTACCTTCTCACATTGAAAAATAGCGGAGAAACACTGCTGACCATTATCAATGATATTTTAGATATTTCAAAAATTGAGGCAGGTAAACTCGAATTACACATGCGTTCATTTAATCTTGTATCATTGATCAATGATGTTTATCAATTGCTTCTTCCCAAAGCACAAGAAAAAAATATCCGCTTTTCATATGACCTCCAACAAAACATGCATCATCTATACATGAGTGATCCCATTCGGATCCGACAAATACTGTTTAATATTGTAGGAAATGCCATCAAATTT
>Ga0272440_1002221_pt1 | contig 15314 bp, 5 predicted proteins | sample SSMMMBAug17_FD_192440 | JGI IMG/M metagenome (GOLD analysis project Ga0272440, IMG submission 192440) | Marine sediment archaeal communities from Little Sippewissett salt marsh, Falmouth, MA, United States - SSM-MMB-Aug17 | ecosystem: Environmental > Aquatic > Marine > Wetlands > Sediment ... | reverse complement strand
GATCATACCCTCAGCGCTCGGATTGTCAACAATGAAGACTGGCACCATTATGCCTGTGTCTTTCATCATGAAACACAGCGCATGACTATTTTTCAAGATGGTGTTCAACTGGCAGCAAGTGTGGCACTAACCGGATATGATGAATCCGGCAACCTGCTCATTGGTAAATCAGCCAATGGAAACTACTTTGAAGGTGCTTTGGATGATATTCGATTCTGGACGGTTGCCCTTGAACAGGAAACCATTCAAAAGAACAGGTTCAAGCCCATCAATCCATTCATTCATCCAGAGCTGGAAACGTATTACCGATTTGATGATTTAGAGTCTGATAGAGCGTGATGAAACATCAGGTGGTTTATGTGAAATTGCCGGATGTTCCAGTGCGGTGAATCAATCGAAAAAACAGGTATGTTTTGACAATTTTACCCAGGATGGACAATATATCTTGGGACCGCAACAATAGGATACCTGTTGCTGGTTCAGGAAAAACCATTATGTTCAATGGAAATAATACCAATTTGATCATTCCAAAACTATTTGAATAACTGCCTTCAGCCCGGACCATTGAATGGTTCATGAACACATCTGATCTAAACAATCCCCAAACATCGATTTACATTTCTACAATTAAATTAAATTAAATTAATTATATTATTTATACATATTCTGTGTTTCACTGTCTCATCATTCATCCCAAGTTCTGCTCTTGAGGAGCTTAATGAGTATTAACCAGATATTTGGTCGTCAGTATTTTAAATAATAATGCTTTGATTGTATTAGTCTTTAATTGTACCAATAGTTGGAGCTGCCATTCTCTTACAAATTATTAAACACAGTCAGTCATGCTAATGTACAAAATAAATACTAGATAAAAATATGCATAAAATGTATTATATTTTTCATTATATTGAAAACCTCAATTGTTGATAAAAAATTAATTTTACGATATATATAAAGAAATATAATGTAAACAAACGAACCTATTCAATTTGTTTAAAAGGATATTTGTACTATTATCATTCAGTTTATGTCATACAAACAATTTATCTGAATGTGGACACATTGAATATTCAAAATTTTTTTTACTCTTTCATTAAAAAATTGAATAAGAACAAATACAAAGGAGAACAAATGTTAAGCTTTATTAGAAACAAAACCTTTTCAAAAAAAACATGGATTGAAAATTACGACGAAAGATTTTTCGCCATTAAATTTTCTTCGATTGCCGATCCTCTCAATCCTCATTCCTTATGGAGTTATAATACAGGAAGCGATAAAAACATGGTAGAAGAACATACTGGAAGCGTCAAAAATCGCTTGAGAGATGCTTTAGAAAATCACAGACGTTCTGTTTATATTATAAATTCAAAAGGATGGAAAGAAAAACGTTTTAGAGTATTTACTGATGTTGTTATCAGAATATCATTGAAGGTTTGGGATAAATACGCACAGATTGGAGGCTCTGAAATACAATACTTCAGTGAAACATTAGAAAAACTCCATGAAAAAGATTTTGGCGATAAACTCTGGATTGATCGAAAACCAACCTATGTGATCAAACCAGAACCTACTTTAAAACCAGATGAAATTGTTGTTCAGATTGGTATGGGAGTTTTTGTTCCTGCTGAAGAAGATGAACCTATTGGAAAAATTCAAATTAAATTGAGTAATGAAAAGATCTGGTACGATTTACCAGACTGGTCTATATGGCAAGAAGAGAAAATAACTAAAAAACCAGCTGGCTTATATAAAAATCAACAATTTATTGTTTTAGGGCCGGACTTGTTATCGTCTAGCGTGGATGTTATTAATCCTAATAACAATAAACCTGTATGGTTTGACCATGGTAAAGGGAGAATATTTCTGAATCTTTATTCTGATGACAGCCTGAGTGCTTATGGTGACAACATTTACATTTCACATGGACGTTTAAAAGCGGTCAAAGATAATCATGAAACCATTTGCGAATTTGATAATAAAACAAATGAGTCGTCTTCAGCAATAAAACTGTTATTAAAGATAACACCATTCAGTCATCCAGTGGTTCAAAAAAAATTAGAGCCTGTAAAAGATTCAGATGATAATATTCATGATAATGACGTAATGAGTGATGCACCTGATCAAGAATATACCCAATCCTCTGAAAATGATAGTCGTCAAACAGCAACAGCAGAAGAGGATATGTCTTTTCGAACATACATCCCGAAATATGAAGAAGAGTCTGGTTCATCTTATACTGATGGAGCTACTTACATACCAAAGGAGGACTATCACCGATTGGTTTTAACTGGATTTGCATTACCAAAAATAAACACACCTTATGGCAAAAGTCCAGATCTCAAGCAATGGAAAATATGGTTTGATGAAGAAGCATTTCTTGTTAACAATGACGCTACAGACCCGGAAAATAAAGCTGCAATAGAATTATCTGCTGTTCATAATGCTTCTTTTTTATTTTATCGCAAAAATAATGAAAACACATACCATGAAATCAAAACACTGCCTCAAAAACTCACAATTTCTGAAGACTACTCAACAGAAATTGTACCGCTTCCCCTTTCTGACGCCTACTTTGGCATGATGTATTATCCGCAATATGATGAATTTGAGTTAAGTGAAACTGAAATGACAATTGGACGAAGCAATGGTTCCTCAGGAGAACAAAAACCAGATATCAATTTGGACTTTTTAAACCATCCAAAAAGTCTTTCCTGGGATGAAAAATTAAATCGTAACGCACCACTAAATGTACATCGTTTATCCCGATTACATTTAAAATTGAAAATAAACAATACAAAGTTGCATATTGCCTTTCATAAAAAAGGAAGTGCTCCGGTTTTCAGCTTAGACAAAGATTTAAATCTTATCAAAAGACTAAGCCCCCAAAAAAGTGATACAATACAACTATCTTCTGGTGAACATTTGTTAATCGGTTGTTATGTTTTATGTTATCAATCTCCTGAAGAATAAAACTAATGGATATATAATGAAAATTATTGATATAGTAAGGAATTATTTTAGAGATCCAGGTCAAATATATATAAAGGGTAAAAGTGAAAAAGGGATACGTGAAGAAAATCAAGATAATATTCTTATGATTTTTCCATCTAAGGATCAGGTTCTTGCTCAATATTATAAAGATGATCAGTTGATAGCAAAACCAATAGATATCTGGGACTTTGATTATGCTAGAGTTGCAGTGGCAGATGGTATGGGAGGGCACTTTTATGGAAAAGAAATTGCCGAATCTGCCATTGAAGCTTTAATAGACATACCACCACAAACATCTGAAAATGATATGCGGGATTCAATTCTTGAAATTCATGCCATGCTCCAGGACAAATATCATTCAAAGTACCAAAAACACCCAGGAACAACAATTGTTTTAGCTGACATTCACATTAAAACATCTAAGACCTTGTTGTTGAATGTTGGTGATAGTAGAGCATATATTGTTAAAAAAAATTGTTGGATGAATAAAACGCATGATCACACCATTACTGAATTCTATTATCGTGATGCTGAAATTGATAAAATTGATTATGAGGCACAGCTTGAAATGCCTACGTCAAAAATTGTTCAGGCACTGGGATATGGTTCAAGTGGCATTGTTAAAGATCAAAATGGAAACAAACCCATACGATATTCTAAAAAACTTAGAATAGATCTTGCCCAGGATTTACCCAGAAAATTGTCACATCATGCTGATGTTTCTTCTTTTTTTTTGAAAAAAGGAGAAACCCTATTATTAGCTACTGATGGCCTTTGGAGTGCAGATAATACAAATCAGTGGATACCCGAAGATGATATTGATTATTATGAAGAAAATACACCATGTAATTTAATTGAAAAGGCTTTGGATAATGGATCACGTGATAATATATCAGTTGCCATTGTTGGTTTCCAATAAGCGGTATTATTTTAATAAATTCAGAATAAAAACGATAAAGAGGATGAAACGATATGAGATATATATCATTAATATCATTGATTTTCATTGCCATAATTTTAATAATGGCCTATCGAATCAGCAGTCTTTACGAAAAATTCAGTGAAGATATTATTTTATCAGATGATGTCATTCTTGAGGACGAGGCATTATGGAATCAAATAATTGAATATGATTTGATATCATTATTACCTGATGGTCTTATTAAAGTAGCACCAGAGGATTACTCGATTCTGATGAAGGCAACCCGGCAGCAAAAAAAAGACTCTCAATCGGATCCTCAATTAGAAATTAAAAATAAATCACGCATCATTGATGCATTGTATCACACAAATGTTGGCAGAGCAGTGCTCAAACAAATAAAAAAATGGAATTATACCCGCTATTTCTGTGCAATACGCGATAATATCCCTGGAAATGATGTACCTAATGATAAAACTCAACCGCGCTGGCAAGCATTTGAATCGAATAATCCCAAATGGCTTATCTCACAAACAAGCCACCTTGTGCCTGAGTATTTTGGTTATGTGAATCAAGGTGAACTTTATCCTGGGTTCTTTACTTGGCTGACAGCTCATAACTTAAAACAATCGATAGATTTCAGAACGAAAATCACCCTTGAAGAATCGTGTAAATTTCGTATTCAAGTGATTGGTCAACCAGTTAAAATAATACCAAAACCATCTCAAATTCTTCCCTGCGAAAAAAATTATCCAGATGCATCGAATATAGTTTTTTCACTTTCAAAAGGCACACACGATCTTTGTATAAAGGCCAATCCAATTCATTATACTGAAACTTATGTGAGAGGCTTGAACATTTGTATTAAAAACAATAAGCTGGCATGGAAAAAGTCTGGTTTAACACTTGCGGCTCCATCTGTTAAACCGCTGACATTGACGACATCGGATGGTGTTATTTTATCGAATGGTAAAAATAGTTCATTTTGCATTGAATCAGGCTTACATACTCTTATTGGATATATGAATGATTTAAAAGGATCTCTTTATGATTTACTTGCCAAAAGTAAGCGACCTGATCAGATGAATACAATCGGACTGACCATTGATAGTCAACTACAAAAAATCTCACAAAATGTTTTACGCCAAAAAATTGATGAATATCAGCAAAAGAATTTATCAGATAAAAAATTATCAAAGCTTAGACGAGCATCTGTTGTAATAATTGATATTTCAAGTGGTGATATACTGGCTGTTGCAGGATTACCACAACCAGTATCAAATCTGCATCCCTGGGATGTCGCAACATATTCAAAGGCATATCATCAAGAAAACCCTTTTATTATTCGCGCATGGCAAGGATTGGATCGACATTCTGCTCCTGGATCAACATTTAAACCAGTCACTGCCTTAAGTGCAATGGATGTTGCTGATCAACTTCCAAAAATTGGTAATTATATAAAAGGCTTCACAAAAGATGAATTTCCCAAAAGTAGTGGGTTAACGTTAGATTGTGCAGCATATCAGCCACAAACAGGTCAATGTTTTGACTCATATTCGCTGCCCCTGATAAAAGATTATATTCGGAATTTTAAAAGGCATGAAATATCACGTTACTTTGGATTTCCTTCCTCAAATGTTTGTTCTGGCATTTTTAAAAGCAGTCAAATAGATTTTGGTTTACGTCAGGCAATTATGCATTCTGTTAATGTCTGGTTTGTAAGACTTGGTGTTCTGGTTGATGGTGACGCAGCAAAGCAATTTGATTTATTACATTCAAGAAATCAGACACCTTTTCCAGATTTTAAAGTTTCAGCCATTGCAAAACGTCTGGGTTTTGGTGATATTCCATTTGATCTGGGTAAAAATATTCCATTTAATATCCAACATAGAAGGGTTCCATTTATTAAAAGGGTTCAAGAAGGTGATGTCCTATATGCAAAGACAGGTAATTTAGATCTAATGGATCAAAAACGTGTCAATTATTTATGGATTTTATCTCAAAATTGTATTGGACAGGGAGTGACAGCATCACCTTTACAAATGGCAAGAATCGCTGCAAGTATCGCTAAAGGAGAGATTGTAATGCCAGGTTTGTTTCATCATTTTGGATCAATGCCTGCTACCAGGCAAAATTCACAACCTTTAAATATATCTAAAAAATGGCTGAATTTTCTTAAAGAAGGTATGCATGCTGTTCCGCAAATGGGAACAGCCACTCAAGCATTCAATAATTATAATAAGCGTTGTTTTGTTTATGGAAAGACTGGAACAGCCAATGTAGGAATTCATAAGGAAACCCAAAAAAAAATCTATACCGCCTGGTTTATCGGTTGGTATCAACCTGAAAATTCAATTAAAAATGCCTTTGCTTTTTCGTGTATGGTAACTCATACATATGGCAGACAATATACTGGTGGAAAAATTTGCGCGCCTATTATCAAGGAAATCCTATCAAACATTCAAGATTAGGAGGTTTTATAATGATTCGTATTATAGCTTATGCATCAATATTACTTTTATTCATATTGGGATATGCAATGGTAATACACTCTCCTGGAGGATTTGTACTCAAAAAAATTGAATTGAAAACATCAGACAATCCAATTACTTTAGGTAATATTCAGTTAGGTCAACGTCAATCGCCCTGGTCTGCCGCTCCACAACATATTACTTTTTATCATCAACATGACCAATGGAGTGTTCGAAATATTTCAAGATACAAAAAAGTAGATATTCAAACAAATATACATCATACCCGCTTTATTAAACGCTGGTTATTAAACGAAGGCGATACAATTGAAATCAACAAGACTAAAGTTAAAGTACTACAAGCTAATTCTGAGGGGCTTATTTTAAAAGAACAAGGGGTAAACAGAAAAATTTTATGGAAAAAAGGACAGTTATTTCCTGAAAATGAGTTTGTTTATAAAGATAACCGATCAAAAGAATGGCGATTTCGTCGATGGTTTTTTTGGAAATGCATCCATCCATTGGGAATTGAACCCAAAAAAGAAGTCTTTCTCTTTTATTTGGGTGGAAGTGTTAATTGTATTGACAGATGGCGTCTGCCTGGCGTCCAGGCAAAATCAGCAAAAATTCTATGGTATGATAATAAATACTGGCTTGCACCAGGTAAAACAATTGTTCAAATGGCGAGATCAGGTCAACGACCAAAACGATTCAATCAGATCAGCTTTCCATTAACTGGTGAATTTGGAATCGCCAAACGTATGATAATTGGTCGAACGCATTATGATATCAAATATTTAAAAGATGGTAATATTGAATTAAGTCCTTCACAGGGTCAGGATATTTTAAAAAGTATCAAAAAGCAAAATTTTGAAAATATTCATTTGACATATGCACATATCTCAAGGATTGGAGAAGGGAATGCCTTATACAAATGGCTTTTGGATAGAATTGACCTCATGATTTTATGGATTATTGCCTGTATATTGACTATTTGGTTGCTTCGAAATAAGTACATATATGCCCAAAATAGAGGGCAGTATTATCCTGTGATAAGAACTTTTTTTGTTTCAATTTTTTCGGTACTCTTTTTAACTTCTTTTTTGTTTTTATGGAGAGACAAAGAATACATAGATTTTTCACATCTTTTATTTTTGACTGGTTTTAGTACTTTTATGGCAACAATTTGTTTTGTTGAATCAAATTCAATCAAGCCTGTCTACAAATGGACCTGGTGTATTATCATCCTTCTTTCAGGATCAGGTTTATTGATACTTTGTCAGTTAGCAATTGGTGCTGAAAATTTAAAATTGATGATATTTGTGCGTAAACAAGTGGTGTTGATGACTTGTTTTCCATGGTTCATACTTTTTGCAGCCCTTGCTCCTAAATATTTGATTAATCACATTTTCAGCCGATCCATTTCAGGCTACGTATTAATGTTTATTGTGATGTCTCTATTATTGGGACAACGTATTTGGGGAAATGAATATGGTTTTTCAGGTATTCAACCGGCTGAAGCATCCAAGTTATTACTGGTGATAATGGCTGGATTTATTGGAACCAATATACGAGAACTGAGAGATTATAATCCGCAACACTATTCAGAACAGCCATTCAGGAATCTATTGGATCTTGTCAAAATATTTTTTATCGTTGGTTTAGGAATTGTTTATGTGCTTGTGAGTATAAATGATATATCTCCAGTGATTATTCTTTTAATCTTTCTTTTAGCCTGGTTTTGGAAAATTTCTCCCCATCCCTGGAAACCAACACTTGCTACATGGGTAAATCGATCTTTTGTGATTTGTATCTCTGGAATTGGTTTGTCCTTGGCTCTTTGGGCCTGGTTTTTTCCAGAACAGATACCTGATTTTTCTCAAAAAGACAGGCTTCTGGTATGGTCAAACCCATTAGTGCACCCTCACAGTGGTGGACAAATTATACAAGCATTACAACTTGGTGTACAGGGGGGCTGGACTGGAAATGGTCAGTGGTATGGCTTAAATAATGATATCATGTCGCTACCAGCCGTACAAAATGATTTTATCGCGAGCTTTATTTTATATAAATTTGGTGGTTTGACAGCGATTCTTATTATAACGATTCAATTTATTTTTATATTATTTCTTTTTACGATCAGTCATCGGATGATGAATAATGCAATAAACGCTGGTAATTTTCAATATCGTAGATCCTGTTTTGCAATCCATTTAATGATTTTTGGCTTTGCCTGGATTCACATATTGCATTGGATGATTGCATGGGGAAATGCCTTGGGGGTGTTACCAGTGATGGGACAGCCCATGACCTGGTTTTCAGCAGCGAACAGTAATATTTTATTTTTTGGATTACCTGCATTAATGATTACGATGATTTCTCCTGAACAATCTTAAGGATATAATAATGTCTATACCGCAAAAAATAAAATTAAAAAAAGATACATACATTAAGGAGGGTGAAGAACTTATTGGCTGGGGATCTTATGGAGAGGTCTGGAAAATGAAACGTGTTTCAGACAAAAAGATCGTGGCTGTTAAAACAATCCAAAAAAAGAACAGATACAATAATGATCGGTATACGACTTATATGATAAAAGAAGCTCAAAAAACGCTTGATAAAGAAATTGAGTTTTTATGCCAACTAACAAATTCTGAAGAATACTATATCCTTCCAGTATTAGATCATGGGAAATATGAAGGAAATTCTTTTATGGTAATGCCTCTTGCAGACAATTGCCTTGCCGATTTTATAGCTGACATTGATGATTTAGCCAAAAAAGAAATTCACCTGACCCCCGAAAGGCTATTTAAATGGATCATTCAGATAGCCACCGGGCTTCAATATATACACAATTCAATAGATATTGATGGTAAACCTTATGTTCACAGAGATTTTAAACCCAAAAATGTTTTGTTAAAAGATGACAATGCATTTCTTTGTGATTTTGGTTCTATTAAAGCCAAAAAAAATAATGATTTAACAGGTTCGCACATTTTTACAATTTCATATGCTGCACCAGAATCCCTCATTCCGAAAGAATTTAAAAATGGAAAACCAAGATATTTGTATGGTTCAAGTGCTGATATTTACTCACTAGGCATTTCACTTTACTGTTTAATTACGCAAAAATCTTCATTAAATTGCCAGGAAGAGTTAAGTAAATACACTGGAAATACGCCCAATAATCCTCATCCGACTCTGGTAAAACATTTTGAAACTATAGGTGCCCTTTCACCAGAAGAGCATCTTCTATTACAGGAAAAATGTCATCGTTTATTTGGAGTCAAAAAATTTGAAGATACCACTTATTGTCCATATCCGGCACTCATGCTTCCAAACAAAAAAGATATTGTTGACAGAATTGTTAATCTTATATCTCAAATGCTGTCTCCTTTTGCAATCCAACGACCTGATACAAAAGAAATTATTCATATTGCTAAGGAGTTAAAAACTTACTATTCTCCCAAATTGATTTCTTTATCTATAACTGCTCCAGAAACCATTGAAACAGGTGACCCCATTGATGTGCGGATCAATGCAAAGGGAAAGGGTTTAATAAGCGATGGATCGTGGTTACATATAACACTTCAGAGTTCAAAAAAAACGATAATATTTGATCAGTTCATAAAGGAACAAAACGATCAATGGAGAGCTGTTTTCAGTCAAAAATACGAACCTGGAATATACTCACTGAATGTAATAGCCTGTATTAATGATCGAGAAGTATTAGAACAATCAAAAATAGAAGTATTACCTGAAGTAGAGTTGACATCGTTGTCGATTAAATCAAAGGAGTATAGAGAATCAGGAAAGCCCATTGAGGCCTATATAAAGATAACTGGTAAATTTTCCAAAAAAGATATTTCTTCCTGGTTATTTGTGATTATCCATAATTCCGATATACAGATAAGGGCCAATAGTATTGTTTGGGTAGAAAATGATCTATGGAAAGCGACTTTCGATCCCAAAATATCTCCAGGTCTTTATACGATTACTGCAAAACCATTGCCTAAAAACAATGAAAAATATATTGCTTCTACAGAGATAAAAGTTTTGGATGATCCTATAACGTTATGGAAAAGAAATGAACATGTTGAAGCATTGTTACAAGACTCTAAGTACAAAAAAAAATGGTTGGCAAAAATACGAAAACAATACACCAAAAATGATAAATTGAGAAAAAAATGGATGTCTGTTCTTGAAAAAGTACGATTTAAAAATAAAGAACATCCGGACATTAATGCAATTTATTGGGAAATCAAAGAATATGAATATGAACAAGCAACCAGGCAAAATATATTATTTTTTAATTACAAATTTGTATGTATCATTCTACTACTGTTCTTATTTTTGGGTTTTTATTTAAAAGAATCATTGTTCAAGACGGTTTTGTTCATTGTTTCGCCCACTTATTTTGAACAAACAGTGGAGTCCACATCTTTAGATGTGGGAGTGTCGTCCAAATCTAAAGACTTGGACTCCAGTCCCTTAAAAAGAAAAATGATCGAACCGAAGGTCCAGGCATTCAAGTCACATTACACCATCAATACAAATAACGAATCTACCAGTAATGACGAACAATTAATTCCGATTGATGAAGAAAATGCCTTACAATATATCGAATACAAGAAGAAAAAAGCATATTCCTTATCTATAGAAACTATTCCTGAAAATGCCTTTATACGCTTTATAAATTTTCATAAAAGTTACTATGATGGTATACAATTAAATCCTGGAAGTTATGAAATTGAAGTTAGTAAAACAGGATATTTTTCACGAAAAGAAAAAATATTTATTGAATATGAGGATTTAAATAAAATATTCGTTCTAAGCAAAAAAAAAGATTGTAATTATGAAATAGTTTTTGAGCGTTTTGGTCAAACATACAATATTAGAAGTATTATTAAAGGTTCCGAATGGGCAGAAAAGTACAATGAAAACGATAAAGATAATTGCAAACACGCAAAATTTTACACATTTTATGTTAATAAAAATACATTTTATGGTTTTAAAGAAAGTAAAGGAAAATATTCTTTAAATGCAAGCAAGAAATATATACAAAAAAGAAAAGGACGTGGTATTTCAATTTATTTGGCAAGAGAATCGGCCCTTGATTTACCGCGAAAATTATGGGCAAACTCAGGTTCTTTAGAATTTTCTGCTAAATTTGTTTCTTATAATAATTTGCACTTCAACGATTTTGATAACGTAAACAATTATTATTTCAGAGATAATCCACACATTAAGGTTTCAGAAGTCATTTGTAATTATGTATTAGATGAACCTTCATTGTTATTAAAAATTAAATATTCAGAAGAAGTATCTAATGAACCTCAACAATATAATAATATACTACATAATAGTATACAACATAATAGTATAAATGAGGAGTTACTATCAATTTATGAAAAAAAAGCTATTATTCAAAGTAAAAAGCACAAAAGAAAGAATGTTTGTCTAAAATTTAAAGATAATTATGACGATGAAATTCAATTTCACTTAGTACCAGATATTATCTATAAATTTAATAATAAGAATGACAAAGCACTCTTACCGATTGTAAAAGAATGTTTTGAATTAAAAAAGAGTAAAGAAGGTTATGCTATCAAGATTCCAGCATCATACAATTTTAAAAGCTATGAATCGTCATGGTTAGAATATAAAACGAATAAATATCTAACAATCAAATTAGAGCCTACAAAGAAAGAAATAAAATTTAGAGTCATTGATGCAAAAACATTTCAGCCGATTGAAGATGCAACAATCACTTTAAAATGTAATCAATCTGGTAACACTTTCATACTACCACACAAGCAAAGTGAATTCTACTCAAAAGATATAGAAATATATGCTAATGAAAAATACTCTTATATTGTATCAGCCAATGATTATAAAACAGTTACAAAAAAAAATGTATCTTATAAAAAAGAAAATAATCCCATTCAAGTCTCAATTGAACCAATAATTAAGAAAACACGTATAGAAGCAGATATTTATTTTAAAGAAGAAGGTAAACGTTATCCCTTGAAAGAAGGTCGTATCCGATTAAGATATCAAGATAAAAATAATAAAACGAGAAACGAACAGTTAATATACGATATAGCTAAGCAAAAATATTTATCTTCATTTATCAACCTTTCTGAAATTAATTCACCAATAATATCTATTGATAAAACCCAAACGTTTAACCCTATCAAGTCTTATGAAGTTCAAGATAGCAACCCTGAGATTCAAATTAACTTTCGTAGACCAGTTTTATACGTTTTAATCAATCCAAGCAGACGCCTTCTGATTGAACCAATTACTTATTTTGCAATAAAATATATCTTTAAAGAAAAAATATATTTTTTTATTAAAGGACTGCTTACTGATCCGAAGAAGAAAAGATTTTGGGGAAGAAAATATGTTTATTCCTGGCATAAAGATACAAAACCACAACTGTTATTTAACCAAGGGAACATAACACCAGAATGGAAAAAGTTTAAACAGTCTATAATGAATATAAGTTTTAAAAACAGTTATATATCTTATGAAGAAGCTATTAAGAAAGTTTCATTATTTTTAGATGGTTTTAGTTATCCAGATGGTTCATCTATTAAAGGCATTTTAGTCTATATATTGGGGGCGCCTAGAGAATTTATGGACAATAATATGATTGAAAAACTCAACAACAAATTAAAAAAAAATAGACTCATTGCTATTATTCAATTGTTTAGTAGATTTCAAAGCCCATTTCTTGATGATTATTATTATACTCGAAAAAGATATAAATACATAAAATTTATTGAAACAGAAATGCAAAAATCATTTTATAATGATAAATTTTCACCATCATTTAGACAATTAAAAAATGAACTTTATAATGTACTTGATTTATTAGGAGAAAACAATGAGATTAATTAATAATAAATAAAACGATCAAGGATTTTATTATTGAATATCTAAAGATTTTCAGATTATTTTGTTTGTAAAAACGAAGAAGTTTTTTAATTAAGACACCATAAAAATTTTTTTTAAAATATGGTATTATAACCTATAAAAATGAGCCTCATTATTTTTAATTTGGGTTGTGGGCAGAGCCCACTTCAGGTACATACTTTGTAAGGATAATAAAAAGTGTTCATACCTCAAAAAATTAAATTAGAAAATGCGACATACATTAAGGTTGATGATGAAACAATTGGTGAAGGGTCGTATGGCGTAGTATGGAAAATGAAACGTGTTTCAGACAATACGATTGTGGCGGTAAAAGCAATTCAAAAGAATAACTACCCCCATTTGGAAGAAAAAGCCAGAGATGCCCTTAAAAAAGAGATTAATTTTTTAAACAAACTAAAAGATTCCAAAAAAAATTTCGTTCTACCATTATTGGATCATGGAATAATTGATAAAGACCCTTTTATAGTAATGCCTTTGGCAGATTATTGTCTTGATGACATCCACAAAAATTCATTACCATTTACACCAGAACAACTATTCAAATGGACTATCCAGGTTACTACTGGTTTACAATATATTCATAGTACAAAAGATGAAACAGGTAAACCATATCTTTATCGAGATTTTAAGCCCAGTAACGTTTTAATAATGAATGACAATGCATATCTTTGCGATTTTGGTTCCATTAAACCAAAAAATGATGATGATTTGACAACATCGCACATGTTTACACCTAAATTTATAGCACCTGAGAATGCAATCCCCAAGGTATTTGAAAAAAGCGAAGGTTTATTTTTATATGATTCTAGATCGGATGTATTTTCACTAGGTGTATCCCTTTACTATATAATTACAAATTACTCTCAATTAGGTTATAAAAATGATTTAAAAGAGCATGTTGACTTACATAACTACACTCCTTATAAGGGATTAGAAAAACAATATGGAAAAATTGGGGGACTCCTCCCAGAAGAAATAAAAATATTAAAAGAATACTGCAAAAATTTATTTGGAATCATAGAAAACAATGAGAGAACGAATTTAGGTTTTCCTGCGGTAATGCTTCCTGATAAAAATGATATAGCTGAAAAGCTTGTTGTTCTTATTTCCAATATGATTTCTCCAATTATTACTAATAGACCTGACACTAATAAAATTATTCAAATCGTAACAAAGTTACGAGAAAATTACTTCCCGAAATTATTATCCTTTAAGATAAAGGCTCCAAAATATATTGAAACAGGTGATCCCATTGAATTACTAATATGTGCAGAGGGAAAAGGCCTTTTAAGTGATGGATCTTGGTTACATATTACACTACAGAGAAAAAAATCAAACCAACCTATTGCAGCAGAACCAGTTGAAAATGAACAAAAACAACAATGGAAAGCTGTTTTAAACCAGACAATAGAACCTGGAATATACACACTGAATGTTGCAGCCTATATTAATGATAAAGAAATATTTCGACAAAAAAAAATAGAAGTGCTACCTTCACATTTAAATGTTGAAGCAAATGAATATACTGAATTAGGAAAACCAATTGAAGCTCAGATAACATTAACTGAAAAAACAAATAGAAAAAATCTTTCTTCATGGTTTTATGTTATCATTCACAATTCTAACATAAAAAAAAAGGCCAATAGTGTTATTTGGGATAATAAAACAAATCAATGGAAAGCAACCTTTGCTTCACAATTACCTCTTGGCCTTTACACAATTACTGTAATACCTAAACTAAAAAAATATAAAAAATTTACTACTTCTAAAAAAATCAAAGTTTTGGACGACCCTTTAACTTTATGGAAAAAAAAAGAATATGTATTTGCATTAATTCAAGATTCTAAACATAAAAAGAAATGGCTGGAAAGTATTTACAAAGATTCCAAAAATAATGGAAATAAAAGGAAACAATGGTTGTCAGTGCTTGAGAAAGTTCGGAAGTATGATAAGAACAAGGCAGATATTAATGCCTTGTATTGGCGCATAAA
>Ga0272440_1002220_pt1 | contig 15319 bp, 9 predicted proteins | sample SSMMMBAug17_FD_192440 | JGI IMG/M metagenome (GOLD analysis project Ga0272440, IMG submission 192440) | Marine sediment archaeal communities from Little Sippewissett salt marsh, Falmouth, MA, United States - SSM-MMB-Aug17 | ecosystem: Environmental > Aquatic > Marine > Wetlands > Sediment ... | reverse complement strand
GAATGTCAACGATGCGCCTGCAATCAGTGATATTGTAAAGGGAGCATCTATTATTTCAATAGCCGGACTCACAATTGATGAAGACACCATTGCAGATGCCATAACGTTCTCAATTTCAGATATTGATGATACCAATTTGACTGTCACTTTGGTATCCTCAAATACAACCTTAGTGCCACAGACAAATATGGCTTATCAATGCACCAATAATAGCTGCATAATGGCATTGACACCAGTTGCCAATGAATATGGCACAGCGATCATTACAGTAAGAGTTACTGATCCGCAAGGTGAGAGTGATATGAAATCATTTTCATTAGCAGTCAATTCAGTGAATGATACACCGGTGCTGACAGGTGACAACACAGTTGTTTTGGATGAAGACACATCATCATCACTGAACCTGAATGCAACAGATATTGAAACTGATGGATGCAACCTGACCCTGACATATTCTTCATCAGATACAACGCTTCTTCCAACTGGAAATATTTCTTTTACATGTAACAATGGTAATTTTACTGTTAATTTTACACCAGCCAGTAATCAATTTGGGAATGTAAACCTGACATTTACAATTACTGATCCTGACGCTGCATCAGCAAATCATGTCGCGTTAATCACAGTCAATGACATAAATGATTCACCACAGATTAGTGTCATTTCAGATAAAACGATGAATGAAGGCACAACTATCAATCTGAACTTTACTATTACAGACATTGAAGGCGATGGACTGGAAGTAACAGTAGTATCTTTGGATCAAACCTTAATCCAGAACAGTGATATACTGTTGGCAAAGGATGGCAATGATTACACAATAAGCATTACACCACTTGCGAGAGAGGTAGGCACTACAGACATACGTATTTCAGCAAATGATGGCACAGACATGTCTGTAAGAACATTTATGGTAACAGTCAATGAAATACATTATATGATCGCGGGTCATGTTTCCTATCATACAGATATTGCTGGCAGCAATATCGAAGGCGTTACTATGAAATTGACTGGAACGTATTCATACAACATAACAACTGATACCAATGGATATTACACTTTTACAACTGTACGTCCTGGAGATTATACCTTAACCGCGTCAAAGTCCGATGATATCAGTCTGGATATCTCGGATGCAATCAAGATACTCAAAGCAGGGGCCAGAAAAATCAGCTTGAGCTGTTTTGAAAAAATTGCTGCGGATGCTTACATTGATGGCTATTTTGGCGCATATGATGCAGCAATGGTTGCCCGATATGTATCGGGTCTCATGAGTTGTGTGAATGATGATTGCAAATTCTGGCAATTTGCCACTGACAATATTATCAGTTGTGAATCCTGGCCATTAATTGAATTTGAAAGCGCACGTCATTATACAAATTTGACAGGTAATGCTTTAGATCAAAATTTTATTGGCATTGGATGTGGGAATGTTGCGGAATAACATTGGACATTTGTGTTAATAAAACTGGTGGATCAGGTGCATGATACTTTAACAAACTCGTGATCAATTATGGAGCTTAATCAGATGACTTATAAACCACCCAAACGAATTTTTGAAGATACAGGATATGTAGACCCAAATAAATCTTATCATGTGAATATTGAAAATGTTGTCAATTGTCACAAACAAGATTTGAAAACGATGGTGGACAATGGCCGCTATTTTTCAATATTTGCACCGCGTCAAAGCGGAAAAACGACTTTTTTCAGAACATTCTCAAAGGATTTGGAATCCAATAATGATTATATTTTCATTCTCATGAGCTTTGAAAACTGTATAAATTTTGATTTAAAAAAATTCTATGGTTACATTCAAGAAGAGATTTACGAACAATTGATTCACCGCCTGAATAGTATAAATTGCCACCAACTGGCATCAGTCCGAAGTTTTTTAAGTTCTCATGATCTGAGTGATAGCGCATCTTTTTATAATCTTTTTAAAGAATTAAATAATATTATCACACAAAAAAAAATTGTCATTTTTATTGATGAGTTTGATGGTATTCCTGTTTCTGAAATTGAGAATTTTTTAACAACGATTCGAAAACTATATCAAAAGTATAAAGAAAGCATTGAAAAAGCCTTATATTCTGTAGGCCTGGTCGGTATCCGAAATATTACGCAACTCGCAATTGGGGGCGTGTCTCCCTTTAATATTGCCGATCATGTGGAAATTCCACCCTTTACATTGAAAAACGTTCGTGATCTATACAAGCAATATACACAGGAAACCAACCAGGCATTTTCTGAAGACGCTGTTCAAAAAGTCTATGAACAAACTCAGGGACAACCCTGGCTTGTCAATCGTTTGGGAAGTATTGTAACGAAACAGATTAATCCAGAAACAACAGATCCTATTGCAGTGGAACATATTGATATGGCGATTCAACAGTTGTTGAAAGATAAAAATTCGCATTTTGATAATCTCAAAGAAAAAGTGTTGCTTTATAAAGAATCTTTAAAAAAAATTAACGCGCAGCGTGTGACGTATAACCAATTTGATAACGCACAGGCATGGTTATATCAATATGGTTTGATCAAAGAACAGGATAATTTTGCGGTAATTGCAAATCCCATTTACAATGCATTAATTGTAAAAAGTATTAACGAGGACGTTTTTGCTGATGCCAATCAAAAGAAAATTTTTATCAGTTACTGCCATAAAGATAAAGACTGGTTAAACATAATTATGGCGCATTTAAAAAGTTTAGAATATGAAAATATTGATATTTGGTTTGATGATAAAATTCAGGCGGGTGAACAATGGAACCCGGTTATTACAGACGCTATACAGACATCTCATATGATCATTTGCTTAATTTCAAAAGATTTTTTAAACTCTGATTTCATTCGGACAAAAGAAGTTCCAGAAATATTAAATAAACAAAAAGAAGGGATAATTGTTTTTCCGATTTTAATAAACAATTGTTCATGGAAAATTATCAGTTGGTTAAAAGGATTACAACTGTTTCCAGATGGCAGCAATGCTTTAGAAACTTTGAACGATAAACAACTGGATGATGTGTTGATAAAACTGGTTGATCAGGTGCATGAATTATTAAGTAAATAATCTTAGGAATGCTCTGAAAAGAACATATGATCATCCAACTTTGTTTTTTTCAATTCAGGAGGACAATTACTGACTAACATGGACACCCACAACACGCGTTTTTTTCAGAGAATTTCTTAATCATTTATTTTCTTTTTTTAGGAATTTAAGAATATAGTTGTATTAAAAATATAATCCAGGAAATATATAAAATTTAAAGATAATAACCATAAGGATGGTCTTTTATGAAAATAAAAAAAAATATACTTTTAAGTTATATGCTTGCTGCATATATTGCGGCAACTATTTTTATGGCAACGCCATCAGCGGCATCTGTTTTTATTATTCATCCTGATTCAACCCAGAGTCAAACACAGAATTTATCAATACCTGTAACAATCAATAATTCATCTTTTTCAGAAATATATGCCATAGAATTAAACATTGCTTACGATTCAAATGTTCTCACAGCAACCGGCATTTCCCTGGTTGATACTGTACTCGAAAATGATAACTATCTATTTGAATATAATGTCAATATTCCAGGCATGATTTATCTCCTGTTTGCGTCATCAACATCGCTATCCACAGGGACAGGTTTGCTGTTAAATCTAAATTTTACTGTTCAGGGAGATGCGGGGGAAACAAGTGATATTATATTGGCAAAAGCCATTTTCAATAATGATAATGTCAGTGTATCCAATGGCACATTTGCTGTCATGCAAAACACATTACCAACCTTTACAGGTATTGCATCACAAACAGGAAATGAAGACACCACCATTTCCATGAACTTTACCATACATGATAATGAATCCAACCCATGCGATATCCCGCTGACCATTGAATCATCCGATGAAACATTGTTACCAAACAGTGCAATTACCTTTAGCTGCGTGACAGGTGATATCAATCTCTTAATGACACCTTTAACAAACCAGTCTGGTGTTGCTACTCTCACAATTACAGCGACCGACAATGCATTAAAAACAGTTCGTTCTTTTAATCTGACTGTGACTGAAATCAATGATGCACCGGTTCTAAACAATCCAATTTCAAATCGCATTGCAACTGAGGGCACACCATACGCGTTTACCTTTGATGCCAATACATTTGATGATGTCGATCCTGACGATGTCCTGACATATATAGCAAAGCAATCCAATGGCAATGCTTTACCCGCCTGGTTAAGTTTTAATTCTGCCACACGAACATTTAGTGGAACGCCTTTAAACACCGATGTTGGCACAATAGTTATTACAATTACTGCGACAGATACGTCATCAGAGGCAGTCACAGATACATTTGAATTAACAGTCAATAATACCAATTCTGGGCCTGTGCTGGTGAATCCAATTGCAGATCAGACTGCTACTGAAGATGTTTTATTTTCGTTTAATTTTTCAGACAATACATTTAAGGATGATGATGTTGCTCATGGTGATACAATATCCTATTTTGCTACACTTTCGAATGGCAACCCTTTGCCATCATGGTTAAGCTTTGATTCCAACAACCGAAGCTTTTCAGGTACGCCTTTGAATTCCGATGTCGGTTTGATTTCCATTTCTGTTACTGCAAAAGATACGCTCAATCTGTCAACAACAGATACGTTCAACCTTACTGTTGAAAATGTCAATGATTCGCCATCAATCAGTAATATTGTCAAAAATGGGCAAACCATTTCAAATACAGGTCTGACTATTGATGAAGACACAATGGTTGATAACATCTCATTTACAATTTCGGATATTGATGACAGCAACCTGACACTCATGATTTCATCATCTAATACAAGTTTACTGCCTAATTCGAATATTATTCATACGTGCAATAACAATAGTTGTAACATGTCTCTTTCACCTGCGCTCAATAAAAATGGTTCAGCGATAATTACAATTACAGTATCAGATCCTCTCGGCTTTAATGCATCAAATATGTTTAATTTGACTGTATCACCAGTCAATGATCAGCCTGTTGCATCCACAATTTCTCAACAGATTATTGACGAAGACCAAAGTGTGAGCGGATTAAGCTTGACTGTTACCGATGTAGAAGATCTGCCATGTAGTTTTGATATTTCAGCCTCATCATCAAATACAAGCTTGATTCCAAACACAAATATCAGTCATACTTGTAGTGCGGGCGTATATCTGTTCAACATTACACCCATTGGCAATCAAAATGGAAATTCAACAATAACCATAATTGCGACAGATAGTCAGGGACAGGCGGCTTCAACCGCATTTAACATCAGTGTAACGCCAATAAATGATCCACCGACCCTATCAGATATTAGTCCACAAAGCATGAATGAAAGCGAAACGATTCAGGTTGCATTTTCTGTAAATGATATTGATTCCGCCACACTGACAGTCAGTGCTGTATCCACTGATCAGGCATTGATTTCAAATAGCAATCTTGTGATAACAAATATTGGAAATGCATATAAAATTGCTGTAACGCCAAATAATTACCAGATTGGACAGGCTGAAATTACTGTATCTGCTAGTGATGGCATAGATACCACAACAAAAACATTTGCCATTACAGTCAATGAAATGCATTATACCATTTCAGGTCATGTATCCAGCTATACTGCAAATATTGCCACCGGAGATATCAAAGACGTGGTCATGGCGCTATCTGGTACGTATTCATATTCAACCATTACAGATGCATCAGGTAATTATGTCTTTCAGGCAGTGCGTCCAGGCAGTTATACCTTAACCGCATCAAAAACAAATGATATCAGTCTGGATCTGGCGGATGCGATCAAGCTTATAAAAGGCGCTGTTAAATTAATTAACCTGAGTTGTTATGAACAGATCGCTGCGGATGCTTATATTGATGGTTATTTTGGGGCATTTGATGCTGCAAAAGTGGCGAGATATGTTGGCGGGATAGAAAATTGCCTGAACAATGATTGTACGTTCTGGCAGTTTATTCCTGAAGAAATCAGCAATTGCGAAACCTGGCATTTGATTGAAATTGATACCGCACGTCATTATAATAACTTGAATGGCGATGTTTCAGGGCAGAACTTTATTGGTATTGGTTGCGGAAATGTGTCGCAATAGATGCATTAGAATCAAAAGATATTATTCGTATTGTACTGTAGAGACGTAAATACGTCTCTACACGACCTTATTTTTTGGACGATAAAGAAAAATGAGCATGATATTTTTCCGATATTTCCTTAACAATTCAAATACTTGAAATGAATATCCACTGTATTATTATCATATTCAACAAGCGCATATCCGCCTGATCCAAAAGGGCCTGGATTTACAGCTCTTGTCTTTCCAATATAATCTTTACCTTTGGATTCATGAATATGACCACATAACAAAATGTCGGGCTGATGTTTTTTTATAAATGAAAGCACTGCCCGACTCCCCACATGTTTGCCTGATGTCCTATCAAGTTGCGTACCATAGGGCGGATCATGCGTTACCACAAAGGTATGCGGAAAATGACTGATCGATTTCCACGTTTCTTCCAACCATTGCCCAAGTTGTTCATCTGAAAATTCCCCTGGTGTTTGAAAGGGTGTTGGTGTTGACATGCCAACGCCCATGATGCCAAGACCTGGACTCAGTTCAAAGCCCTTCCGATGAAGTAGTGTTGTGTTATTGTTTAGATACGTCAGAATTTCCATGCCATCCATATTGCCTGCCTGCGCATAAATATTTTTATTCCTGGATAAAATTTGAGAAATCATAGCAGTGGCTTGTGAGAGATTCCCCCTATTTGTGATGTCCCCATGAATAATTACGCCTTCCGCATTCTCGATTTCTGGAAAATGTTTTAGCGGGGAAACATTGTTGTGAATATCGCCTATGCCGATCCATTGTTTCATTTTTCTTTCCTTATTTGATTTATATATTGTTAATATATGATCGTCCAACTTACTTTGGTTTTTCCAAACGTGTGTTGTGGGTGTCCTTGTTAGTCAGTGATTGTCCTCCTGAATTGGAAAAACCAAAGTTGGACGATTATATATAAATAATTGTTAATTAACCAAATTATTATAGTTCAATTGACGCATGCCTGGATCAATATCAATTTTTTTATTTCTGTGCTTAAACCATAGGTCTAGAAAATTTAATCTGTCAAATTCCCTGGCACCTATATCAAATTTATATTTCATATATGGATGTCCCATATTCCAGAATGCAACGCCAGCTTTTTTTAAAAGTCCTGCAAGGGCAATCAACTGAATTTTTCCAAAATTGTTGTAATTGCCTTTGTCAAAAAAACCGGTCAGACTGGTATAAATACTGCCGGTTAAATAGCCAATTTCACCGCCGATTAAGCGTTTCTGATCCCATAATTCAACAGATATGATTGTTTGTTTAAAATGCGTCTGCCGGTGCATTGTTTTAATAATTTGTGTATAGCTGTCAAGCATCCAGTTTTTTTCTTGATGATAACGCTTGATACCTTCAATCACACCATCCATATTTTCATTTATGGAAATGAAAAACCTATTGTCTGACAATAAATTTTTTTTTATGAACTGTTTTAGCCGCCTTGAAACATGTAAATTTTCCCAATGAAGCACAGCGTAACTGGTCTGCATTTCAGGTATCAAAAATTCATTATTAAAAATATCTCTGGCTGAAACACTGATAAATCCATTATACGCAAGTTCATCATACATTTCAGGCGACAGATCATCAGCGATGTAGTAGGTCTCATGAATATTATGAAACATACGATTCATAGTGCTCTCATTATGCAGGTCTGATAATGTGACATATGGATACATGATCTATCCTAAGTTTCTTTCTAGATTAATAAAAGCAACAATTTATAGTTATTTGCAGATATGTTAATTCGTTTATAATAAAATTCCAGTAACATTATTTTTTTATTTATGTCAATTGAAATAGGTTTTTTTGCATCATTGGGGAGTTTCCAAAACAAATTTCGCTATTTTAACATCAACTAAAAAAAAGATTCATTTTTAATAATGATTTAGTTGATTTTCTATAAAAATTCTATTATGAATGATTTTCAGAAAATATTGAAGAATTAAATTATTTAATCTGTCATGGAAGAATGATTTGCGAATCAGACAAACGCTTATATATAATAATGATGTTACTGTTATTAATAACAAGGAAGTCCTTCTTACAAAGTAATCTGTAAGGTTTTGTTGTCAATGTAAAATTGACAACCAAAAAGCGTTTCAATCAATGGAAAAGAATATGGCATGCAGATTTCAAAAACTGCAACCATTCATATAACAAATGATAAATGCTTACCTTTGCGAATGCAAATCGTTGGCAATTTTTTAATCACAGGCAATTCTTTCTGAATTGCTCAAACATTTGTCTGTATTTAGATCAAAGGAGACAGAATAATGAAAAAGTTTTACCAAATCTTTCTTGCCTTCCACGGTACATTTGTGACCATTGAAAAGGTTTTCATCAGTATTTTAATTTTTACGATGATTTTCTTTTCCTTTGGGCAAGTCGTTTCTAGGAATCTTTTTGGCATTGGATTTCCATGGATTGATATCCTTTTACGAATTGAAATTTTATGGTTGACATGTATTGGCGCTGCGCTGGCAACACAATACAATGAGCATATTAAAATTGATTTTATCAATAGTTTTCTGAAATCAGAAAAATTGAAACAATCAATAGAAATTGCATCTTATGGGTTTGCGTTTATTATTTCGATTTTGTTATTTTTGGCAGCAAAAGATTTTATCGATTCCATGAGAGGATTTGACAATCCCCCTTGCACATTGGTGAGCGGCATACCAGATTGGAATTTCGATCTGGTCATCCCTTATTGTTTTCTGACCATGGTTATTCGGTATCCCATACATATAGTCAGTTGTATTGAAAAAGGACCCACTGTAATTGATGATGAATTGTCCATGACATAATAAATCAAAAATATTTTATCCAGTTTAATAAATTCGGACGTACCCAAACGTTGTAGAAAGCAGGAATTATCCAGTCCCTGCTATCTACAACTTTTGGGTGCGTCATCATGCAGGATATAAACCGAAATAGAACTGTTCTTACAGATTTTTTGGGTTTATTCCTGATTCCCAAATTCAAACCAAAATAAATGAGGTGAAAACGAAAGATGAGTATTATTTTATCAATTCTTCTGATCGTCCTCGTACTTGGGGCCGTCGCCTGCGGTGCTCCACTATTTACCATCATTGGTGGAGGAGCAGCACTTTTGTTTAAATTTGTCGCAGATGGGAAACTGTCTTTTATTCTGACAGATATGAAAAAAGTAATGACAGCACCTGGAATTATTTCCATTCCACTTTTTGTCTTTGCTGGATTCATATTTGCCGAAAGTAAATCGTCATCACGATTAATTCGTTTATCAGATGCCATGATTGGCTGGCTACCTGGTGGTTTGGCAGTGGTCACAGTAATTGTCAGCACTGTATTTACTGCCCTGACAGGTGGAAGTGGTGTAACAATCATTGCATGTGGCGGCATTCTACTGCCCGCATTAATTAAAAATCAATATGATGACGACTTTTCTCTCGGGATGGTAACATCAGCAGCCAGTTCAGGCGTTCTTTTCATTCCCAGCCTTCCTATCATTATCTATGGTGTTATTTCTGAAGTTGATGTCTCCTTGCTGTTTATTGCAGGAACCATACCGGCGGTATTGATCATGGTGGTACTTGTTTGTTATGGCATTTTTTATGGTGCCAAATACAAGGTTCCCACCACCCCTTTTTCCATGAGTAATTTATTGGAAAGCCTGTGGGAAATCAAATGGGTGCTTCCATTGCCATTCATTGTTGTGGGTGGTATTTATGGTGGCTTTATCACTGTAAGTGAGGCAGCATCAGCAACTGTTGTCTATGCGCTTATCTCCGAATGTTTAATATATCGTGAAATTGGCGCAGGACAATTGGTGCAGGTTGCCATCAAGAGCATGCGGACAGTGGGTGCAATTCTCATGGTACTGGTTGCAGCCCTGGGATTGACAAGTTTCATGGTTGATCAGGATATTCCGCAAATGGCAGTTGATTTTATTTCTGAAACCATAACCAACAAATATGTATTTTTATTGTGCCTGAATGGTATATTGCTGGTTGTTGGCTGTTTGATGGATATTTTTTCTGCAATCGTTGTTATGGTACCATTGATCAAACCTATGGCCGCTCAATTCGAAATTGATCCACTTCATCTGGGCGTAATTTTTCTGGCGAATTTAACAGTGGGTTATATTACACCACCGGTGGGAATGAATCTGTTTATATCCAGTCTGCGGTTTAAAGCACCAGTTCTTCGGTTGTATCGTGTTGTTGTCCCCTCACTGATTCTGTTAATTATTACGCTGGCAATGATTACTTATATCCCCTGGTTGAGTACGTTTCTTGTTGATTTCTTTGGCATGCGAAAAGCTGCGATTATTTTGTAGTTTTTGACATGGTTTAATCATTGGACGGGTCAATATACGTTCGGACGATTATTGGCCCATTTTCCTTGCTAACAAACATATTTGAAACAGAAAGGAGTATTATGCGTATCAAGTGGAGTCAAGCCTATTGTATGATGAAGGGATTTGTTATATTATCTCTTCTGATCGGGTTAACTGGTTGCGCCAGTTTTCAAAGGATGGCCACCAAATTCGGGATCAATGTTGGTGTTGCTCCCGGGGTATCACACATGATTGAGGCTATCAAGGAAACTAAAAGCGGGCGACTGGTTGAAGAAGGTCTGGCAGATCATTTATTGATTGTTACAGGCATGGTTGAAATTACTGAGGGTAATTTCAGGTTACTGGGTGAAGCGTCTTTTCTCTATTGTGCTTATGGCATTTTTGTTGAAGACAAAGAACCTGAGTTTGCCAAAGAACTTTTTGACATTGGAAAGGATTTTGGGCTTCGTGCTTTGAAACAAAACAAACAATTTCGCCAGGGCCTGGAATCTGGAAAAAAAATATCTGAACTGGTTGGATATTTAGATGATGCTTATGTCAAACATCTTCTATGGACAGGTTTGAATATCGGATTGTGGATTGTTCACAATATGGACAAACCTGAAGCACTCATGGGCATGGCTGATGCTATCGCTCTGGTTGAACGATCCATTGAGTTAGATGAAAACTTTTATCATGGCGCTGGCAAAATGTTTTTAGGCGCTTACTATGCCCTTACACCAGAATATCTTGGCCTTGGCGGCGGGCGTGAAAATGCCCAAAATATGTTTAATAAGGCCAGAGCTGTTGAAAATGGTAATTTCCTGCTTGTTGATGTTCTTGAAGCTCGATTTCTTTGCACAACAACAGAGAATCAAGTACGTTATGAAGAATTGCTGACCGGCGTGGTTGAAAAAGAACCTACCGGTATTAAAGGCATTCGCCTGATTAATGAGTTGGCTAAAATGAAAGCCAAATATTATTTGGACAATAAGTCAAATTATTTTTAACTTTTAGTTTCAGGTATGCGTTTATCGATACCTTTTTATTGACGAATGTGTAGCACATAATTGTTTTCTTTAGGAATATGAAAATAATTATGATTGCATGGATTGACAAAACATAATTATTTTTTCAGGAGGAATTACATGTTAAAAAATTTTAAAATCTTTGTGCCAATCTTGATGATTTGTGTAATGTTTGCCGGAATGTCAACAACTGATGTTCACGCAAAAGCCAAATGGCGGATTAAAGTTGCTACCCTTGCACCCAAGAGTGTTGGATGGGCTAAAAATATCCGCAGTATTATGCATCCAGCAATAAAAAAAGCCACTGATGGCAATGTCAAGCTGAAATGGTATTGGGGTGGTGTTATGGGCGATGACAAAGATTACATTGACAAAATGAAAATCGGACAGATTGATGGCGCCGCATTTTCAGGCCAGGGGACTGTTATTGCCTGTCCAGAAATGGCTGTTTTGGAATTGCCTTTCTTGTTTAGAAATTATGCTGAGGTTGATTATATTCGCGACAGTATGCGAAATACATTTGATAAAATTTCAGCGAATAATGGATACAAATTGATTATCTGGTCGGATCAGGATTTTGATCAAATTTATTCAATTAAATATGAAATGAATAAATTGAGTGATTTTCAAAATGCGCGGATTATCACCTGGTATGGCACCCTTGAGCAAACTGTTCTGGAGACCTTGGGGTCAAGTCCAATTCCGGTTGGCGTTCCCGAAATTGTGTCATCCATGCGTCAGGGGATTGCTGATACTGTTATTGCACCATCAATTGCTGTGGTTGGTTTTCAAATGTATACCATTATCAAATATGTCAATCCGATGAATATTCGCTATTCACCTGCCTGTTGTTTTGTTCGTCTGGATTTTTGGAATAAAATTCCGAAATCCTACAGAGAAAAACTCGATGGCGTCCGAACTAACGAGGCTGTTGTTTTTAGAGAAAAATGTCGTGAAGATAGCAAGAAAGCCTATGATGCCATGATCAAATATGGCATGAAAGAATCAAATCTGACTGGCGAACAACTTGATCAGATTCAAAGAAAGTGTGAAGCTGTTTGGGAAGCCCTTGCAGGCAAACTATATTCAAAAGCATTGTTAAAAGAGGTCAAGGATCGTCTGGCTGAATTTCGTGCCAAACAGGGTAAATAACAGTGATTGTCAAAATGCATGTGCATATTTGAGGATTGATTCTTTATTAGAAAATAAATGTTTTGTTTTTTAGGTATGAATTTTGAAATATCTGAAAAGCAAAACAAGTAAATATAAACAAGGAGAATACCATGCAAGAAAAACGAAGGTATCAACAATTTTTCAGAGTTTTATTGATCTTTTCGTTCCTGGTATCTGGTGCAGTGGGTTGTGCCAGTTTTCAGAGAATGACCACGCGGATTGGAATTAACATGGGAATTGCACCAGCGATCCCCATGATGGTGGATAAACTGAAAGACACCAAGAGCGGGCGACTGGCTGAAAAAGGTTTTCCAGGACAGCTTTTGATGATTACTGGTTTTGTCGAATTATCTCCAGATAATGAACAATTGCTGAATGAAGCAGCTTTTCTGTATTGTTCTTATGGCATTTTTGTTGAAGACAAAGAACCACAATTTGCAAAAGAACTGTATGATATTGGCCGAGATTATGGACTTCGGGCATTGAAACAAAATAGCTATTTTAAGGATGGCCTTGATCGCGGTGAAAAAATTTGTAATCTTGTCCAGCATATTGGAAAAAATCGTGTTGCTGCTTTGGTATGGACGGGTTTAAATTCAGGATTATGGATTGTTCTTAATATGGATAATCCTGAAGCACTCATGGGGATGGCTGACACCATCGCGTTAATTAAACGTTCACTGGAATTGGATCCCAACTTTTATTATGGCGCAGGAAAAATGTTTTTGGGCGCATATTACGCAATGATCCCTGAATATCTGGGCCTGGGTGGTGGACCAGAAAATGCAAAAAAAATGTTTGAAGAAGCCCGGGCTGTTGAAAATGGAAATTTCTTACTGGTTGATGTACTCCAGGCCCGCTATCTGGCAACAATTACTGAAGATGAAGATTCATTCGATTCACTTCTCAATGGTGTCCTTGAAGCTGACGCATCCGCTTTAAAAGGTGTTCGTCTGATCAATGAATTGGCCAAAAGAAAAGCAGCATATTATCTCGAACATAAAGATATGTTTTTTTAAATATCTGTCTTTCATCTTTCATTCTGAACCAACGTTACATTCTGTAATGTTGGTTCAATTCTTTCCCTGTCACGATATTTTCATAAAGATTTTGAAAAAAAGGCACATAAGATACTTTTGCAATTATTTTTGACGATATTATCTCCATTCATACACTTCTTTCAAATGAAAAATAATAAAATTATCAAGATTACTGAGGTTAGAAAGCATTTTTCTTATGAAATATAATCAAATCATTGCAGTGTTGCTCATTTCATGGGGCCTTACGTCATCAGTAAACGCACAGTTTTTTGAAATATCTTCACCCAAAATGCGCCTGTGGGCGGATCACATTGTGGTCGATAGAAACACCATTGATGCCCGGGGTGATGTATATATTCGACAGGATCAATACTCCATATATGCCGGTCATGTTCATATTGATTTGAATACAAAGGAAATTACTGCAAAACATTCTGTTCTGGCGCAATTCAGGGATGCATGTATTGCTGGAAATAGTTTGAGGTTTAATATTAATACGAAAATGGCCACGATTCATCAGGCCACGCTTTTTTATGAACCCGGCTCACTGTATATCAAGGCAAACATAATCGAAAAAACTGGCAAAGATACGTATCATGCTGATAAAATGGTGGTTACTGGATGTGATCTTTGCGATCCTGACTGGTCAATTTCAGGACATGACGTTCATGTCACCATTGATGGATATGCCCGATTATGGCATGGTTCATTGTCAGTTAAACAAGTTCCTGTTTTGTATATGCCATTTTTTATTTTTCCAGTAAAACAAGATCGTCAGACCGGTTTATTGTTTCCCTTTGCCGAACATAGTTCTCGAAAGGGTTGGCTTTATCAGCAACCTTTCTATTGGGTTATTGGAAAAAGCTCTGATGCCACCCTTTACACAACATATATGGAAAAACGCGGTGTCATGAATGGGCTTGAGCTAAGATACAATAGCAGCGCCCAGAGTAAAGGCACATTCATGATTGACTATCTGGATGATAGACAACTTGAAACAGTTGATAATCAATCACAATGGGGTTATCCCAATGATGACTATCTGCGGCTTGATTCCGAACGTTATTGGTTTCGAATGAAAATGGATCACCCCCTGTTTTTCAAAACAATGCTGCACCTGGATATTGACCTTATAAGTGATCCTGATTATTTAAAAACATTTGATACAGGTTACACCGGTTTTGATAATAGTCGCATTAATTTGTTTAAAAGACACAATCGAGATATTGATGATCCGGATCAAACCTTTCGTTTTAATCGAATGATGATTTCCCAAAAATTTGAAACATCAAGAATTTATGGGGAATTTCAATGGTTTGATGATGCTTATCCCCACTCGAATGCAAAGGAATCACCAGTTCAACAGTTACCATCGGTTCGATTTTCCAGAATTCAATGGCCCTTGTGGCAATTGCCCATCTTTTTTGATCTTGACAGCCAATATGCCTATGAATATCAAAAAGATGAAGAAAATAAACAATATTTATATATGGCTTCAGGTTTAACCTGTCCATTGGATATTTTTTCTTACTTTTTCATAGAACAGTCCTTTCAATGGAAAGGGGGCTATTCACATAGCCACTCACACACCCCAACAGCCCAACAAA
>Ga0272440_1002219_pt1 | contig 15319 bp, 11 predicted proteins | sample SSMMMBAug17_FD_192440 | JGI IMG/M metagenome (GOLD analysis project Ga0272440, IMG submission 192440) | Marine sediment archaeal communities from Little Sippewissett salt marsh, Falmouth, MA, United States - SSM-MMB-Aug17 | ecosystem: Environmental > Aquatic > Marine > Wetlands > Sediment ... | reverse complement strand
ATTACCTTATTAAAACAATGGCGTGTATATTTGGCTTGCTTTCGGTTTTGGTCTGAGGCAATCATGCTCCCCCAACTTGTACATACGCCCCTATATTACTGGCGCGTTTTCTTCAATCATTTTCTCATTTAACAGAAAATCAATCAAGTTGAGTCTTTTAATCCCCTCATAATCGTTTCCAAAATATGTGTCCATACTGATGACATATTTGGGATAATTATCTTTGATCCTTAGCAAATTTGAAAACTCTCTTTCTATGGTTTCCTTTGTTGAGAGCAAGTAGCACACCTGGATGTATATTTTGCTATTTTCACGCTCTGCAATGAAATCAATTTCTTTGTTTCCAATTTTTCCGATATAAACCTTGTAGTTTCGACTTTTTAGCTCCAAATATACAATATTCTCTAATATTCCGGATATATCATGCTCCCTAAAACCGAGAAGCGCATGACGAAGGCCAATATCCCCCAAATAATACTTTTCATAAAGTTCAAGAAATCGTTTTCCTTTGATATCATATCGTTGAACTTTGTGAAGTGAAAATGTGGACGTAAAATAGGAGATATAGTTTTGAACAGTTTCTAAACCAACCTTTAATTTTTGAGATTTTAAGTAATCTGACACTTTTTTGGCTGAAAAAATATTACCTGTATTATCAAATATATATTTTGAAATATTTTCCAGAAGGTTCACATTACGTACATTATTTCTTTTTACGATATCTTTTAACATGATGGTATCATATAATGAATTGATATATTGATAAATAATATCAGGTTCTAGTGTAAAGTGATGAATTGCCGGAAATCCGCCATATCTCAAATAATGATTAAATTCATTTTGATGGTCGGTGGCTTTTGCGTTACGAAAAAGAAGAAATTCCTGAAAGCGAAGTGTATAAACGTGTATTTCAACATATCTTCCAGATATCAAAGTAGCGATTTCTGATGAAAGCAAATGTGCATTGGAACCTGTAATGAAGATATCAATGGTTCCTTTGGAAAAAATCGAAACAATTGCCCTTTCCCACTGATTTATTTCCTGAACTTCATCAACAAACAAATATTTATTACCATCAATGCCATCAAAAACTTTTTGGGTATATTTATATAAATCCTGATAATCTTTGATATGATCAAACTCAAGAGATTCTTTGTTGATATATAAAATTTGTGATCTGTCAACATTCAGGTGGCTCATAATTAATTGTAAAAGACAACTTTTTCCCGAACGTCTGATACCGGTAATGACTTTGATAACAGGTTTATCAATCAATTTTTTTACCTGTTTTAAATACTGTTCTCGTGTATACATATTAATTCCTTAAAAAAATAAAAAAGATTTCGATATACACGATTAATTATCAATTTTTCAAAAAACAATCAAGTATAAAGTATCTCAGATTCTTGTGTGTCATTCCAGGATACCTTTTCAACAGGATAATCGTCGCTTTTATTGGACGATCAAGAAAAATGAGCATGTTATTTTTCGAGCATTCCTTACTCTATTTGCTCCATATTTAAAGTTAGCAGGTAAATACGATGCGTATCGCCTGAAAAGGAAGTGATATAAATTGAATTATTTTCAACATGTATTGTATTATCAATCCCCAGATTTTTGACAGTACCAGAATTGTTTGTATTGCAAAAAAAACGTTTCCAAACACCTGCTTTTCTTCGTGCAATCTTGAGATGGTTTAAAGGAATTTGACTACGTGTCTTATCTGCCCGATATGCAATAATCGGCTCTCCATTATTGTCAAATGTCAGACTGCAATAGTTGCCGCAATAACAGGATTTATCAACAACGATGCTTTGCCATTCATTATATGATTGTTCTGCATACATTAAAACGTTGTTTCGACATCCATAAGAGTTTTGCGTCACATAATACGCAACAGCCATTTTTTCCTGATTTGCATTCCATGCCGCATGAATCGAATCAACATGAATATCTTTATCAATCCATTGTGTTTCCCAACTATCCTGATAATTTCGATAGGCAAGCCGGAGTCCATGATCTTTATTTGGAGCAGCCCCTTCAAAATAATAAAAGATGAAAGGCACATTGTTATGGTCAAGAGCGATTGCGCAATGTTCACCAGCGTTGTTTTGCATATTTAAATTTTCGTAATCGTTGCCTTCAACAACTTCATGGTTTGAAAGTCCTGATAAATGATCAGGCGAGCATTGGATGTACCAGAGATCCGGATAGTTGTAATTCATGCTATCACAGCCTTCATACAAAAATTGAAAACACATGTGAGTCGTATTGGTCGAATCAACAATCATGTCTGAGGAATACCCGACAAGGCCATTATGAATCACCGGGTTTCTTTCAACAGTTCCGATTGAAATCGTGTATTCTTGCCATGTATCGTTTTCTAGCATGCTTAGCATGATATCTGATTGTTCGGTTGCTCCGCAGGTGGGATAACTACCGCCTTGATACATAACAAGCGGAATAAAATCTGTTGTGAATCCAATTTGCAAATCTCGGGAATGGTCCACCTGAATGACTGATGTGTTCGACACGTTTATATAATCAAGTAACGATGTTTTCTCAAAGTTCAGGTAATGAATCACATAGTCACCACTTCCAGCGGAAGAAAAAAAAGCGAGATAAACATCAGTTTTATCTATGACAGATTTTACATTTCGGTGGTATTCTATTTGCTGAGTTTCAACCAGAAGCGTTGATTCACATTCAATGTTTGGGTCATTCATATAAAGTATTTGCGCTGATTGTGTTGATGAAATATTATCGTTATTATCATCGCCACTACTTCCGCAGGAAAAATTGAAGCACAATATAAAAATTATCACTAGGGTTCTTGGTTTCATAGAAATTTTCCTTGCAAATAGTTAAGATCGAATTCTCAAATATCTATCAATTTTCAAAACCACAAAACAAGAATGAACATTGCCTTTCCTATCAAATAGATAAGTATATTGTAAGCATGTAACTGTCAATCAATTTTTGTATTGAATTCAAAAACACAGGATTATGTGTTGACAAAAATTTCAGAATAGTATATTTGCAGATCATTTTTCCATATAAGCATTTAGGAATGCTCGGAAAATAAGTTCCCCATTTAAAATGCTTGGATGTTCTACAATTTAAAATCAAGCATATGCGTACCAAACTTTTCATTTTTGTTTTTGAACCAGGATTACACTGAAAAAGATGAATAAGATGAATTAAAAGTGTTTTATTTCATCTTATTCATCTTCTTCAGTGTAATCCTGGTTCAAAAACAAAATGAACAATTATTAAATGAGGATCTTATTTTCAGAGATTCCCTTAATAATTATTGATTATTCAATTGTATGAATAATCATAAAAGATCGACAATAAAAATTTCGAATGAAAACAGCCAATGCTAATCAATATCAACCCAGAAACCCCACATTACCGACAATTGGAAATCGTTGCCGATAAACTAAAGCGGGGTGGCATTATCGCGTATCCGACAGATACATATTATGGTATTGGTTGTGATATCATGAACAAAAAGGCGATTCAAAAAATCTACCGATTAAAAAAACGTTCAGAACAAAAACCTTTTAGCTTCATATGTTCAAGTCTAAAAAATATTAGCGATTATGCAAAAGTTTCCAATTATTCATATAAAACCATGAAACGACTGTTGCCCGGCCCATATACCTTTATCCTCAATGGTTCTCGTATGGTTCCCAAAATAATGCTGACCCGAAGAAAAACCGCTGGTATTCGTGTTCCCAATCATTCTATTTGTATTGAACTCGTTGATATATTAGGTAACCCCATTCTCAACACCAGTGCGACCGCCCCTGATGGTACCATTTTTTCGGATCCATCACTGCTTCACGATCATTTTAAAAATCAAATCGATATTGTCATTGATGGGGGCATGGTGCCTGACCAACCATCCAGTGTTATATCATTGATCGACGATGAACCAGAAATCATTCGTCGGGGCGCCGGTGATGTCAGTATGTTTGAATAATTATCAATGGCAGGTTTTTGTTCTGTAAAATTTATATAGGAAATTATGATGACTCAAAACAATCATTATCCATTATTTCAAAAAAAAATGGAAGAGGAAGGCTTAGCATCTTCAGTCATTGAAGCATTTCGATATTATTATGAACTGCTGTTGTCCGGAGAAAAAGGAAAAATCAAAGAAGATGAAATCTCAAGAATTGTTGCTGATGAATTGATACAGCCCAACAAGATGGATTATACTGCTGAAGGCCAGGCTGCTTTGGATAAAGCTGTTATCATTAAACTCAATGGCGGATTGGGAACCACCATGGGATTGGGTCAGAATATGGCAAAATCATTGTTACCGATTAAAAACAATCTTTCTTTTTTGGAAATCTATTTTCATCAAATCCAAAAATACAAAAATGCGATGCAAATACCATTGATTTTAATGAACAGCTTTAATACGCATGAAAAAACGCTTGATGCATTAAAAGGTCTTGGAAAAGACAAAGATGTCGATTTTTTTCTTCAAAATAAATATCCCAAAATCGATCAACAAACCTATGCGCCTGCCCATTGGCCACAGAATCCGAGCATGGAATGGAATCCCCCGGGGCATGGTGAAATATATTCTGCTTTCAAAAGCTCAGGAATGCTCGAAAAATGTTTGCGCATGGGAATTAAATATGCCTTTATTTCCAATTCCGACAACCTTGGGGCCACACTGAATCTAAATATCTTGGGATATTTTTCCATAAAACAAGTCCCATTTGTAATGGAAGTTGTCAGGCGTGGACCATCAGATACAAAAGGTGGACATCTTGCACAATACAAAAAGAATGGACAGCTTATTTTAAGGGAAATTACACAATGCCCAGAACAAGAACTTCATTTATTTCAAGATATTGAACGATATCGTTTTTTTAATACAAACAATTTATGGATCAACCTTGAAATACTGGATGAATATCTTAAGGAGTACAGCTTTGTTCGTCTCCCCATGATATGCAATCCCAAACATCTCGACCCAACCGACTTGACAAGTCCTGGTGTCTATCAACTCGAAACCGCTATGGGTAATGCCATTTCAGTATTTAAGAATTCTCAGGCTGTTGTTGTCGATCACAGACGATACATTCCAGTCAAAAAAAATGAGCAATTACTTGCAGTGTGGTCTGACTGCTATTTGTATGACGCAGAAAACAGCTTGTATCCAAACCCCAAACGAATGTTGGGCCCCATCAATATCCAACTGGATCCGACATTTTTTGCTCATTTTGACGCGTTTTCTAAACGATTTGAAAAAGGAACGCCCTCTCTTGTCAACTGTGAAAAATTAAAGGTTACTGGTGATGTGTGGTTTGAAGCCGGAGTTGTCCTGAAAGGCGAGGTTGTCATTGAAAACTTTTCCGATCAACCCCTTGTTATCGCAGCAAACAGATGTATTGAAAATGACTGTGTTGTAAAAAAATAAGGGACCCTCTGAAAATAAATTCCCCATTATTGATATTTTTCGTTTTGAGGTAAATCTACTAAAGAGGCATCGCATGCGGCGTCTCTACACAACCTTTTTTTTCACGATCAAGATAAATGAGCATGTATCATATCTCTCACCAGAACAGGGCTTAAATGCATCCCGCTTTTTTGTTTCCTAATAACAAAAAGGATTTGAATTTAAATCTTGATAATGTTAGAAAATCTGTTATTCTTAATTGAAAAAGGGGATGCCCTGTAATCTCCTATCATATTGAAATAGCTAAAAAAAGAAAGTAGTAACATGCAATTTATTGATTTAAAATCCCAACAAAAAAAAATCAGAAAAAAGATCGAAGCCCGTTTGAACAACGTTTTGGATCATGGCCAATACATTATGGGCCAGGAGATTTCAGAACTGGAAAACCAACTGGCAAAATTTGTGGACTGCAAGCATGCAATCGGTGTTTCATCGGGTACTGATGCTTTGTTATTGGCGTTAATGAGTTACGATATTGGCCCTGGTGATGCCATTATCACAACGCCATTTACATTTATTTCAACTGTTGAAGTCATCTGCCTTCTTGGAGCAACACCTGTTTTTGTTGATATCAATCCTGATACATACAATATTGATTCGCTGGCAATTGAAGATACCATTCTAAAATGTAAGAACGAACCCTATCATGTGCGTGGAATTATTGCAGTGGATCTTTTTGGCCTGTCAGCAGATTACGACACAATCAATGATGTTGCCAAAAGATACAATCTTTTTGTTATTGAGGATGCTGCACAGTCTTTTGGTGCAACATATCATGATCATCGCACATGTGCGCTGGCAGATATTTCATGTACATCATTTTTTCCTGCAAAACCGCTCGGAGGATATGGTGATGGTGGAATGTGCTTTACAAATGATGATGCACATGCCGCAAAGATCAAATCACTCATGCTGCATGGACAAGGAAGCCATCGTTATGAACATGTTCATATTGGCATCAATGGGCGGCTCGATACCATGCAGGCTGCAATACTTTTGGAAAAATTTGACATTTTTCCCGACGAATTAATTGCACGACAGAATGTGGCAAATCATTATACAGATGCCTTTAAAGAACATCCATCAATTATTACCCCCTACATTCCCATGCGTTGCCAGAGTAGTTGGGCGCAGTACTCAATTCAAGTAGAAAGTTCTGATCAGCGTCAACGCTTACAAGCATATTTAAAAAACAATGATATACCATCAGCCATATATTACCCCATTCCAATTCATCAACAACCGGCATTTAAAAACAAAACAAATGAATCTTTTCCAGTATCTGAAGCTGTTAGCCAGCGAATAATGAGTTTACCCATGCATCCATACTTATCACCTGAGCAACAGAGCAATGTCATCAAAACAGTCTTAAAAGGATTGGAATAATCATCAATGATTTAAATGGACGAAAACGTCTAAAGGAGTAAATCAATTGAAAACGCAAGTTCTCATTATTGGCGCTGGCGCTACCGGCGCAGGTATCATTCGCGATTTAGCCCTTCGCGGTCTTCAGTGCATGTTGGTGGATAAAAAGGATATCAATGCCGGGGCATCCGGAGGAAATCATGGGTTGTTACACAGTGGTGCCCGATATGTTGCAAAAGACAGTGAAGCAGCCAGCGAATGTGCAGATGAAGGCAAAATTATCAAAAAAATTGCGCCACAATGTGTTGAGGCCACCAATGGTTTATTTATTGCAATTGAAGGCGATGATGAAAACTATATTGCTGATTTTCCCGGTCGATGCAACCAGTGTGGGATCACCGCCACTGCCATTGATGTTAAAGATGCCTTAGAAATGGAACCCAATATTTCGCCGCGTACCATTGCGGTGTATGAAGTACCTGATGCCTCAGTGGATCCATTCATGTTATCTCTTGATAATGTGTCACATGCCCGGCAATTGGGAAGTTCATATCTTCGATTCTCAGAAGTTGTGGGATTTGATGTGCGGAATAAAAGAATTGAATCTGTTCACATGCGGAATACGCAAACCGGTGAGATTTTTGATATCCAGGCAGATTGGATTATCAATGCATCTGGCGCATGGGCTGGCAATATTACAAGAATGGCGAATATTCCCCTTGAAGTTTTATTTTCAAAAGGCACATTGTTGGTCACGCAAAAACGATTGAGCCATCGGGTAATCAACCGATTGCGTCAGGCAGCTGATGCGGACATTCTTGTGCCAGGAGGCTCAGTATCAATTATCGGAACAACATCAATAAGAATATCTGACCCAGACGATATCTGGCCGACTGTTCAAGAAATTGATGACATTGTCGAAGAAGGCGCCACGATGATGCCTGTTCTGGAAAATACGCGTTATATTCGAGCGTATTGCGGCGTGCGACCATTGATCAGTCAGCCCGGTGCTTCGGATGATCGAAATGTCAGTCGTGGTTTTTCACTGATGGATCACGCAGCGCATGGTGTCCAAAACATGATCAGCATTACAGGCGGCAAATTGACCACCTATAGACTCATGGCTGAAAAAACATCAAATATGTTATGTGATCGCATGGGCATATCCGTGCCTTGCAAAACTCATACAACCCCAATGCCATCAACGACAGATGGCCGATGGACTGAGCCTGGCCTTAGCCCTCAGGAATGGATGCAGCATAATCGTAGCCAGGATATTATGTTGTGTGAATGTGAAATGATTCCCAAAACAGCTATTGATCATATCATTTCCAACATGCAAAGCAAACATGGGAATCCTGATTTAACAGGCATTGGAATTCGAAGTCGGCTTGGAAAAGGCCCCTGTCAGGGAACCTATTGTAGCGCAAGAATTGCATCCCATATGGTGGATCGCGGCGATATTACAGGCGACGAAGCCATTGAGCAGATCAAGCGATTTCTTCAAGAGCGATGGCGGGGGCAACGCCCCCTATTATGGGATAGTCCGATGATACAATCAGAACTTCAAGAGGCCATTCATTGTGGATTTCTCAATCTTGATGGATATGTAAAAGCGGAGGAGGTTCAATCATGAGTTTAACAACAGATTATTGTGATGTCCTGGTTATTGGTTCAGGACTGGCTGGCATGTCTGCCACTTTTTTTTCACTGGATCATGGACTGAAAACCATTCAAATAGGAAGTGGTTCTCCACTTCAGTTTTATAATGGTTTTTTTGATTTGATGAGCACATATCCAATTCAGGACAATAAAACATGGGATAATCCCTGGGATGCAATTGAAAAGCTTTGTCAGGAAAAACCCAATCATCCATATGCGTATTTAACCAAAGAACAAATGCTTCAAGCCACCGGCAGTTGGCTGAAATTTCTGGAGCACCTTCACATTGATTATAACTATATTCCCAATAAAAACATAGAAGCGATCACGCCCATCGGAACGTTAAAGTTAACACATGCTGTACCAAAAAGTATATGGAATGGAATCCATGCAATGATGCAAAATCAGGAAAGCCTTCTGGTAGATATTGAAGACTTAAAAGGGTTCAGTTCCAGACAAATAAAAGACACCTTACAAAACGTTTGGCCCGCCCTTGAAACATCTCGAATTAAATTTCCAGGGACAGCAGGAGAAGTTTTTACAAATCATATGGCAAACGCATTAGAATCATCTTCAGTACAGGAACAACTGGTTGAGCTGCTTTTACCGCGGGCACAACAAGTTAAAAATATTGGATTTCCAGCAATGTTGGGTTCATTTTATCATTCGAAGGTCTGTACCAATCTTGAAAAAATGATGGGAAAAACAGTGTTCGAAATTCCAACATTGCCCCTATCTATGCATGGTATTCGTTTACGAAATGCGTTAACACATGGGCTCACACAAAAAGGCGGTCAATTGATCCAAAAAACTGTTACACAGGTTGAACCGGATGGCAAATATGGCTTTATTGTGCATGCTGAAAATCAGACTGTTTTTGCAAAAAATATCATTCTTGCAAGCGGACGCTTCATGGGTAAAGGTTTAGTTGCCAGTAGAACATCCATTACTGAGCCATTATTTCAGTTACCGATCTATCAACCGGAAAGCCGCAGGAAATGGCATCACAAAAAATTCTTTGATCATGGTGGACATGGTATTCATGAGGCAGGCATTGAAGTCGATCAAACGTTTCGACCCGTTGATCATAAAAAGAAAATTGTAAATGACAACCTGTATGCAATTGGCACAGTTCTTGCCCATAATAATTGGATGCGATACAAGTGTGGCGCCGGTGTTTCAATCGGTTCGGCTTTCGGCGCGCTCTCTCATATCGTTTCCAAATAATATCTTGATGAATAATTTGGGGATGCGCCCAATTGGAGCATTTATTTTCCGGTGATTCCAGGAATTATATGAAAAATCAGAATCGGTTTGTAGATTGTTACAACAGGAGACTCACAAACTCACAAAACATTGGGAGACCAGTTGTATTGTCTGCGAAACTTTTCCAAACCAGGAGCAACGTGCGTGAATCAAACCGAAACACATCGAATTGATCGAATAACAGAATCAGTTTATTATTTATTAAAAGGTCAGATACCCAAAAAAATTGAATGTGAAAACGATACAAATGATGAAATCAAACAACTTTCTCAAATGATGAATGATTTGATTGGTCAATTTGGTGAAATAACGCAATCTATTGTCCCATTGGCAAAAGGAAATCTTGACGTTCAAATCCCAAAAAATAATTTTTTGGCATCACCATTTAAGCAACTTCATTCAAGTCTCAGTCATTTGACATGGCAAACCCAACAGATTGCAAAAGGTGATTTTTTTCAACGTGTCGATTTTATGGGAGACTTTTCTCAAGCTTTCAATACAATGACCAATGCGTTACAAGAATCTCAGGATCAATTGCTTGTTGAAATTGAAAAATTTAAACAGCTTGCAGAATTAAAAAATAATTATCTCAATATCATGGCCCATGATATTCGAACACCGATAGGGGCAGTCCTTGGTTTTTCTGATATCTTGCTTGAAAATGAACATTCTGATCAAACCAGAGAATACATTGAGACAATAAAGCGGAACTGTATCTACCTACTTAATTTAATTAATAATATTCTGGATATGGCAAAGCTGGAAAAACAAAAAATGGAGCTGGAATCTGTTTCGTTTTCTCTAAAAACATTGGGCACAGATATTGGTAAATTGATTGCCCCCAAGCTATCCGATAACACGCAATATGTCTTTGAATGGGATGCCACGCTACCAGAAAATATGATGGGAGATCCCAACCGATTGCGACAGGTACTCATTAATCTGCTGGGTAATGCCACCAAATTTACTGAGACTGGCACCATCTCATTTATCCTAAAAAAAATATCTGTCAATGATACCACATATATGATCCGATTTTCAGTAAAAGACACAGGGGTTGGTATTGCCAAAGAAAACCTTTCCAAATTATTCCAACCATTTTCTCAGGAAAATAGTGGCATTGCATCAAAATATGGCGGGACAGGTCTGGGCCTTGCCATATCCAAAGAAATTGTCGAATTAATGGGCGGAACAATTCATGTTGAAAGTACGCCGGGAAAGGGCACTGAGTTTTATTTTGAAATTCCACTTAAAGGCGCTGTTAAAACACTTGAACAACAAACATCGTTTAATCAAGCACACATTCTTGTCGTTGATGACAACCCCAATATCCTTAAAATTATATCGCATAAATTAGAAAAATGGCATGTCAACTATTCAGTGTGTAATGACAGCATGCAAGCCATAACCGAGCTTACAGAAAATACGAAAAATGGCACACCCTATACACTGGCCTTATTGGATATTGACATGCCCAAATTAAATGGTTTCGAATTGGCCGAAAAAATCAGGCAGCATCCATCCTTAAAGAATATGCGCCTGGTCGCTTATACGAACCATACACAGACACTGACACAAAGCGCCAATCCCAATCTTTTTTCTATGGTTGTTGCAAAACCTGTATCTGAGCAAATGATGCAACGCATTATTGAAGAAGCCAACTATTCATTAGACGAAGAAAAGGACTTTTGTTCGTTAATTAACAAGAAAATTCTTATTGTTGATGATAATGCTGTCAATCGTTTTATTGTAAAAAAACTTCTTGAAAAACAAGATATGCTCATTGATGAGGCTGAAAATGGTCGGGTCAGTATTCAAAAAATAAATGCAAACCAATATGATTATGTTCTAATGGATCACTTAATGCCTGAACTGAATGGAATAGAAACAATTGAACAAATCAGAACAAATCCTGATCATAACAGCTTACGTATTCTCGCGTATACAGCCAATTCTGAAGATGTTGACCTGTTCTTAAAAAAAGGTGCCAATGGTATTGTTAATAAACCGGTGGATAATGAAAGGCTGATCGCTGAGCTTTGTCGATAAGTAGGCGATCATAAGTGTTCGGGTATAAAGAATTATTGCAAATTAACACACCACAAAATGTCTATCGTGTGTCAGGCTGTCTTGAAAGAAATGGCGGTTGTCCATTTTCATGAATATTTCCATCATTTAGAAAGACAACACGTCGACTCGTCTTTTCAATCAATGAGATATCATGGGTTGCAAATAAAACAGTTCCCCCATAGTGATGATATTCATCAAGCAAGGCAAGAATTATTGCTGCTGAATCCGGATCTAAGCTACCGGTCGGTTCATCTGCAAAGATAATAGTGGGATCAGCAGCAAGGGCACGTGCAACAGCTATTCGTTGTTGTTCACCACCTGAAAGGCTTGGTGGATAGGCATTGGAAAAAGAAGTCATGGCAACGCGGCTTAAAACTGCATTGACTTTTTGTTCGATCTTTCGTTTCGGTAATCCGCGCGTTTCAAGGACTAACGCAACATTATCAAATACAGAACGTGTCCGAATCAGTTTGAAATCTTGAAAAATAATTCCAATTCGTCGCCTTAGCCGATGAATATTGCGAGAATTTAGACGAACTAGATTGAGACCATCCATTATAATCTGGCCTTTGGAAAGACGTTCGCCCGCATATAATAGTTTTAACATGGTGCTTTTTCCAGCACCACTGGGCCCACTTATGAATAAAAACTCGTTTCGAATAACATTCATGCTAATATCACTGATGACGTTCTTTTCGCCAAACTGTTTATAAACATGGTACATTTGTATGATATGATTATGGTCTGTTTCAAGCATATGAATAATGTTTAGTTGACCCTTTTTACAGGGTTTGTTATAAATAAATAAAAAAAAGTTCAAGGAGTGCTTTGATAGTTTTCCCTGCTTTTTTTACCTCTGCTGAGAAAAAGAGTGGCTTCTTCAAGATTGGCAGAGGTTTTTTTTATAGATATCAATACAAGAAAAAACATAATATGTCAATGACTCACCCATCATTACAATCAAAAACAATCAAAGGGCTGGGACTTTGCTCTGGTGGCCTTGATAGTATTCTTGCTGGCGTGTTATTAAAAAAGCAAGGCATTCACGTACAATGGATCTGCTTTGAAACCCCTTTTTTCAATGCCGAAAAAGCAAAAGAAGCATCTCGACTGACAGGCATCCCTCTGATCACTAAAAATATCACCCAACCCTATCTTAAAATGCTCAAAAATCCAAAACAGGGCTATGGAAAACATATGAATCCATGTATGGATTGTCATGTGTTGATGTTGAATTGTGCGGGCCATGTCATGTCACAAATCGGTGCAGATTTTTTATTTAGTGGTGAAGTGCTTGGACAGCGCCCCAAATCACAAACACGTTCAGCCCTTCACTATGTTGAAAAGCATTCCGGTTTTCAAGGGTTTATTGTGAGGCCATTATCTGCAAAGCGATTGGAAAAGACAATACCGGAAGAAAAAGGATGGATCAATCGGGAACACTTGTTGGATATTACCGGGCGCGGCAGAAAAGAACAAATATCGCTGGCGCAACAATGGGGGATTACAGAATATCCTGGCCCGGCAGGCGGTTGTCTGTTAACAGATTTCCAATATACCACACGCTTGAAAGATCTATTTAATAAAGGTCCTTATCATGATGACCGAGATTTGTATCTTTTGAAATGGGGACGACATTTCAGGCTGAATGACCAGAACAAAATAATCGTGGGACGAACAGAAACAGATAACTTGCATATTCATCAATATTTAAAAAAAGATCAAGATGTGTTATTGGAAACTCCCGATATTCCTGGCCCTTCAACGTTAATCCCATATGGCTGCGATAATCAAACTCTTGAAACTGCGGCGGGAATTTCAATTGCGTACACCAAGACACCTGAGAATGAAATAACGACTGTTCAATGCAATTCTCCAGGTGGTGTAACAACCATTCAAACAAGGCCTATTTCAAAAAATATTTCAAAAAAATGGATGATTAGTTCTTAATGCGATATGTCAATGACATTCCTACGACATTGCTGCGAATTTTATCTTGCAACGTGCTTTCCTGCATCAATTCTTGTTCGATTTCTTTATATATTTGATATTGATATCCAATATTGAAGGCCAAATTTTTTCCCACAAGCCCTAAACCAAAACCAATTGTTGTGTCTGGCTCTGGATGTATCATACCGCGATCTAAACAAGATGAAGTTCCCATCCGAAATACAGGCGTAAAGCATCCTATGTTATGAGTACTTCGATAAACCGACCCAAGATGAATCATTTGCACATTTAAATTCTTGTAATCTTCTGAATAGCCAGATAAATACTGAATTGATTCAAGAGAGTTTGTATAGTGTGTTGTTTCCCATAATATCTGACGAAAATCTACGAAGAGTTTCCAGTTATCAACGATATCGTAAGAAATACCGATGCCCCAGGACATGGGTATTTCTAGATGATCTGAATCTGAATAAAGGAAATTGAGATTGGGTTGTGTTCCACCAAAAGTATGTTTTTCAGTTATTTGAGATGAAACTGTATTGTTGAATCGTGTGTGAAAAACTGCGCCAACGTTTAAATCTGAAGTCAACCGCCACATAAGCCCCAGATTCAAGTTATTCCCACTGTACCGATGAGATATGTTTTGATGATAATCTTCTTCAAAATAAATGAGATCGTTCCGATATCCTTTCATGGATATTTCTTGTCGCAATTCATTATCACATAAGTCTTCATGGAAAAGATTCCAACTGATTCCAAATGACCAGTTCGGATGGAATAAAACTCCATAAGCGATTGAAATAGCTGACATGTAACCATCCTGATTAAAAAACCATTGGCGTTGATCAGTCAAAGCATTTTTATCATGTTGTTGAAACGAAAAAGATCGTTCGAATGAATATAAAGGCGCGTATGATATCGCAGCTGCCATATCCATTGAAAACAATCGAAAGGGACAACTTAACCCCAGGTAATTCATTTTAAATTCACTTACATTTGATCCTTCAGTACCAGAAAAGCCATTGTTCTTTAAATGTGAAATTTCTTTAAAAAATGCATTATAAAAACCAAGCGTATACTGTGGAGATTTTGTCAATGGGAGCTTTGCCGGGTTTTGTATGGCTGAAAGAGGGTCATCTATATGCACAATTGAGGAACCCCCTAAAGCAAGAGAAACAGGCCCTGATGTGATCGGCCGCAAGACAACTGGAAAAATGGAATTCTCACTGTGGCAATTTGCCGCTAAAATTTGGATGATAAATATGATATATAAAATGAATTTATTGAACGTCATGTGAAACCTCATTCAAAATACATTTGATGATGTAATTTTGATCATGAAGTTCAATATTCAATTAATATGCCAATATCTTGATATCGTCTTTGGACGTTTTTACACTGTAGAGGGTTGCCTCATTTCGATTATAAAAAAAATATGAGTGTAACCCAAATAGCCGGTCAATTCATTTTTTTCATCTTATTCAGTGTAATCATGGTTCAAAAACAGAATGAGCAATTATTAAA
>Ga0272440_1002218_pt1 | contig 15331 bp, 10 predicted proteins | sample SSMMMBAug17_FD_192440 | JGI IMG/M metagenome (GOLD analysis project Ga0272440, IMG submission 192440) | Marine sediment archaeal communities from Little Sippewissett salt marsh, Falmouth, MA, United States - SSM-MMB-Aug17 | ecosystem: Environmental > Aquatic > Marine > Wetlands > Sediment ... | reverse complement strand
TGAATCAAAGTTTAACACACTTCACACGCTTTATATCCCTTATTTGAATAATGATATCGATGAAGGAGAAGAAATGCGAATAGAAGAAAATATGCGCAATTATTTTCAACTAAGAATAAGTTCTATTCTTCAGAAGATACAGGGGGTTGGTGTCAAACCTTGAATTGAGAGTAAAAAAGGAATAAAAAAGTAAAAAAGGGGACATCTATGATTTTATGCTTTTATCGGCAAGAGGTTGAAATTTTCAAAAAAAGCATAAAATCATAGACGTCCCCCTTTTTTATGACCCGATTGAGCTTTGGGGCGTATTTTTTAATGATCAGATCAATTATTTCATCTTGATTGTCAAGCGCATACTGCCATCCTTTGAGGGTCGCATGAATCATTTTTTCTACGCGCTCAGGATGGGTTTCAATTTCCTTTTCAGTGGTAAAAAAATTATCACCATAAAAATCAATACCATAACTTTTTGGATTAATAATGTTGTATCCAATACCTTTTTGCTTTAAAGAGAATGGCTGATTTGTAATATAAGCAGAAAGTGCATCCACCCGACCCTCAATTAAGTCTTCCAGACGCAATGAAGTGGGCATGGTCTTGATTGAATCCAGATCGCCGATGGTCTGAAGCAACATGGCAATGAGCGGTGCGTTACTATGTCCATTTAAATCCATCATAACCAACCTGTCAATGAGATCGTATGGTGTTGTAATTCCTGATTTTTTCAAAGTCAAAAATACGAGAGGCGAGTGCTGAAAGATTTGTTTCAGCAAGACAACAGGGCTTCCATGCAGGCGCCTTAGTACCAGCCCTGCATCGGCCCCTACATCGGGCTGGCACATAAGTAAATGGGGAACTTATTTTTCGAGTTTTCCTTACAATTTGCTCATCATTTTTTTTGAACCAGGATTACACAGAAGAAGATGAATAAGATGAAATAAACACAGTATTTTAATCATCTTATTCATCTTCTTCAGTGTAATCCTGGTTCAAAAAATGGTGAGTGATCATTTAAATTCCGGCAATTTTGGTTACGCTCAAATCATTTTTATAGAGAAAAATGGGAGAAAAATGTTTAAAATATAACAAAAAGAATGGATTAAACAAATATAAAAACTAAAAAATTGGTTCAAAAATTTGAGGTGAAAAATTAGAACTTGTTATCTCGACGCATATGTGTATATGATCGTCCAACTATGTTTAAGGAATGCGGCCGATTTCAAACATGAAAAGAGGATCCAACATGAAAAAATTCCAATCATTCGCATTAATTTTTTTTATTATGGGTTTATGTGCCTGCAATAATCATATATGCCTTCAATTTAGAACCATTCCCCCAAAAGCTGTTTATAACGAAAACCAATTTCATGCAGGTGTCGCTCAAACAGATATTACCCCGCCGCCAGGGCTTCCCCTTGCGGGTTATAGTGCCCTTTCAGCAGATAGCAAAGGATTTAGAATACGATTAAAAGCACGCGCATTTTATCTAAAACCAGCCAATGGAAAACCTGTAACAATTGTTCAATGTGATTTACTTTCCGGCTCACGTATTCTTCACCATAGTGTTGCTGAAAGAATTGCAAAACATACTGATATCAGTGCGGCAGGTCTGGTTATATTTGGTTCTCATACCCACTCAGGCCCTGGAAATTATTTTGCCAGTCAATTTTATAATGACCATGCATCCAATCGCAAAGGGTTTGATATAAAATTGTTTGCATTTCTCAGTGAACAAATTGCCCAGGCAATTATCAATGCCTATCAAAACAGTCGTCCTGCACGCATTGCAACTGGTCTGACTCGTATAGACGACGCTGCTCGCAACCGAAGCCTTCCTGCATATTTGAATAACACTTCTATGGATTCATCAAACTATATCAATCGTTTTCATGCGATTAATCCAATGTTTTACATGATTCGCATTGATACACAAACAGACAATGGAACGTTTATACCAGTGGGCGTTATTTCCTTTTTTTCCATTCATCCCAATATTCGACCCCAAAATCTCGATTGTCTGTATAGTGGCGATATCCTGGGATTTGTGGAAATTCATGTGGCGCAATCTATTTTAAATCATTATCACCTTGATCAAATGCCAATTCATGCGGTTATCAATATGACTCATGGTGATAATAATCCCAACTTGCCTGAACATATTCCAGAGAATTTCATTTCAGCCAGACAACTGGGGCTTAAAATCGGTCAAGAAGCTTTAAAACTACATGAAGGTTTATCAAAATCCCTTAAGTCAGATAGTCATATTACCTTTCGCTCCAAAGATATCAATGTATTACAAACCACAACCATCAACAACGTACAGATATGTCAGCCTGCTATTGGATATCCGGTATTGGGGGGGGCAATGGGTAAAGGGTCAATTTTGCAACATATTCCGCCTTTTGCTCCTGGATGGCCCAAAAAATGGTTTGCATATTCATGCCACAAATCGAAACGAAAAGTATTGGGACCATTTCATGGGCTTCTCTTTTCAAAAAACCAGTATCCACATCACTTATTGGCACAGATAATCATTGTGGATAATTTTTTACTTCTTCCGCTGCCTTTGGAAATTACTTATGAGGCTGGAAAACGTATGTCCAATCATATGTATTCACTGGCACAACAAATGGGAATATCTCAGATTCAACATGTCCTTCCTTCAAGTTGTGCCAATGGATACTGGGGATATGTTACCACACAGGAAGAATACCAAATGCAGTATTATGAAGGTGGACATACGTTATATGGTCCAAACACAAGAAAGTATGTATCTGAAATTCAAGCCAATCTTTTGAAAAAACTCAATGATTCAGGAAGCGGCGGTGAATTGATTTCCGAATGTTCGTATACAATGAATGCACACAGCTTCTATCCGAAATCAAATATGCCGCCAGTAAGTTTTAAAGAGGCACGTTCACCAAATTATGTTTCAGAGGCGCAAACGTCTTATTGGTCATTCCAATTGAAAGGATCGCACCCATCACACATAAAATGGCACCAACCACTGATTCGAATCGCGCACAAAGGGATTCATTCGGATTGGACCCCTTTGAGAATTGAAAACATTCCTGTTGATGATCAGGGATACGACATTGCGATTTTTATGATGAATAACGATTCTGCTGAGGGGTGCACCCGATATGAAATTCGATGGTATCGACCGCAAACAAAAGCAGATTCTCTTTATCGGTTTGAGGTTCTCGGTAATGATAACAAACCTGTTTTATTATCCACTGCTTTCACAGGAGAATAAACAACTGATTCATAATTATGTTGACATTTTTTTCAAATGCTTTAAATGAAGAATACAACTTTTAATTACTTATAATAAAGTTGGTTTGGAAAAACTTATAAAATATGGAGTAAAAAGTATGTTTTGGACATTAAAAAAAGCATCGTTTCGCGTATTTCACATGACAATGAAAATTGGTGCCATATTTTTGCCATTTCCAGTGCCCAAACTGATTACAGGCGCAGGCAGTGTCAAAAAATTGGCAGAACAGGTGAAATCTGATGGTTTAAGTAAAGTGTTGGTCGTAACAGATCGCGTATTAATGGATTTGAAAGTTCCAGAAAGTTTATTGGCATCATTGGATGAACAGGGGATTCAATACAAAGTGTTTGCTGAAGTTCAACCCAATCCGACAATTAATAATATTGAAGATGGCCTTCAGCATTATCGTCTCAATAAATGTGATGGGCTTATTGCCATAGGCGGCGGATCCCCAATTGATTGCGCAAAAGTAATTGGTGCGAGAGTGGTCAACAAAAATCGTTTTGTGCGTCAAATGCGCGGCACATTCAAATTATGGAAATCCCTGCCCCCATTTTATGCCATTCCCACAACTGCGGGAACAGGTTCAGAAACCACAATTGCTGCTGTTGTCACAGATTCAAATACACATGAAAAATTCGCAATATCTTCTTTGCCTCTTGTTCCCAAATATGCGGTTCTAGATCCTGAATTGATGTTAGGTTTACCTCCGCATATCACATCAACAACTGGTATGGATGCTTTAACTCATGCGGTAGAGGCTTATATTGGCTTGAATGGCAATAAAGTTACCGATAAAAATGCTGAAGATGCAACACGTTTGATTTTTGAAAATTTGGAAAAAGTGTATAATGATGGCTCTGACATTGAAGGCCGAAACAACATGGCGTTGGCATCATTTTATGCAGGCACTGCATTCACGCGGGCTTATGTCGGTTATGTCCATGCAATTGCACACAATATGGGCGGAATGTATGGTGTACCCCACGGCCTGGCCAACGCCATTATTCTACCTTATATTCTAGATTTCTGTCAGAAAGAAGCGCAAGGCAAACTTGCCAAATTGGCTATTGCCGGCGGTATTGGTACAAGCAATGAAAGTCAATCTATTTTGGCACAGCGTTTTATTGACAAGGTCAGAACAATGAACGAAAATATGAAAATTCCAACAGTGATAAAAGAGCTCCAGGAAAAGGATATTTCGCTGATTGCTGAACGTGCTTTGTATGAAGCCCATCCTGATTATCCTGTCCCACGTATTATGACTCAAGACGAGTGTGAAGCATTGATTCGCAAATTATTACCCTGATGGTGTCGTGTAGAGACGCAGCGTTCTGCGTCTCTAAAGCGATTTTTTCCTGAACACCCCAAAAAGAGAATACAAACCCAGAAAGGCATATAATCAATGCAGCCAACACCCCATTTTACCCCGCCATCAATAAAAACCCTTTGGCGTATCAGTGGGCCCCTTCGACTTTATTTCTCCCCCAAGTTTTTCGGATTGGATCACATCAATCCCCATAGACCTGCTTTGTTTGTTGCAAACCATACAATTTATGGTGTTTTGGATATTCCACTGTATGCCATTGAACTTTATAGAAAAAAAGGGATTTTTATTCGCGGACTGGCCGACCATTTCCACTACCTGGTACCGGGGTGGCGGGATTTTTTATCATGGATCGGTGCGGTTCGGGGAACTCCTGAAAATTGCGAAAAACTCATGCAATTAAAAGAAAACATTATTGTTTTTCCCGGTGGTGGTCGTGAAGTTTGTAAACGTAAAGGCGAATCTTATCAACTGATTTGGAAAAAACGAACCGGTTTTGCGCGTCTGGCAATCAAACATCAGTATCCTATCATACCCCTGGCATCCATCGGCATTGATGACGCATTTTCATTTTTGATTGATCGCGATGATATGATGAATACGTTCATTGGAAAAATGCTTCAAAATAGCGGTTTATTAGAATATGTCATTAAAAAAGGCGAAGAAATACCTGCCATAACGCGGGGGATCGGTTTTACACCATTCCCCCGACCTGAAAGGGTTTATGTTTCTTTTGGTAAAGCAATTGAAACAAAATCGTATCAAAATCAATATGAAGACAAACAGATTCTTTTTGCGGTACGCGAACAGGTTGAACAGGAAATCAAAAAGCAGTTGGGTGAATTACTTTTATTTCGATATCAAGATAAAGACATGAGTTTCTTTAGACGTTTTTTGAATCGATTGTAATTATTTGCGACTGTGATTGCGCCTTGTATTTTTATTATAGATGTTATATTAAGGAATGCGCTTAAAAATATTTTTTTGAACCAGGGAAGTTATTTTCAGCGCATTCCTAAGGAAAACTCGAAAAATAAGTTCCCCATTTACTTATGTGCCAGCCCGATGTAGGGGCGAACCTTGTGTTCGCCCTCGAACGAATAACGCTTTCGTTCCTATGTACGATGGGCGAACACAAGGTTCGCCCCTACATCGGGCTGGCACATAAGTAAATGGGGAACTTATTTTTCGAGCATTCCTAAGAATAATTGTTTTTCATTTTGAAAGGCCCGATATTCAAATCGAAAAGTCTTTATACCATTCGTTCAAAATCAAAATGGAAAACGTGTTATGCGATAATACGACATTAAGGAATGCTCGAAAAATAAATTCCTCATTTACTTATGTGCCAAGAACGTGTAGGGGCGAACCTTATGTTCGCCCATCGTACATAGGAACGAAAGCGTTATTAGTTCGAGGGCGAACATAAGGTTCGCCCCTACATCGGGCTGGCACATAAGTAAATGGGGAACTTATTTTTCGAGTTTTCCAAAGGAGGATCTGTAATTGATAAAAAGAAATAAAGGGGTCTCATTATTTTTGTGCTTTAACGTGCTAATTTTTTTTGTATTGACCCAAACAAATTGTGTTCCACCAACCAATGATGTCATCATTAATGGAACAAAACCAGATCAACAAAATCAAAAAGGCTTGAATTACCCATCTGTTATAAAAACATTGAGCGCCAGATTAAACAATCGATTTCAAGTAGAGCAAGATTCGACGAAAAGCAAATCATCTGAATTGCCTCTAATATATTTAACATCATCACGTATTCAGCGGAATCAACTCACACAATTACATCAATCGATTATCAATGACTTGAAACAATCTCTAGAAAAAAATGGCTTTATTGTGAACGTTCCAAATGTGATCGTCAATCCCGAACATTTTGGAACATCCGACTGTGAAGTCAGATACGCAGAATTGAATAAAAATATTCAAATTTCCCTGTCTTCCAATGCATGTGATTTACAGTCAAACTGCCTGCGCATTGGTCTGGATATAGCCTATCAGGAAAATAATTTCTTAGAAATGTGTCATCTGATAATGACACCGGATCTCATTCAGAAAAACAATAAGACATATCAAATACCCATCCAATTGGGACATATAAAAAAACCCTTTCGAAATCTAGCGCAATCTTCAACATATATTGCCGAAACGATGCACTGCATGTTCAAAAAATTGATCGTTTCGCAAGGCCCGCATCGATTGTTATTTGCAAAAACTGATAATACGCCAAAATCTTTTGTAGAAGCAATGAAAGGACAATGGATAAATATCATTGGACAAGAAAACATTGCACAAACAATTATTCCTATTGACTGCTATAACGATCAATTTGTTATTCGCGATGCAAAAATTCTGGAATCCATACCTGCTGATATTCATTTATTAATTGCAATGGATTCAATAGAAATTCATCCAGCGAAATATCGTATTCGTTTGCACGCAATGTCACTTAAGAAGCAACTTGAACTGAAGTTAAGGAAAAGTTATTCAGTGCCTTTTGGAAAAAGTCTTCCGGGCTGCCGGTTTCAGTACTACACCTATACTTCATCCAAAGGGAATTCTTTAACAGGAGAGGGTTCCGGAAATTGCGACAAAGCGATGCCTACACACTTATGGTCATATTCTGCAAAAATACTGGCGGAACAATCCGCCAAACAAGATTTGTCTAACAAAATTAAACATCTTTTACGAAAACACTTAATTGAACAAGATTTGCTCTATCATGAAAGCATTCTTGAGGATAAAACAGAAATTATCATGAACAATGCGATTCTGGAATGGGAACATTTTGAAGAAAACATCTGTCGTGCTGAAGCACGATTCATCATTGATGACAAATTTCTTCCATTTACGATCGCAACAGAACCACAAGCCATTACCAGAAAAGCCGAACCATTGTCTTATAGTCCATCTGTACAGGAGCACGTGGTTCAAATTTCAGAACCGCAATCCATTACCAGAACATCCGAGCCATTGTCTTATAGCCCATCTGTACAGGAGCACGTGGTTCAAATTTCAGAACCGCAATCCATTACCAGAACATCCGAGCCATTGTCTTATAGCCCATCTGTACAGGAGCGCGTGGTTCAAATTTCAGAACCGCAATCATCAAATAAAGAAAGTGATATAAGGGTTCAATCTTTTAAACATAGTGTTCATGAACATCTGGCACAAGATCATATCCCTCAAAATATTATCAAAATGATTGAAATCATCGGGTTTGTGAAGCGTAAGTCCAGTGTTTCCAGTAACTTATTAAACTCAAAACGATTTCGATATGCTTACGAATACAATTTGACTTTTGTTATTAAGAACAAAAAAATTTGTGTGTGCAAAGGCGAAATCAATGGTGCTGGCGATAATGTCGATGCGGCTCAGAATGATTGTATAACTGCGTTGTCTGATTTACTTTATCCATTTCCACTTGATATAGCGCTGGCATTGGACAATAAATTATCTCAAAAAGATTTGAAACAGATGCTTATATCTCTGGATACAAATTATTTTCAACTATTGGAGGGCATTGATACACTGTTGGAATTAATTCAAATCAATAAATTAGACAAATGAATTCTAAAATGGGGAAGTTATTTTCAGAGAATTCCTAACTTATACATACGCCTGACGCAAATACTTGACAAAACGATAATTTAAATGCTACATTAAAAAAATTTTTTGGCATATTGTTATCAAAGCTTAAACATGCCAGTTCAAGTTTTCAATGTTGTTCAGGCATGAAAAATTATGTTTTCTCTTAATCGTTCTTAAACCATTATAAGGGATACAAATTTCCTTAATTATTCAGAGGCACTATGAATGTTTTAGATTATGTTATTGCTGTTGTCGTTGGTTTTTGTCTTGTCCGCGGTTTATTTCGCGGATTGGTAAAAGAAATTTCATCTATTGTCGGTGTATTTGCTGGCTATTATTGTGCATGCAATTTTTACGCACCTGTATCTGAAATTGTTCAAGGGTGGCACATCATTGATAATCCCAATTATGTAAACATCATTGTTTTTTTCTGCCTTTTTTGTCTGGTATTTATACTCATTGGCCTGGTAGGAATAATCATTCGATATTTACTTCGAGAATTATTTATCGGTTGGGTAGATACCACTCTGGGTGGCGGATTTGGAATGGCCAAGGGCATACTCATTACATCGGTCTTGCTGATTCCGCTGACAGCATTTTTACCTGATAATGATAAATTGATGAAACACTCAATACTTGCACCTCACGTGACAGTTGTATCTAAAAAAATGATTCAGCTTGTTCCAGATAATCTGAAAAATAAATTTAACAAAAAAGTTGAAGAACTCAAATCATTTTGGAGTCCAACCCATTGAAAAAATCACCTTTAAATGCATTAAAAGATCTGGTCGAAAAACTTCGATCAAAAGATGGATGTCCCTGGGATCAAAAGCAGACACCGGAAGATACCAAGAACTATCTCATTGAAGAAATGTACGAATTGTTTGAAGCCATTGATGAAAACAATTCTGACCATATATGTGAAGAACTTGGGGATGTTTTAATGCTGATCATGTCTTTAGCGCGAATGTATGAGGAGCAGGGCATGTTTGGTATTGATCAGGCAGCAACATTTTGTCGTGAAAAAATGATTCGACGACATCCTCATGTATTTGGAGATGCCCGGGCGAAAGATGCTGAAGCTGTTCTGAAACGATGGCATCAGATTAAGAATAAAGAAAAGGAAAATCAAAGCAAATCCATCCTTGATTCTGTCCCATCAAACATGCCATCCATTCATCGTGCATTCCAACTGGCTGAAAGGGCTTCCCGCGTTGGTTTTGACTGGCTCAATCAAAAACAGGTTGAGAAAAAAATGGATGAAGAATACCATGAATTTAAAGAAGCGCTTCAGGAAGACAATGAAAAACATATCCAATCTGAAATGGGCGATCTGATGTTTTCCATTATCAATATTGCACGTTGGTGCAAAATTCATCCTGAAGCTGCTTTAAATGAGTGTAATAAAAAATTCATTCAACGATTTAAATATATTGAAGATCATTTGAGATCAGAAGGAAAAAACCTGGAACAAGCGACGTTGGCAGAAATGGATGCATTGTGGAATGAATCAAAAAAAAATTAATGAAATAACAAAAATTTAGGCATCTCGTAAAAACAATGTTCAAAAGTTATGTCTTTTTGGTTCTATGGCAAGGGTGCAGGTTACACCTGTTCATTAACTGATAATAGACATGTTCTAAAGTCTTAACAAACAAATCTTTTCTACATAACAAAGACTGTTCCAGCCATGTACGTAAATGTTTTCGGCAGTAAAGCCGATCATCTGGGTGATTGGCAAGGTCAATGGCTTTTTTGATATAGTCGGATTCATTGTGTGTAATCCATTCTTTTAGACCGGTTTGAGACAGAATGCTTTCGCCAACACGTGCAGCATGATGATGTCCGCTTAATGTAATAACAGGTTTTCCCATCCATAATGCTTCACACGTTGTGGTTGTCCCATTGTAAGGAAATGTATCCAGAGCAATATCGATCTCGTTATATAAGGATAAATGGGAATCTGCTCCTTTTACATATTCCATTAACTGAATTCGTTTTGGGTGAATTCCCTGTTTCTGAAACTGTTCATGAAACTGTTCTCGGACATCATGAACCTTAAATCCTTTTGTTTTCAGCATTAATCTTGAATCAGGCACAGCCTTCAATATCTTTGACCAGAGTGCAATGACATGTTTATTGATTTTTGGAAGATTATTAAATGACCCAAAAGTAATGCTTTTTGATCGGGACTGTTTGTCGTTTATTTTTGTTTTTTCTGATGGCGTGTAACACAAAAAGCCATTAGGAAGATACATTCGCTGTTCTGACCCTGCAAACAGATTTAAATCTGGATCGGAATGATGATCAATAAGACGATAATTGATTTGCGTTAATCCAGTGGTATTGGGATATCCAAGATAAGTTATTTGAATGGGAGCAGGCTTTTTTGCAAATATCATGAGTCGATTGTCTGATGCATGCCCGGCAAGGTCCACCAATATATGGATGCCATCAGCTTGAATCTGGTCATACACTTCATTGTCGTTCTGATAATAAATATCGCGCCAATGAACACCGGTTTGCTTTAAAGCATGTGTGACATGATCAGGCTTTTTTACATTTGAATAGCAATAAATATCAAAATATTTCGTATCGTGATTGTTGAGTATTGCCGCCATAAATTTTGATACAGAATGCTGTCGAAAATCTGGAGAAACATATCCCACATGAATTCGGCTGCTATTTTGGAAATCGGGCTTTTTTGAAAGAGATTGAATATACTGTTGGCCCCATTTTAGATGTTCATGAATAATATCGGCAGGTGAATGATCAATACTATAGTTCAATGCAAATAAATAATTGCTCTGAATTTTAGGATCATTGGGTGCGAAGTTTATGGCTTTTTTGGCAAAAAGAATCGCTTTGGGAACATCGCCCTGTTTTAATAATAGATTACACAAATTATGAAGTACCAGAGGCTGGTTCGGACTTAAAGTCAATGATTGGTTATAAGAATTTTGCGCTTCCTCATATTTGTCAAAAGTTTGATACAGTGCACCGAGGTTAAAATGAATTGTCGGATTTTTTGGATTCAATTCCAGTGCTTTTATATAGTGATCCAAAGCAGGCTGAAATTGGCCATGATCCTTATACGCCATCGCCAGATTACTATGAAAACCGGAAATGTTCGGACAAATGGCAATGGCTTTTTCTATCAGTTGAATGGCACGTTTCAAATGTCCGGTTTGCATTGCAATAACACCGGAATAATGCAAAGCATCTGGATTTTTTGGATCAGAATTCAAAATTTTTTGGTATAATTCGCTTGCTTGTTGATATTCACCCTTTTGATGATAGGTGATGGCTTGATGCATCGTGTTTTGAATGATGGAATTCATGGCATTCATTTTAATCATTTGGTTACGTTCGACCAGTCGGAACCCAATTGGAAAACTAATTTTCAAATTATGTCTATCGAATAACCATCATAGGCAATCGATATTTTCAATTGTGATTCTGGTGAATATAAAGCTTTATAGGCACGTGTTTCTTTCAACATTGTATCCAGTTTGATATCATCATAAGTCGGTTCTGTATGAAACATGCAATAGTGTTTTACATTCGAACGTACAGCCAGTTCCAGGCCAACAACATTACTTGAATGTCCCCAGGTCTTTTTGGTTTGAATAACATCCATTAATGCATATTGTGCATCAAATATTAGTAAATCTGCGTTTTCAAAAAAATCGAGAAAAGGTTGAAGGTGTTGATCTGAATCCAATACATGTTCCGAATCTGTGGAATAAACAATTTTTTTATTATCTTTTGTCAATGAATAACCATAGGATTTCCCCGCATGATTTTGTTCGATGCCTTTGACCTGAAAACCACAAATATCGTAGGATTCATTAGTATGAAGCAAATGAAAATGTTTTTCTGCCTGCATGTATTCAAAAGGAACCGGAAAAAAGGGAGATCCTTGCTGGCTGACAAATGCAGATTCTAGTTGATCGTGAAACGCATAAAAATCAATTCGGTTTCCTTTTACAAAGGCTGGCGTAAAAAAGGGAAACCCATGTATATGATCCCAATGCAAATGCGATAGAAAGATATGAAAACGACAGGGCATTTTGCCTGCCTTCATGATCGAATTTCCAAAATCCCGCAATCCGCTGCCTGCATCCAACAAAATGTATTCATTGTCTTTATCACTCAATTCAACGCAGGATGTGTTGGTTCCATATGTTGAGTGCACGTGAAAAGGCAATTTCTCATCTATAAATCGATTGATATCATCTGCATCAATGAGCGGTACATTTTTTGCTTTTTCAATTGCTGAAAATATTTTTTCTCGAATATCGCCAGCTTTTATTGATGCGGGAATCGAACCTCTACTGCCCCAGATTTTAACTTTCATGATTCAAATTCCTGTCCATTTTACAACGCTATGTAATAAATCATTTAGAAATTTTCCATTTTGAACGTCTGATGTCCCAATTTTTAGATTGGAAAGTCATATTGGCAATAATTATTCAAAATAGAAAACTGATTCTTCGAGCATTTCTTAATTTAAGACTTAATAAGAACAAAATACATGTAATAATTCACGATATTATTTAAGTCAGTTATAAAAGAAATATTCATACGCCATAATTATGAAAGAATCAAGCAATTTATTTTATTTTTTCTGGCATGTGTCTTATCGGTGTGAATGAACTGCGGAATAATCGACAACCTCAGACAGGCCTACTCAATAGACCTGTCTGATTATTTTGACGAAGTTGGTGTCTGTTATGAAATGACGCCTGAATTTTTCCATTTTTCTAACAACTGATCAGGTACAGCATTCATTTCAACTGGATTGGCGACATAACCACCAGATTTATTTGGAATAAATTCATAAAAACATTGATTACAATATCCAAAGGCGCGTTTTGATGGTATTTCTTCAGGTTCTGTTTTTGCAACAGGAAGTGCTTTGGGGATTTGAATGATAAAAGACGTCCCTTTGCCCAATTCTGATTCAATGCGCACGTTCCCGGACAACTTAGATTCAATGGTATGAACAACAGCATCCATGCCAACCCCACGACCGGAAACATCACTGACTGTCTCGGCAGTTGAAAAACCTGGTTTAAAAATCAGACGTTTGGCTTCGGTCTCTGGCATGCTGGCAGCTTCATCTTCAGTAATAAGACCTTTAGATATTGCTGATTGTTTCAGCTTTTCCGGATCAAGCCCTTTACCATCATCAGATAAAATTAAAGTCAGGCGATCATTTTCGTCAGTAACAGTTAGTTTGACATTGCCTTGTTCAGGTTTGCCACTTGCCTCACGTTCTTCACTGTATTCAATACCATGATCAAAGGCATTTCTTATCAAGTGCACAAAGGGCGTATTCAGCTCTCTGGAAAGGTCACAATCAAGTCTGGTATTATTGTCTTGAAGGTCAAAAACAACATTTTTTTCCAGACGTTCAATCAAGCCCGGAATAATTTTTAATGCCTGGCCCAGACCTTTTTGTACAGAAACAGATCGAAAAGACTGAAGCATTCCGATAAGTTCTTTTTGATCTTCAGGTGGAATTGGCAGGTTGGCGATTTTTTCAATTAAAGACTGAATATCACTGGCATTTATTCTAAGGACTGTGTCGCCCCCTCCAATTTTTTGTCCCAGAAGTTTTTCTGTTTTTCTAACAATGTCGTCAGTGGCTTCATTAAGCTCTTGCAAGGCCTTTTGGGTTTCATCAATGGTTTCAGGAGCAATAGTATCTGCCTGCCTGAGATCATCAAGGCTGTTTTCAAGGTCCGCAGAAAGTTGACTGATACCATTCAAACCAAATGACGCCGCAGTGCCTTTGATTGTGTGCACACCACGAAACATATTGTTTACAAGCGGTTTGGGGTCATCGGCATCAGACAATTGATTGGCATCATCCAAAACCTGGGCGAGCATTTTTGTAGTTTCAGTCAGAAAATCACAAAATAAGTCAGGATCTTCGGCAATCGCTTTGAGTTGCATGTTTTCTTGTTCTGATCGCGCAATTTCTGCCTGCATGGCTTTGGCACGTGTGATATCTTCCAATACAACCAGAATATCTGGTTTTTCAGCATCTTTCTTATGAATCAAATGATAATTGATTTTTGCCCAGGTTACAGAGCCATCATCATTGATTATTTCAACCTCTTCCAATGGATTGAGACCTGCCATATCTTCTTCTGGAAGTAATTGCTGGGACAACAAGTCTAAAAATTTTGCCATATCTTTTCTGGCATCACCTTTGCGTTTGGTCAATCCAATGACATCCAAATAGTTCCTTCCTCTCAATTCAAAAACATTCAATATTTTTTCACAGGTTTTTGAATATTCAGGGTTAACTCTATAATCATCATTGGATAAGGTCATAATGGATAGCAATCCAACAGGAACAGTGTCCATGATCATGCGGAGTTCAGCACTTCTTTGAGAAACCAGTTTATCGAGGTTTTGCATGGTTTCATTGATTGTTTTAAGCATTACATTGAATGCAGTGGCCAGCTTTCCTAATTGTTCATCTTCATGAACTGGCATTTCAGCGGCAAAATTTCCCTGGGAAACAGCAGAAATTGTACCCACAATTTCATCAATTAATGTACTTCGAAAAATATCTTTTTCAGACAGTTCTTCGTATTTTTTCTCAAGTTCTTCATATTTCGAACTTAAATCATCAATGGTTTCATCCTGAACTTCCTTGATAGTCTCACATGTGGTTTGATTTTGCTCATCAGTGGATGATTGAGCGATCTCTTCAGCCTCTTTGAGTAATTCTTCCAGGCCCTTGTTGCCATCAAAATGATTCCCCAGATCCACCCCTGTTTTTGCCTTAATCAACATGCGTCGTGTCTGATTGACAAAACAGGCATCATCATGACTTTCATCGCATTTACCACATAATTTATCAACAGAATTCAAGGCTTTGTCCAATTTCTTTTTATCGTATTGTCCATCGTCCTCGGGTAATGTTGTAATTAAATGATCAGAATTTACCTGGCGCTGGTTTTTTACAAAATCCAGAAGGATATTCGCAGCCGCATCAATCAACGGCTTTCTTTCCTTTTTACCACTCAGTTTTTTAACAAGTTGGTGTGCTTTAAATGCATCTTTATGACTTCCTACAGCCATTGCTCCTCCTCAACAGT
>Ga0272440_1002217_pt1 | contig 15333 bp, 7 predicted proteins | sample SSMMMBAug17_FD_192440 | JGI IMG/M metagenome (GOLD analysis project Ga0272440, IMG submission 192440) | Marine sediment archaeal communities from Little Sippewissett salt marsh, Falmouth, MA, United States - SSM-MMB-Aug17 | ecosystem: Environmental > Aquatic > Marine > Wetlands > Sediment ... | reverse complement strand
CCTTGTGTTCGCCCTCGAACTAATAACGCTTTCGTTCCTATGTACGATGGGCGAACACAAGGTTCGCCCCTACACGTTCTTGGCACATAAGTAAATGAGGAATTTATTTTTCGAGCATTCCTAAGTACAATGCACTGGACGCAGAGCGTCCAATATGCATTCCCACGCAGAGCGTGGGAACGAGAGGGCAAAAAATATGCCAGAAAAACCAAAGTTGGATGATAATATTTATGAATATCTATATAATTTTTTTTTCTAAATATTGTCTCATTAGATACAACAAATATTATAAATTTAACAAATATAAATGGTTCTGTCAATAAAAATTACCGCAACATCCACCAGGGTATAAATGCCAGAATGCCGCAAACGATAAAATGGCTTTCCACAAAAAAATGTAATCGCATATTGGATACCAGATGATTTTTTTCATAAAACTGCAACAGAAAGTAAAAAAGTAAGGCAGTGGTGCCTACAAAAACTGTTGAAATAGGAACAATATCAAAGAAATAAAAAGACAATCCCCATAGAAAAAGGCCCATGCTCAATAATCGAAGCATTCGCATTGTCTGACGTTCTCCCAGTACACCGGGTAATGTTTCCTGGCCAACAATCCGATTTCCTTGTATATCTACCAAATCAAAAAAGGCACATCTTGAAAAAACAAACCCTGTACACCATATAAAAATGACCAGTGTTTTCGAAGAAATCATTTCATTTATTGTAATTGCCGGCACGATGGATGTTACAATGCCCCATGCAATTGCAATAAGTATGGTTTTTGATCCTGGAATATCCTGAATTTTTTGGATTTTATAAAATGTAATTCCTGATGGAAACAGGGGGGCTTTGTACGCCATTCCCAGGACACTCATGGTTAAAAGGATTATAAAAGCTGGGAGCCCTTGAAAAAAAGCCAAAATCAAACCTGACAGGCCAGCAGTAAAGGCCATCAACAATAAAGGAATGCGATACTTTTCATAAAAGGCTGCACGATAAGGATAATTATATCGTTCCGCTTTTCTGCTGATATAATTATTTAATGTATGCATGGATAGAACATACAAAAAGGCCATCATGACATGCTCAAATATCGGTGAAATGCCTTGCATACACATACTGGCAAATGCCAGACATCCGGCACCAAAAGCGACAAATAGATTTGTAAATAACAGTGCTTGCTGAAATGTCTGCCAGGATTTATAAAAACTGCCTGACTGTGATGATGACATTGTTTCCAGATGATGACATACCCGATTGATAATCCAGTTGGGTGTGGATGCCCCTGCTGTTATGCCAATATGTTTATAGTCCTTAAATTCAATTTCAGGTAATTCTTTTTCAGTTTCTATATGATAAGATGGAATATGTTGCTGATCTACAATTTCGGCAAGACGTCGTGTATTCCCACTATTTTTCCCGCCAACCACAACAACCGCGTCAGAATGTTTTGCTATTTCTTTGACCTCTGCCTGTCGTTTTGAAGTTGAATCACAGATGGTATTGAATATTAAATAGTGAGCGTGATTTGATTCGATATATGAAGACACCTCAGAAAATAAGCCATGATTTTGAGTTGTCTGCGCAACCATGATGGCTTTGGAAAATTCAGGCAATTGTTTTAAATCTGATATATTTTGAATAACATGGCCTTTCCCTTGAGTATAACCCATAAGCCCTTTGACTTCAGAATGATCCACATCACCTAGAATCAGTGTATTATAACCCGATTTTGCATATTTATGAATGATTGTCTGTACTTTGATCACTCTCGGGCATGTGGCATCAATTACATGAAATCCCGACTGTTCAAGACGCAGTTTATCCTCAGGCGGCACACCATGTGCACGAATCAATACTGTGCCCTGTCCTGTTTCAGGGATGTGATCCAGTATGTAAATTCCTTTATTTTTTAAAATTTCAAGGACTTGTGAATTGTGAATCAGCGGGCCAAAGGTGCAGACAGTTCCTTCAGAACGATTTGATGCATCCAGCACCATATCCACTGCACGACGAACCCCCATACAAAAGCCCGCTGTTTTTGCAAGTGTTCGTTTCATGTTGGTTTTAGAATGACCTGATGATCTACAAGAGATAATGAGTAGATTATGGCTTTAAGAAATTTTTGATCGCCAAAAATATTGGTCAATTTAATACCATCATCAACAGGTTCAACAGTATCAACTGCCTCCATGACCAATTCTTTGTTCGCATCATCCTCATTCAAAAGATATGCATTGGCTTCGCACATGGTACAGCTCCTTTAATTATGGAATGTTTTAAAAAATTTGAGATAAATAGTCATTGATTAAATGATCCACAAGTCGTGGCAGTGGAATTGTTGGTGCACCCACAATTTGAACATTTTCCTGTGAAATGGGAATAATGATTTTTTTTGCCGGACTGTTTGCGACAGCTTCAGCCATCAAAGGGGTCATTTCACCCATCATGGCGTGTGCCATGACAATGGCAATGGTTCCGATGATAACATCCACATGGGCTACAGTTTGGACAATGGCATTTTCTCCAGATGCCCCCCGATTGGCACGCGCTTTTAACATTTGAGCGGTTGCAATCGCATTGGTTCCCAGCGCGATAACTTCTAAATTTTCACTGTATTTTTCTTTAATTTTTTTAATAATTGTGGCGCCGATTCCACCACCCTGACCATCAATGACACATATTTTCATTATTTTTCTCACATCTTACAAATTTTTCAATATGCATGTTATTCGAATTTATCAATATTATCATATTGTCAAATAAATGCAAGATTTTTCAACTTGCATTTTCGATGTTTCCAAATTATAATCTTTGATTCAATGAGAATTAATTTTTGGCTTATGGACGTCGTCCAAATCTGAGGATTACTCAGAAAATAACTTCCCCATTATTGATATTGTTCATTTTGAGGTAAATCTACTGTAGAGACGTAGTGTGCTATGTCTCTACAGTATAATATTTTCAATACGAACAATAACAATAATGAGGAAGTTATTTTTTATTATTTCTAAAGATTTGGACGTCATTTGTTTAAAAAAGAGAAATGATTTTTTTGATAGATCCTAAAGGGTTATGTTTTTACCATGACAAATATTTCTACTTTCATGCGATTAAGGCAATCGGATCGTTTTGCCTATATTGGAAGATGGGCGATTTATTTTATCGCAATTGGTTTGATTGCAGGGTTGGGCTCAATCATATTTCACTTATTATGCCAACTGGGTATTCATTTTTTTATGGATATGTTTGCCGGATATCGTCCGCCCTCTCCTGCTGGTGAACATCATTTATTAATCCCCACAGATACCCCATTAAACAAATGGCTGCTTTTGATTTTACCTGCTTTGGGCGGTCTTGTAAGTGGCTGGTTGGTCTACACCTTTGCACCAGAGGCTGAAGGCCATGGCACAGATGCTGCTATTGATGCCTATCATCGTAAGGGCGGATTCATTCGCAGTCGCGTCCCATTTATCAAAACAATTGCTTCAGCAATTACGCTGACAACCGGTGGTTCTGGTGGACGTGAAGGGCCAATTGCCCAAATTGGGGCAGGGTTTGGTTCTTTTTTGGCCACAAAGTTAAAACTATCCAGTCGTGACCGGCGTATTATGATGGCAGCGGGAATTGGTGCTGGCGTTGGAAGTATTTTTCGCGCACCCTTAGCAGGCGCATTATTTGCTGCTGAGGTTTTATATCGTGATCCTGAATTTGAGTCTGAAGTCATTCTTCCAGCAGGATTGTCATCAGTTGTTGCGTACTGTCTTTTTTGTCTGACATTTGGTTGGGGATCATTATTTGAATCCCCGGATTTTGTTTTTCGAAATCCTTTGGAGCTCGGCCCTTATCTGATACTGGCATTAATTCTGGTTGCGATGGGTGTTTTGTATATTAAATCTTTTTATGGCATAACATCCTTGTTTAAAAAGATAAATATGCCCAATCATTTTAAGCCGGTTCTTGGCGGCATGTGTACTGGCATTATCGGATTCTTTCTTCCCTGGACCCTTGCTTTTGGTTATGGTTATGCCCAACGCGCACTCTATTGTGATTTGTCCATTCCATTCCTTTTATCTCTGGCATTTGGTAAAATTCTAACCACTTCCTTTTCCATCGGTTCAGGTGGAAGTGGCGGGGTGTTTGGGCCATCAGTAGTGATTGGTGGTGCTGCTGGCGGTGCTGTTGGTTTGATGTTTCATGCAATAATGCCAGGTGTTGTATCTCAACCCGGTGCATTTGTTATTGTTGGAATGGCAGGCTTTTTTACTGCGGTCTCCAATACACCCATCTCAACAATTATTTTTGTCAGTGAAATGACCAACTCTTATCATTTATTATTACCCAGCCTGTTGGTGTGCTCGGTTGCGCATCTGGCATCAAAAAAATGGACCATATATGAAAAACAGGTTCAAAATATGATGCATTCACCCGCACATGCTGGAATGTTTTTTGTAGATGTATTACAGGAAATCCATGTATCAGATCTGAAAGAACGATTCAAACAGGTAAAATGTATTCCTGAGGAAATGTTGTTTGTTGACTTTAAAAAATTTTTTTCTACAACCAAGCAACATTATTTTCCGGTGGTTGATAATAATAACCGCCTGCGCGGTATCTTTTCCAGCACTGACATTCGTTCAGTCCTATTTGAGCCTGATATAGAACATCTTGTTGTTATGAAAGATATTGCTCATACAGATATTATTACAACAAGTCCCTCTGACAATCTCAATTCTGTCATGCGAAAAATGACTATCAGTAATATTGACAGCCTTCCGGTTGTCGATAACAAAGACAAAACAAAACTTTTGGGTATGCTGAATCGCAGGGAGGTTATTTCATTTTATAATCAGAGAGTTGAAGAAATGAAAGCGCTTCAAAAATAATCTAAAAAATTGTGTTCACAACACAGGACTACTTTTTGCAATACAATGATCTCGTATCAATTTTATTCGTTTTTAACACATAACTATTTAATCAGAGTTAAAATATCATGCACGAAATACCTGGTTTTGAAATCCAAGACAAAATTTTTGAAAGTAACCACACAATCATTTATAAAGCCATTCGCAAAGGTGATGATTTACCTGTGGTATTAAAAATTCTTCATAGTGAATATCCATCACCAGAAGAAATTAATCGCTTTCAACACGAATTCAATATGATTAAAAAGCTGGAAGAAACCAGCGGCGTAATAGATGCGCATCATCTTGAAAAATACCAAAATACGCTTGTGATGGTGCTTGCGGACGATCATGCGAAATCTCTGAATCATTATATCAAAGATCAGACATTACCTTTTGAAGATTGTTTGAATATTGCAATTCATATTTCAGGTATCATTGATGACATCCATAAACAAAATATCATTCACGCCAATATTAATCCGGAGAATATTCTTATCAACGATGCGACCAAAAATGTCAAACTGATCGATTTTGGTGCTGCCGCTGAGATCTCTCGTAAACATCCAGTTCTTTCAAATGTTGATTTAAAATGGATTCATTTAGCTTATGCCTCTCCGGAATTAACAGGGCGAATGAATCGTGCAGTGGATTATCGCACCGATTTTTACTCATTTGGAATTATGCTTTATGAGCTTTTGTCTGGTAAAAAACCCTTTTATAGTGAAGATTCTCTTGAATTAATTCATTCTCAAATTGCCAAACAACCCACTCCGCTGCATCAGGTCGATTCCCAAATTCCGCGCCCGCTTTCTGATATTGTAATGAAATTATTGTCCAAAACAGCAGAAAATCGTTATCAAAGCGCAAGCGGCATTCAGGCGGATTTAAAAGAATGTCTGGTCCGCTATCGATCTACTAAAACCATTCTTCCTTTTGAAATTGCCAAAAACGATGTGCGCAACGTATTTACGCTTCCTCAAAAACTCTATGGTCGTGAAATCGAAGTGAAAGAATTGCTCCAGGCCTTTGATCGCATTTCAACAACTGAATCGGGGATGAAAAATACCAGCGAGATGATCATGGTATGCGGCTACTCCGGTATCGGTAAAACCTCCCTGGTCAATGAAATGCAAAGCTCAATTATTCGAAGACATGGATATTTTATTTCTGGAAAATTCGATCAACTACAAAGGAATATTCCATACAGTGCTGTTGCAGCTGCTTTTTCTGAACTGATGCGTCAGGTCTTGACTGAAAGTGAGGCCAACCTTACCCTATGGCGAAAAAGATTATTAAGGGCTCTGGGAAATAATGCCCAGGTTATAATTGATGTGATTCCTGAACTCGAACTCGTTGTGGGAAAACAACCTGAAGTTGCTGAATTACCGCCGGCTGAAGCACAAAATCGTTTTAACATCTGGTTTAAAAAATTTATCAATGTGTTTGCTACACCGGAACATCCGCTTGTTATTTTTATGGATGACCTTCAATGGGCAGATGCGGCATCATTGCAATTGATTCATGTCATGATGATCTCTCAGGATCATTCTTTATTATTTATTGGGGCCTATAGAGACAATGAAGTTGGCGGTGCGCATCCATTGATATTGACGCTGGATGAAACTCGAAAATCAGGGGTTCTGGTGAATCAACTGTCATTGTCTCATCTGGAATTGAAGCATATCAATCAATTAATATCTGATACACTCAATTACCTTCAAGAACGTACATCACATTTGTCAGAATTGGTTCTCGCCAAAACAAATGGCAATCCCTTTTTCATCAATGAATTTCTCAAATCTTTGTATGGGGACAATTTACTGGCCTTTGACCAACAAAATGGTGTATGGGAATGGGACCTTGAAAAAATTCAGGCCCAAGGCATAACTGACAATGTTGTTGAGTTGATGGCAGGTAAAATCCAAAAATTGGATACCAAAACACAAAAAGTCCTCAGAATGGCATCAAGTATTGGCAATCAGTTTGATTTGGAAACACTCAGCATTGTCAATGAAACTCCTTCGGATAAAACCCTAGAAGCCCTTGAAAGTGCAATATCTGTTGGATTGATTGTTCAATTGGATAAAACAAAATTACCCATCAGCTCGGAACATTCATCACAATCAAAGGCACTGTTTAAATTCTCCCATGATCGCATCCAGCAAGCAGCATATTCGCTTATACCAGAAAATGACAAAAAAGGCCTTCATTGGCGCATCGGCAATCTTTTAATGGAATATATTCCGAAAGATCAGCATGAACAGCGCATCTTTGATATTGTAAATCAGCTCAATTTTGGTGTGGATCGGGCTTTGGACAGTCACGAACGCAGCTATCTTGCAGAATTGAACCTCATCGCCAGCAAACGTGCCAAAGCCTCGGCAGCTTATGAACCTGCCTCTCGCTATCTCAATATTGGTATACAATTATTGGAAAAAAATTGCTGGGACACGAATTATAGTCTTTCGCTCAATTTATATATTGAGGGTGCTGAAGCATCATTTCTTATCGCAAAATTTGAAGAGATGGAACATCTCATTGATGTGGTCATTGATCACGCAAAGGGGGTATTGGACAAAGTTAAAGTATATGAAATTCGTATACAGGCATATATGGCACAAAATCATCCCATGAAGGGCATCAAAACAGCATACGAAATTCTCAGAATGCTGGGCGTTCGTCTACCCAAAAAACCCAACAAGCTGAAAATAATTGCTGGATTACTTCGAACACATTTAAAAGTTGGCAAAAAAAAGATTGACAGCTTGTTTGAACTTACTCCAATGACAGAACCTTATAAACTTGCTGCAATGCGCATTATGTCCAGTGTTGCGGCAACTGTATATTTTGCTTATCCGCCCTTGTATCCGATTCTTGTTTTTAAGCAGGTCAATTTATCTGTGCGTTATGGGAATGCCTTTTTATCTCCTTTTGTTTATGCCACTTATGGTTCAATTATTTGTGGCGTTGTAGGCGATATTGAAACCGGCTATCGATTGGGAAAAATGGCGCTCAAACTGATGGATCAAATAAATGCCAGGGAGATGCGTTCAAAAACACTTTTTGTGGTAAATTGCCTGATCAACCATTGGAAAGAACACTTAAAAGATACCCTCCCTGCGTTTCAACAGGCTTACACTGCGGGAATGGAAGTTGGAGATTTAGAATTTGCCGCATTATCCGGTTTTTTATATTCTTATAGTTCCTTTTTTATGGGCAAAGATCTGGCTGAACTCCACACAGAAATGGAATCTTACAGTGATGCCATTCGCCAGTTAAAACAAGAAACCATTTTAAACTCACAGGAAATACATCGTCAGGCTGTGCTTAATCTTTTGGGACGATCCAATGACAGCACCAAATTGATTGGTGATGCTTTTAATGAGGAAGAAAAATTGCCCAAGCTTTTGGAAGTTAATGATAAAACCGCATTGGGACATCTGTATTTCAATAAAATGCGCCTATGTTATTTATTTCATCAGTATCATCGGGCCATAGAAAATTCAAAACTTGCAGAAAAATATTTAGAAGGCGTTACAGCCACTCATACAGTGGGGCAGTATTATTTTTATGATAGCCTGTCACGCACAGCAATTTACCCTTTTTCTGATCGAAATGTTCAGAAAAAAATCATCCGGCGGGTGCAATCTGATATCAAAAAAATGAAAAAGTGGGCAGAACATGCCCCAATGAATCATTTGCATAAATATCATATTATGCAGGCAGAATTATGCAGGGTGACAGGTCAGCATGAAGAAGCCCTTACCAATTACAATAAAGCCATTAGTCTGGCAAAGGATAATCGATATGTCAATGATGAGGCACTTGCAAATGAATTGACTGCTCAAATGTGCCTGATTCGCAGTGAATGGGAAAAAGCCAGATCTTATATGCACGAATCCCGCCATTGTTATTTACGATGGGGTGCTATTGCCATCGTTAAATTTTTGGAGGACCGCTATTATCAACTTCTTGAAGGGGGGATGGGCGCTGAAAATGCTGAGGAAAAAGGATTTGATGTTGTCTCTGTTATGAAAGCATCCCAGGCCATTTCCGGCGAGATTGTTTTGGACCGCTTGTTGGATAATCTGATGAACATATTAATTGAAAATGCCGGAGCAGATAAAGGCTTTCTCATTCTTGAAGACAACAAAGAGCTCTTTATGGCAGCCCATGCAACAACTGAAAAAAATCAAAAGATTACATTGGGGATTCCCCTTAAAGATTGTCAGGATATTGCACAGGCGATTGTCAATTATGTGGCCCGCACAAATGAAACAGTTGTGTTAAATGATGCTGCCGGTGAAGGGGTGTTTACTCAAGACCCTTATGTTCAAAAGGCACGTCCCAGAGCAGTGGTTTGCCTGCCCATTCGCAGATCAGAAAATACCATCGGGCAAATTTATATGGAACATGGGCAGGCTGCCGGTCTGTTTACGCCAGAAAGAATGGAAATGCTGAATCTTTTAGTTGCTCAGGTTGCGATCTCAATTGAAAATGCAAAATTGTATAACAGCCTTGAAGAGTCAGAAAAAAAATATCGTTCTTTATATGAAAATGCTTTGGAAGGGATTTATCAAAGTGCTGCTGATGGCAAATTGATTGGCGCAAATCCTTCTCTTTCAAGAATTATGGGGTATGAATCACCAGAAGAAATGATTTCATTGGAAACACGAATTGATACAAAGTATGTGAATCAGCAAGACTACATGAATCTCATGCAAAAATTGAAGGCATCTGACCAGGTTATTGGGTTTGAAACACAGTTTTATCAAAAAGACAATACCATCATCTGGGCATCACTGACCGCAAGAATCGTGCGGTCTCCACAGGGAGAAATTTTAGGATATGAAGGCTCTCTGGTTGATATTACCGAAAGAAAACAAAAAGAAGAGGCAGAGCGCGAACGTGAAGCTGCTGAGGCTGCCAATAAATCCAAAAGTGAATTTCTGGCAAGCATGAGCCATGAAATTCGAACGCCTATGAATGCCATTTTTGGTTTTACTGAATTGCTTGAAGACCAGATGCAAAGTCCATTACAAAAGCAGTATTTATCTGCAATTGCATCCAGTGGAAAAACATTGTTAAGCTTAATTAATGATATCTTAGATTTATCGAAAATTGAAGCCGGAAAATTAGAAATTCAGATCAATGATATTAACCCGCGAACCTTGTTTGCTGAAATAGAGCATATTTTTTCTATCAAGGTGAAAGAAAAGGGACTGGATTTGATTCTTCACATTGATTCAAGTATTCCAGAAACCCTGGCTATGGATGAAGTGCGTATACGTCAAATTTTATTCAACCTGGTTGGAAATGCTGTAAAATTCACTGACACAGGTCATATTGAAGTTGCCTTGACACTAGATAAATCCAAAGAAACAGAGAAAGGTTATTATCTGATCTTTAAAGTTGCTGACACCGGTATTGGCATTCCTGAAACACAAAAAGCATTGATATTTGATGCATTCAAGCAAACAGAAGGACAAAGCCAGGCCAAATATGGTGGTACAGGCCTTGGGCTGGCAATTACCAAACGATTGGTTGAAATGATGGGCGGTACAATTACTGTTGAAAGTGAAGCCGGAAAAGGCAGTGCGTTTTCATTTTTTATTCCGGATGTTCGTCCCGGACAATTTCTTGAGGAATCTCTTGATAATGAAGAACTTGACATTGAATCTGTTGTTTTTGAGAAAGGCATGCTGCTTATTGTTGATGATGACCCCGACACACGCAGTCTATTTCGAGGCTACCTTAAAAATCAGAATATTGATATTGTTGAAGCGGAAAATGGCCAGGAAGGCATCGACATGGCGCGATTGTATCAGGTGGACCTGATTTTGATGGATTTGCGGATGCCAGTCATGAATGGATTTGAAGCCATCAAAATAATCAAATCTGATCATGCGACCAAAAATATCCCCATTGTCATTGTAACTGCATCTGTAATGAAAGACAGCGAAACCAATATTTTGGCATCAGGTTGTGATGGTTATCTTAAAAAACCGGTTTGTAAAAAAGACTTAATTACCGAAATCATGCGCTTTATATCCTATACTTCAAGCCATGAATCATCAGTGAAAACCCAGAAAAAATCTGAAGAAACAACGCCTTCGGAATTCGTTCACATTGATCCTAACATGAAAGAACGTTTGCCAGAATTGATTCAATCTTTTGAATCTGAATATTTGCCGGAATGGGAACATATTGGGAAACAATTTATCATTGATGAAATTGAAGCTTTTTCTGAAAAAATGAAAAAGGTGGGTGAAGAATACACATTCAATCTGCTAATAACCTGGGCTGATGAATTAAATATGCAGACCCAACAATTTGACATGGCAAAAATTCCAGGGACGTTGAAGCGTTTTTCAGGGATTGTGGAACAACTGAAAAATATAGCATAATTTGACTGGAAAAACGCGTACTGAAGGAAAACCACATTGGAATGATCATACGCTATCGGTTAATACCAAAATATTGCATAATTTTTCCAACAATATGTCTGGGCGCTTTTTGATCTTCCAACTGTTGCGACTCAGAATTTTCAATCATCATTTCGTTGCGCTCTTTTCTGTCTGCCAGAACTTCAGCAAGCATATTTGATAATTCTGGATTTTGCTGCATGATTGGCGCAATGTCATCACGTGTGACCTCAATTAAATGGGTTTCAGAAATTGCAACAACATCCGCACTGCGCGTTTCACCTGTAAGCAATGCCATTTCACCAAAGAACTTGCCTGCACCTAAAACAGCAAGATCAAGCACCTTATCCTTTTGTTTCAATTGTACTTTAACCGCTCCTTCAACAATAATAAATAGAGAATCCCCCTCATCTCCCTCACGAACAATATATTCATTCCTTCGAAACATGCATGAATGGATTCTTTGACTGAGCGATGCTTTGGCTTCATCTGAAAATGGTTTGAAAACATCAATGTCTTTAATAAGATTCAAGGGTTCGAGAGAACTATCTAAGTGGCGATCTTTATCATCAGCCAAATACATAAGTTCGCGTTTAATTGCTCTGGTAATGCCTGCTCTTTTTAAATGTGCCCGAACACGTTTCCAGACAGCTTCTGCAACAGCCAGTTTTTTAGCATAATTATCGAGATAAAAATACACGCCATAGATGACAGACCAATCAGTTATTCCTTTTAATCTTGTAAATGGTTTTGGGTGTTGTAAGATTTCTTCCACTGACAAAAGGGCATCAATAATGATTTTTTGTACGCGCGCAGGTGGATATCGGACATCAATATCTAGATCAATAAACTGTTCAATATTTTTGTTGGGAAAACTGAAATTCTTAATAATTGATTCACTGACAACACCATTGGGAATATGAATAATTGCAGTATCCCTGGTTTGAATTCGTGTGGCACGCCAACTGACATCCAAGACTTTTCCTTCATCCGAATCACCAATCCTGACCCAGTCATCCGGACGAAAAGGACGTTCAAGGTTGAGTGCAATTCCCGAAAAAATATTGGACAGATTCATTTGTACGCCCAGACCAATAATCATGGCTGCGACACTTGACGTTGCCAGCAATCCGGTCACTTTTTCACCAAAAACATATGCCACAATACCAAATATCGCCAGAATGATGACAAGTGTATCTACAAACCTTCGAGCGACACTTGGAATTTTTCGTCCTGTTTTTTCTTCCAAAGGAATCCATACAAATCGATTCACTGACATGTTTATACACATGGCTGGAATCAGCCACCAGAGAACATCAAAAATCGTTTTAACAAGAACCAGCTTTTCCAAAGTCGTTTGAACAAACAACCAGTCTAACAGGATAAGTTCACAGCATTTAAGCAGCATTAAAAAGGTTAATACTTGCGCGGACCATACAGTATTCTTGAAATGTAAAAAGAATTCATGTTTGATTAAAAAAATGGACAGTATCAAAAATAAGATGCAAAAAATAATCAGATATTGATCAATGCTGCGCGGGAAAATTTCTCGAAAATTAAACTGACTTTTTTTTATCTGAACCCCAAAATTGAAACGTGAATATTTGACCTTGCCATCTTTTAAATTAATATATTCAGGAATGCCCAATGTGCTGACTTCAGAGGTATCCTGATAACAAAGGAACCGATCCAGACACCATTTGGATGATGGCATCAAGATATGCTTTATTTTGGCGGTATTTCTTGATGTCATACTGAGTTCATCACCCATACCCAAAACATCAACAACAAAAATCAAATTATTTCGGCTCAGGTTTTTATGACGAAAATCAAATCCCACAACATGACGTCCAAAAGGCGGGGAAACATCAAATGGGTCCAGATGAAATTTACCCGAAATTTTATACAGATGGTGTTGGATATCATCCCGATTTTTGCGCTCAACAGGTCCTTCTACATTGAGTTCTCCAAGGGCATTTGCAAAGTCAAAATCCTTTGTTGAAAAATCGCCCTGAAATCTGAACCACAGATAGAATTCAAGATGTGCTGTCATGGTATCAATATCTAACTTGTCAATTTTTAAAAGTTTTACACCTGTATAAACCACTTTGGTCAGATACATGTATTGATCATCAATATAAAGAAGACGCTTTCGTTGTAATTCGGCTTCAACATTGTCAATATCCATAATGTTATTGACAATTTGAAGTTGTGTCAGAGATGAAACAATATTTTTATTTTTATAAATTCCAATAGAAACTGGTTTTTGAGCATCACCATATTCATTAAAATAATTAAACCCTGTCACTCCTTCAATAGCAATATCCGGACTGTTAATCCTTTTTAAAGCATCTCTCACAGCAATTCTTTCATTGTCCAGATTTTCCTTATTGCCTTTAATGCGGCTTTCCTTAATAGCATGGTACAGCATCATTGCGGTATCATAAGCAAATGCAGAATGCCATCCAGGATTGTGATGATAGGCATCGACAAAATCATCAACAAATTTCTGGCCTTTTTCATTTGCAGTATCCATTATCAGCGGTGTGGTGACATATAACCCATTGGTGTAAAAACCTGGCGTTTCACGTTCTTTGGGGAATTTTTCAAAAATGCTTTGAAAAGCAGTCGATGCAAAAGAATCCGGCATAATGAATGTGTGATTGATTTTTCGATCTTTCAGCATCTGAATAATTTTACTGCCTTCAGCACCATGACCCGCCAAAAAAATCAAACCCACATTTTTTTTGCGCGCCAAATCGTTAACAATAATTTCCAGGCGTTTATCAACATTCTCTGAATTGACTTCATAAGACCAGATATTATTGATTCGAATCCCAATCTCTCGCGCTTTTTGAATAAAAACTTCAGCTAAATTCTGACCATATTCCAAGTCTTCATGAATCACGCTCGCATTTTTAGTACGAAACACTTCGCGAGCATAAATAGCCAGAAATCGACTTTGAAGGTTATCGTTAAAAATTGTTCTAAAATACCAGGGGTTGTCCTTGGTGACGTTGACATTGGTAGATGTGGGGGTAATTGCAGGAATACCATGTTGTTTGTAGATTCTGCCAGCACTGATCGAACAAGAGCTATAAAAATGACCAATCACAGCAACATGTGACTGCTGTTGTACTATGGTTCGTGCGACTTCAGCCGCTTTTTTGGCATTGTTTTGATCATCAAAAACATCTATCACAATTTCAGGTAGGGATTCATCAGTTTCGCCTGCACCATTCATAAATAATCGGACACCTTCAATTATAGATTGTCCCATTATTGCATTTTGTCCCGACATTGGACCGATCAGCGCGATTCGAATTTTTGCATCCTTTGTGCCACAAGAAGTATAGAAGACAGGAATAACGAGAATTATAAGCAATAAGTAGAACATACAATAAAGGCGTTTTTTCATTATGATTATCCTTTTCTTTGGGATACTGAGATCAATTAATGGCGCAGAATTAGAACCTGCATTTGAAACAATCAAATGCAGGTTATTGAAACTAAGCTGCTTTGTTCTTTTTCTTTTTTCCTTTTTGACGACAATTGCCATTGGATTGTTTAAAAATCTTACCACGTTTTGTGCGTTTGTCACCTTTTCCCATAAGGCTACCTCCTGTTTTTTTTCCGGCATTTTTTTTATTGCCGGATGTTGTTGAATGAAATACTCTGATTACATCCAAATAATTAATGAATACCTTTTCTATAAACTTAATTTTATTAATAAAAAAAAATGATTTTGTCAATAGGCGCGTCATTATAATAGGGGCAAATTCCAAAAAAGTCGAACATTTTTTTCTTTTAATTCTGAAACCGCCAGAAGGACTTGTAAGTGGTTTAAATCCTGAAGATCGTTTTAAAGGGTTTGCTTAACCTGACAGCAATGGGCTTGATCTGAACATAATTGAAGAATACTTGAGAAAAAACAAAAAATAATTAAAACGCGATGTTCAAGTTTTTTCAAAAAATGGCAGTATCGCTCTTTTCCAGGATCT
>Ga0272440_1002216_pt1 | contig 15344 bp, 8 predicted proteins | sample SSMMMBAug17_FD_192440 | JGI IMG/M metagenome (GOLD analysis project Ga0272440, IMG submission 192440) | Marine sediment archaeal communities from Little Sippewissett salt marsh, Falmouth, MA, United States - SSM-MMB-Aug17 | ecosystem: Environmental > Aquatic > Marine > Wetlands > Sediment ... | reverse complement strand
CCCCCTACCCCCCCTCAAGGGGGGAACTTGATCTTGGTATATTCTTTTTCGGAAATCACCTTCCTTAGGCAATCAAAATCTATTAAAATAGAGTATTTTACTGTGACATCCAAAGAACAAAAACCATCATATGAAAGCCTTGAAAAAAGACTTTCCATAGCAGAATCCATTATCGAAGCCATTAGAAATGGTGAAGTAGATGCTATTGTTCGTCATAAGACGGTATCGCTTGTTCGTCCTGAAGCTCAGGTGCGTCAGACCGAAGCCGATTTAAAAAAAAGTTGGGCGCTCTACCAGGCAGTTGTTGAAGATCAGTCTGAACTTATTTGCCGATATCGGCCAGATGGAATCTTGACATTTGTGAACAAAGCTTTTTGCGACTATTTTAATCAGCCTCCCGGTTATTGTGAAGGAAAAAAATTTCGTTTACCCATACATCAAGAAGATAGAGATTTTTATGATAATAGTTTTTCAAAACTAAGCCCCAAAAACACAATGATAACAGTTGAACATCGGGTTATTATGAATAATGAAATACGATGGCTAAAATGGAACCGTCGCTGCATTGTAGATGAAAAAGGAAATATTATTGACTATCAGGATGTTGGCCGAGATATTACTGAGCGTAAGCGAACTGAAAAAGAACTTAAAAAAGCGCGAAAAGAAGCAGAAATAGCCACTCAAACTAAAAACGCTTTTTTAGCCAACATGAGCCATGAATTAAGAACACCTTTAAATGGGATAATGGGTTACGCTCAATTTTTGGGAAAAATTCTTGAAAATAATAAGGCCTGCAATGAATCAATTTCAGGAATCGTGACCTGCAGCGAACACTTACTGACGTTAATTAATGATATTTTAGAACTTTCCAGAACAGAACCAGGAACGTTACAGGCAGTTAATGAGGAATTCTCGTTACCGGATTTTTTAAAACAAATAGAATCCTTTGCCAGACTTCAAACTCAGCAAAAAAAATTGACTTATGTTCCAAACATTTCAAATGAATTACCACTATATGTGAAAGGTGATGAAAAACGATTGCGTCAGGTATTGATTAATCTTTTGGGAAATGCAGTCAAATTTTCAGAAAAAGGAGAAGTTGTATTTCAGGTAAAACCAGTGGAAAACGATTTCATTCGTTTTTTAGTAAAAGATACGGGTATTGGAATACCAAACGATCAAATGGAAACCATTTTTAATATGTTTCAGAAATCAACTTCAACAGGTCATTATGTTGAAGGTGCAGGCTTGGGACTAACTGTTTGCCGACGATTGATTGGCTTAATGAATGGAAAACTTTATGTTGATAGCATTGTCAATCAAGGCAGCACTTTCTGGTTTGATATTCCTTTGGAAACAATAAATAAAGATAATGATATCAAAGAAATAAAAGGTGATACTGAAACGAAAGTTCAATTGGATAATCAATTATCAGTACCCCAACAAAATGAAATAGAATCCCTGGTTAAGGCTGCTAAAATGGGTAATGTATTTGGCGTTGAAAAACAATTGGAATTGTTGCTGAAAAAACGACCAGAATTTTCACAATGGGGTGAAAAAATTAGATCTTATACAGAACAATTTAACGTTAAAGAATTGGTGGATTATTTATCAGAAATGTAAATATCAAAACACACAGGAACAATTTATAATGGAAAACATTCAACCCTTAGAAACGGTATTAATCGTTGATGATAACCCTGTTAACCTTCGTGTCATGATTCAGCATCTTGCTGAAGAAGGTTACGAAACCAGAATTGCACAAAATGGCCATGAAGCTTTGGAACAACTTGCCCTGGCACTTCCTGATATTATTTTACTGGATATTATGATGCCAGGCATGGATGGCTTTGAGACGTGCAGACATATTAAAGAGATACCTTCAGCAGACAATATTCCCATTATTTTTATGACAGCTCTTTCTGAAACAGAAAATAAAGTCAAAGGGTTGCGGCTTGGCGCAGTTGATTATATCACCAAACCTTTTCAGCATGAGGAAGTTTTGGCTCGTATCAATACCCATTTGACAATCCGAAGACAGCAAGTCGCATTAAACCAATTAAATGCCACAAAAGATCGGTTCTTTTCAATTATTGCCCACGATCTTCGCGGTGTCTTTAATCCTTTGATGATTTCAACGGATATGTTGATTAAAATTGCCACCAAAGAAGAATCTCAAAAAATGATCAAATTTGCAAATTCTGTAAAAAAATCTACCCACAATGCATATGAATTACTGGAAAATTTATTAACCTGGAGCCGGTGTCAACGAAATAGCATTGAAGTAACGATCACTAAAATGGATATTGGTCAGGTTATTGAAAAAAATATGGCTTTATATATTGAAAAAGCTGAACAAAAAAATATTACGTTATCCCACAATGTTTCAAGAGGAGTTCTTGCCTATGCCGACAGAAACATTACAGATACAATACTCAGAAACCTGATTGCCAATGCACTAAAGTTTACTCAGCCTGGAGGTAGTGTAAATATATCTATTGAACCAAAAGAGGAGAGTGTTCATGTTTCTGTTTCCGATAATGGCACAGGCATTGACCAGAATGGAATGGAAAAATTATTTAAAACGGATTCAAAATATAAAAAAAAGGGGACAGCCAATGAACATGGCACGGGACTGGGATTAATTCTATGCAAAGAGCTGTCTATCAAAAATAAAGGAAACATTTGGGTAACCAGTGAGCCTGGAAAGGGAAGCACATTTACTTTTTCTTTAAAAACCCAAGAATAAACGACATAAGGAGATCTGTTAATGGAGGATAAAAATTTCCAAGTTCTTGTTGTAGATGATGAACCTGAAACAGTGGATATCATTTCAGGCATGGTTGAATTAACCGGACATGATGTTGTCACTTTTACTGATCCATATCGCGCCATCCAATACTTTATTAATACACCCACTGACCTGGTCTTATCGGATTTGAATATGCCTCACATTGATGGCTTTGAAATGATTAAACAAATGATTAAACGCCGGCGAACAACACAGTTTATTATTATAACCGGTGAAAAAAACAGTACCACTGTCTTTCAAGCAAGAAATCTTAATATTTCAGCACTTTTTTTTAAACCGGTTACATTTGAGCAACTGGAACCCGCCATTGAAAAGGCTTACCAGAATAAATTGTACTGGATTGAAAAATTAAAAGAGGTTTCAACTCGTTAATTGTATGACTTAATCGATTATTATCAATTATACAAATATCAGTGGAGCGTACGATGATTAATGAACAGATGATTGAAGAATATATTCAGGATAGCCTGTCCTTAGTGGATGAAGCCATAGACCGACTTGCCTCGGAAGAATGCTCACCCAAATGTGTCAATGCTATATTTCGTTGTTTACATACCATAAAAGGTGCCAGTGGATTTGTTGGGCTTGAAACCATGTCCCATTTTGTCCATCAATTTGAGGGTTACCTCAAACCCTGGCAGGAAAGTGGTCGTGGACTGAACAGAGAAGAAGGACATTGCATTGTCGAAGGGCTCAGGTTAATTCAGGATGCACTTGTAAAATCCAGAGATACATCAGTACCTGAAAGCCCTGAATTTGTTGAATTTTTAAATAAAATTAAAGAAATCTCTGTCAAGTATGATCAACTCAGCTTTTCTGGTCTTGAATCTATTTTGGGTGAATTAAAAAATGTATTTAAGCCAGAACATGATGAACTATTTCAAAAAGAAATTGTCTCGATTGGTAATCAATTGGAACGATTGTTTGACGATATCCAGTCTTCAAAAAAATTCGATCAATTACCGGTCAGCCCTAAACAAATTATTTCTGTAATGATTGGAGAAAATGATGTTACCCAACTGGTTAAAAGCAATATAGAAGCTTTTGAAAAGGTTATGATACAGGGGAAAAATGCTTTTGTTCAATTGGATATTGATCAATTATCCTCGGAATTGAATGAAATACAGACCATCGTTAATAAACCCGGATTTTTATTAAATTGGGATATTATTAAAGATTTATGTGAAATTTCTCCTGAAATCATTGAAGAAGCTTTCAGACGCCTGTGGGATGAATGTCTGGTGCCTGTTTCAGACATTAAATTACAAGAATTAAGTGAACAGGAAACTGAAAAACCAACTGAAAAACCAACTGAACCACAACAAAAAAAAGCTTTAGAAAACGAAAAACCTGAAAAAGAAACAAAAGAAGAATACCTTCGTATATCCAGCTCAGCTCTTCAGGAAATGACAGACAGTACTGGCGATCTGGTTGCTGATCGAAATGGGCTTGAAAATTTAATACAGGAAATGGGAACCCAAATTCCTTCAAGGTATCGACGTTATCTGCAAGATAATTATTCTAACTTAGATAAACATGTGAATGCACTTGAAAGACAGCTCAATCATCTATCCAATCGACAATTGAACGATGTATTTCGTCGTTTAGACCCAATGGTCAAATCATTAAGTGAAACACTGGGTAAAAAAGTAAAATTAAATATCACTGGTGGTGAAATAGAAATCCCCAGAGATTTAATCCGGTCTTTAAATGATCCTCTGGTGCATATCGTCAGAAATTCATTGGATCATGGTGTTGAGTCTCCAGAAGACAGGGTAAATTCCGGTAAATCAGATACTGGCTTTTTAGATATATGTGCTGAACGAAATGAAGATCGATTAAACATTCGTATTGAAGATGATGGTAAAGGAATTGATGCGGAGGTCATTCGAAAAAAAGCCATCAAAAAAGGGCTGATCCAAAAAAATGATGAAATGAGTGATTCTGAAATTATTCAACTAATCTTTGCCTCTGGATTTTCAACAAAAGAACAAGTGTCTGACGTTTCAGGACGTGGTGTTGGCATGGATGTTGTTAAAACTGCAATTGAAAGTAAAGGCGGCAGAATTCATCTGGAATCTGAAATTGGAAGCGGTACTATTTTAGATATTTCATTACCCCTTACAGAAGGATATCGCACACAGGATATTTTGCTGGTAAAAGCCGGATGTCAAACTTATGGTATTGAGTATAAATGTTTAAAAGAAATTTTGGATTCAGAAAAAATTGATATTCATTCTTTTCGCGATAACAACTTTTTTGAATACCGAAACGATTTACTTCCATATGTCAACCTTGAAAGTCTGTTTACAGAATGCCCCCCAAGCGATGAACACAAGTTCGATGATTCTGTTGGGAGAATTATTGTGCTTGAAGATGAGCAAAAAAACATGATGGCCTGTCGCGTTGACAGAGTGTATCATAAAGTAAAAGTGGTCGTGGTCCCATTTGTTCATGAATTTTTAAAAGACAATCCTTTACTAAAAGGTACTGCTGTATTGGGTACAGGCGAGCCCTACGTTATTTTGGATTTTCGTGATGTTGGCCGGATTTTGAATGAGTTGATGACCAATTAAAAAAATTTCTGATTCTATCATGGGACGCTCGTTCCCAGGAGCTGCCTGGGAACAAGCTATTCTCATTATTTCAAATAGATAGAAAAAAAGCCAACACTTGTAGACCTGTGCGATTCATTGAATTATTTATACGAATAAAGGCTCGTAAACTTATATCGGCAGGTGAAGTGATCGAAATTTCTTATCTATTTTTTGAAGTTTTTTCTTTCCCAAAGGACCACCCAGTTGATTGATGGCATGGACAATACGTTGACGGCACATATCGCTTCCCAAAACTTCCATAGAATCAAACAATGGCAATGACACTTCTTTTCCAGTCATCACAACATAAAAAATTCGGCTGAATACTTTTAACTTCAGAGAAAAATATTCAGATAGTTGACTGAATAGCTTATATAACAAATCTTTTTCCCATTTGGTTAGCTTTTCCATGGCCAACAACGTGATATGAAGAATTGTTTTCACATTGTCTTCTGTCAGCTCCCCTTTTACCAAAAGATCTGCATCATATTCAGGCATGCCATTGAACATGGAAGATGTTATGGGAATGAAATCAGATAATACATTAAGCCTTCCCTGCAACAATTGAATCACTTCCAATAAGTATTCATCATTCATTTGCCAGGCTTTTAAATGATTTAAAATGTCTTGGGGGGATAGTTTTTCTCTGATATACTTTGCATTAAGCCATTTTAATTTATCAATATCAAAAATGGGGCCTGATAAAGACATTCGGTGAATATCAAAATTATCCATCATTTCTTGTAAACTAAACATCTCTTTACCATCAGGCATTGCCCATCCCATCAGTCCAAGATAATTTAACAGTACTTCAGGAAGTATACCCAGTCTTCGATAAAAACTCACTGACGTGGGATTTTTTCTTTTCGATAGTTTTGATTTATCAGCATTTCTCAACAAAGGAAAATGACAAAAAACTGGCGGTGTCCAGCCAAAATATTCATAAAGCAAGATATGCTTTGGCGTGGATGGAATCCATTCCTCGCCCCTGATAACATGTGTTATTTCCATCAGGTGATCATCAACAACACTGGCCAGATGATAGGTAGGGAAACCATCGGATTTCATTAATATTTGCTCATCAACCTGATCGTAATTGATGTCAATATTCCCTCTCAACAAATCTTTCATACAACAGGTGCCACCTGGCGGAACCATCATTCGAACCACGTATGGTGTATTATTAGATAGTTTCTCCTGAATTTCTTCTTCAGATAAATGTTTACATCGACCATCATATTTGACAACCGGTGCTTTGTTTTTCATTTGTTCATTTCTGATATTTTCCAGACGTTCCGGTGAACAAAAACATCGATATGCGGCCTTTTTTTCTAAAAGTATATCACAATATTTTCTATATATTTCAGATCGTTCACTTTGCCTGTAAGGACCATAGGGGCCTCCAGTATCAGGTCCTTCATCATAGGAAATGCCAGCCCATTTTAGACATGACATAATTTCATCCTCAGATTTTTGGGTAGAACGTTCTCTATCAGTATCCTCTATTCTTAAAATAAATTTTCCGCTTTGAGTTTTTGCAAAAACATAATTAAAAAGGGACAAATAGATTGTCCCCACATGAGGACTTCCTGTTGGAGATGGCGCAATTCTTGTTCGTATTTCCTTATCCATTAAGTATAGCTCCTTAATATTGTTAAAGTTGGGCATTAATTATTGTGAATTAATTCGACAATTTCCAGGATTTAATTCTTTCCAGTCTCTCCCGATACTCTTTTAAATGAGCGAGCAGTTTTTCCAGTGTTTTAACATCATATAGTTTTCCAGCTAAACGGTACCAAAGGGAGCGGCATCGATCCTGAACTTTTTTAAAATCTTCTGGATCCATTGTTGTGACTTGAGCCCCATATTTAACCATTGCCTGGTAAGCTTTCATGCTATCCTGACGATTTTTTTTACAAAATTCAACCATTTCACGATCTCTGAACAACTGTATCTTTTTTCGGTATTCTTCAGGAATTCGATTCCAGGCCTTAAGGCTGATAAGGGCTGTTGATGGTGAGTATCTAATTTTCATGGGATTGATGTATTTGACTTTGGAATATATCTGACTTCCCACAACCCATAAGGCGGGTCCGATAAAAGCATTCATTTTATCTTTGCGAATATCTGTTGATCCTTGCTTGATCGAACGAACTACAGGATTAACACCAAATGATTCCAGAACAGCCTTTTCCAATGAGCCAAAACATGAAACAAATGTGGCTTTTTGAAAATCTTCAATTGTTTCCAAAGGATATTTTGTAGAATATATTTGATCAAAATCCTGATCAGTCCACAAAACCATCTTAAATCCATTATTTTCAATGATTTGATCAAATTCATTAATCATTTTTTGGCGAATATAATCCACTTCATCATAATTTTGAAACAAAAATGGTAATTCCAAAACCGCCATTTCCGGACAAGCGAGCAATGCGCCATGAGCTGAAAAAGCAGCACCATCAAGTTTATCTTCTTTCATTAAACGCACATAGTCTTCTTCTTCGCCCAATGTACCATTCCAATAAAACTTGAGTTTAACTTCGTGATTGGTTTCTTTTCTAAGTCCGGGGATTAAGATTTCACGGATGTGCTTTGCCCAACCGACTGCTTTTGGTGCTAAAGTTGCAATTCTTATGATATATTTATCTCTTTTGGCGTAAACCGATGAACTATTGCACACAACAATTGAGATTATTGCAACGATAATAATGTAATATTTAAAATATTTTTTCATTGAAGACACCTTAATTAAATCGTTAAACGGTGTAAGCTGACACAAAAAATCTACAGGTCAATGAATTGTCCGGTTTTTTCTGTATGATATCCGCCCAATGCCCGAACTCTTTCCTGAAATGTTTTTGAGTTAATTACTGAAATCATTGCTTGAATCATTTCTGATTCCCAATATATTTGTGGAATCACCATATCATATTGTTCACGTATTATTGGAATAAAATCTAACTTAAGTGCATTTGCAGCAGAAAGAATGCCAACGCCGACATCTGCAGTATTACTGAGAACATTAACCGCAACGCCCATGTGTGTGTATTCATCCATGTCATATCCTGTGATATCTGTAGGATCAATAGCATTTTTCTGTAATAAATAATCCAGAAGTACACGGGTACCTGAACCTGCTTGTCGGTTAATCAGTCGAACATCATTTCTTTTTAAATCAAGAATACTTTGAATATTTTTAGGGTTGCCAGGTAAAACAATTAAGCCCTGTTCTCTCATAACCAGATGCATACACTTTACAGGCATATTATTCAAATATTTTCGAATATAACTGACATTATAAGATCCATCTTCAGTATCCAACAAATGAGTACCGGCGACATGACAGTTGCCTCTTTTTATTGCCAGAAGCCCGCCTATGCTCCCTACATGTGTAGATGCCATTTTGATGCCAGGATATTTTTGACAAATATCATCCTCTAAAATATCCAATGAATTGTCATGACTGCCCACTATCATAATAGTGTTTTCTATGCTTGATTCGGGTTTCAGTAATTCTGCATTGACAAATTCCAAAGCTTTCAGACCTTCTGAACGGCCTGGGATTCTGACAATAGCATGCGCCTGGGTAAAAGTTGTAATCGTCCCTGCACCTCGAGGCAAAGCTGATGCCAGCACATTATCTCCCACTTTAGCAAGCTTGACACGAATGAATTCTTCAATTCCTAATTTTGATGGCATATTGCGTGTTAATTGTACAGGAATTTGTTTGCGCTTAGGTTCTTGAACACCCATCATCTTGTAAATCATAGGACGAATGAACTGATCAAAAATAACAATAGCAGAAACCGGATATCCAGGAATACCAACAACAGGTTTTTGTTGAACATCACCCAAAACAACAGGTTTTCCTGGCATGATCGTGACACCATGCAATAAAACGTTTCCAATAGTTTCAATAATCGAACGTGTGTAATCTGATTCGCCGGCTGATGAGCCTCCTACAATAAGTATCATATCGTATTGTTGGGCAGCTTTTAGAATAATTTTTTCGATAAGATCAGGCTGATCAGGAACAATCTCATGTTTTGTCGCTTGACAGCCGCATTCCATTAAATAATTTTTCAGCATGGTTCCATTGGATTCGATAATCATTCCTTTTTTCAGATGTTGATCATCGTCTAATGAATGCCAATCAATCAATTCTGACCCCGTTGGAATAACGAGGACCTGAGGTCTTTTTCGTACACTGACTTGGAAAACGCCTCCTGAAAGAATAGCGCCTATGCAGGATGGGGTTATGATATGATTTTGCGGAAAAAGCATTTCAGTGGCAACAATATCTTCACCCATTTTTCTAACATGCTGCCAAGGTATCGCTGGTGATTCCACTATAACAGAATTATTGGAATCTTTTTTGATTACATTTTCAATCATAATGACCGCATTTGTTTTTTCTGGCAAAACATTTCCGGTGTTGACATAAAATGCATCTTCGCCAATCGTTAATTGCTTGGGATGATCTACATGAGCGCCATATGTTTTTTCAGCCAGAACTGCAATCCCATCCATTGCAGCAGCGTGATAGTTGGGTGATGATAACTTTGCAAATACAGGCTCTGAAAGAATACGACCCATTGCCTGATCAGTAGGAATCAATTTCGTTTTTGTTCGAAGCGTTGTTTCTGAAAAATGTTTCATCCATATTTCTTTAGCAGCTTCAAGATTTTTCATTTGTAGATAGACATTTCGCTTTGCTGATTTCATTCTATATCCTTAAAAAAATTTTAATTATTTAGCTTTTGCAATATTTTTTTAAATGAAACAGACATAAGGGTCAAGATATATATTATCGTGCAACTTTGGTTTTTCCAATTATGATGGACAATCACTGACGAACACGGACACACACATCACGCTCTTGGAAAAACCAAAGTTGCACGATATATATAGATTTTAAGAAAATATTGATATCTTACGATTATTCAACGATTAAAAAAGTTCAATGTATGGTTAAGTGCATTGATTTGAATATCTCGTTCCTTTTGATCATGTTGGTTGGTTGTAAATTGCATTAAATTGTTTTGTAGTTTTTCTGCAATAGGAACATCGCCCCATCCTATATTTTTAAAAGCAGGCTCACAGTTTACTGTTTTCCAGGCAGCATAAATACCATCACCACCGAATTCAATATATTTGTGTCTAAATTCTTCCCATGAAATGCCGAATGACGCTCCATTAAATAAAGCACCAAAAGTATAATACGAGTGAGTGTATCCTTGTGGAACATATTGTGGAATTAAAATATCTTTTGTAGATTTTTCTATTGCTTTAAGATAAGCGTTTCCTATTGTTTGTCTCAAGTTTACAAAAGTATCCAATCGTTCTAACTGAGCCAGACCAACAGCCGCACAAAGTTCTGGTAATCGATAATTATAAGCAACAATGTTATGGCGATGCCAATTTGGATTTTGAAATTTATCTCGATCAATTCTGACTTTACCACTGGTAGCGGTTAAATTTTTAAATCCAACGCCACCAAATTGACGCATCCTGGTCGCAAGCTCTTCATCATTGGTGACCACAATTCCACCATCACCGGTTGACATATGTTTTGAATTCTCAAAGCTCCAACTACCAACATGTCCAATGGTTCCAGCAACTCTCCCTTTGTGATCAGTTGCTAAAAAACATTGGGCACAATCTTCAACAATATATAATTGATTGTTTTGGGCGATCTGTTCAATAGATTCCATATTACACATCAGACCATAAATATGAACCGGCATAATGGCTTTTGTTTTTGATGTTATTTTTTTTTCAACATCCACAGGATCCATCAAAAAAGTATCCTGGCAAACATCTGCATATACTGGAGTTGCTCCGCTTTGACATACGGCAAAACCACACATACCGACGGTTAAGGCAGGGATAATGACTTCATCGCCCTGTCCAACACCAAATGCATTCAGCGCCATATGCAACGTTGAAGTCCCTGAATTTGCGGTTATGGCATATTTACAATTATGCTTTTGAGCAAATGCTATTTCCAGACGTTCATTCATTGTACCGCTGGACCCGGCAGAAAAAGCACCAGATAAGGTTTCATCGATGTATTGACGTTCATTCCCACTAAATTTCCATCCTTTGTCTGACATTATAAACTCCTTTTCTTACCATGCCACAGGCTTGAATTGAGGGTCATTTTTGATAATGACCATGTCGTTATCGCCAAACGTTAACACATATAGCCCTTTTTTGTATGCATATCGATCTGCGTTTTCTTCAACATGAATATAAGCAACTGCACCATATATGGCTTTGTCTTTGTATTCTGGAAAAAATGTTTTAAAAGGGATCAGATGCTTTTCAATATGTTCATTAACCGCTTCAACATTTAAGGTTGTTTTAACTTCAACGGGAATAATTAAGTTGCTATTGGTCAGCAAGATATCAACTTCAAAATTTTTCCCTTGTTTTCTTTTTTGGACGCGCTGAGTCATTCCATCAATATCTAAATTTATTTTTTTGAACTGTTCAACCATTCCTGGTGCAACCAGAGATTCTACCAATTTTCCCCAGTTGCGATCAAATTCTTTAATTTTTCCTAAATATTTATCCGCTTTTTGTGATGATTCTTTAAGGAATTGGTCTGTTTCCCTGAATCTTTCAGATAACAACCGTTCCGTTTCCTTGAATCTTTCAGCCATCATTCGTTCTGTTTCTTTGGATCTTTGAGCCATCATTCGTTCTGATTCTTTGATTTGTTGACCTGTTTCCTTAATTTGTTTATCTGTTTCTTTAGATCTTTGAGCCGTTTCTTTAAACAAGGCCATAATTTCATCCTTCATTATTTTATGTTCCAGGACTAACTGCTGTAGCATATCCCAGGTTTCTTTTTTGACTTGATCTACTTTTTCCATTTTCAATTCCCCTTTCACGTTAGCTTAGTTTCCCAGAGACGTTTCAATCAACGTCTCTGGAAACCATTTTCATTACATATTTCTTCGGTATTGACCACCAATATCATAAAGTGCTTTTGTTATCTGTCCCAAACTGCAATAACGAACCGTATGCAGTAATTCTTCAAAAATATTATCGCCAGAAATAGCCACTTGTTGGAGTTTTTCAAGGGCTTCAGGTGCTTTATCCGCATGTTTTTGCTGAAATTCATTCAATCGATTGAGTTGTGATTGTTTTTCATCTTCAGTAGCACGTGCCAATTCTAATTCACAAATCATATTGTCATCTGTGACATTTGGATCTCTAAATGTATTCACCCCAATAACAGGGAAGTCACCGGTATGTTTCAGCGTTTCGTAATATATGGATTCCTCCTGAATCTTACTGCGCTGATATCCCGTTTCCATGGCACCTAACACACCACCTCTTCGCGTAATCTGATCAAATTCTGATAAAACAGCTTCTTCAACCAATCGTGTTAATTCTTCGATAATAAAACTACCTTGTTGAACATTTTCATTCTTTGCCAATCCCCATTCCCGATTGATAATCAACTGTATGGCTAATGCTCTTCGAACAGATTCCTCTGAAGGTGTGGTAACAGCTTCATCAAACGCATTGGTATGAAGGCTATTGCAATTATCGTATATTGCACACAAGGCTTGAAGAGTAGTTCTGATATCATTAAATTGAATATCCTGGCTGTGCAGTGATCGTCCTGATGTCTGAATATGGTATTTCAATTTTTGTGCGCGTTCAGATGCACCATACTTATCCCGCATTGCGATTGCCCATATTCGTCGAGCAACACGGCCAATCACATTGTATTCTGGATCCATACCGTTTGAGAAAAAGAATGATAAATTGGGGCCAAAGGTATCAATATTCATTCCTCGGGACAGGTAGTATTCAACATAAGTAAAGCCATTGGCCAGAGTAAACGCCAGTTGGCTGATTGGATTTGCCCCTGCTTCAGCAATATGATAGCCGGAAATGGATACTGAATAAAAGTTTTTAACAGTATTTTCAGTAAAATACGCCTGGATATCACCCATCATTCTTAACGCAAATTCAATTGAAAAAATACAGGTATTTTGTCCCTGATCTTCTTTTAAAATATCGGCCTGAACAGTGCCACGAATGTTGGATACAACATCTTTTTTAATATTTTGCCAGGTTTCATGATCAGGTTCTTTTCCATGTTGCTGTTTGTATAGATCCACCTGTTGATCAATGGCAGTATTGAAAAACATGGCCAGAATAATGGGCGCTGGCCCATTGATGGTCATCGACACAGATGTATTGGGCGAACATAGATCAAAACCACTGTACAGAATTTTCATATCATCCAGCGTACAGATGCTTACCCCTGATGTTCCTATTTTTCCATAAATATCCGGTCGTTGTTCAGGATCATATCCATATAATGTGACAGAATCAAATGCTGTGGACAGGCGTTTTCCAGCAGAATCAGCAGAGAGCAATTTAAAACGTTTATTGGTTCTATGAGGTCCACCCTCACCAGCAAACATACGGGTAGGGTCTTCATCGGTTCGTTTGAATGGGAACACACCCGCAGTATATGGAAAGCGTCCGGGAACATTTTCTTCACGTAACCATCGATAAATTTCACCCTTGTCTTTAAATTTCGGCAAAACCAATTTAGGGATATTCTGTTGAGACAAAGATTTTGTGTAAAGGGGCACTTTAAATTCTCGATCTCTTACTTTATAGGTAAATTGATCGCCTGAATACGCTTTTTGTAAAGCCGGCCAATCGTCAATCAGTGATTTCGTTTCTGAATTCAATTGTTTGTCATAATATGCTTGTGCTTCTTTAAGCTGCTGTATGAGTGCGGTGATATTCGGTTCAGTTGCATGTGATTTTTCCAGTATTTTACCCGATGATTTCAGGTGTTGACATGCACGCAAAAAATCTGATTGTTCATTGGTTTTTTGATGATATGTCCGAATGCTTTCTGATATTTCAGATAAATAGCGGGTTCGATCAGGAGGAATAATAATTGATTTAGCCGTGGATATTTTTGTTGAATCATCTAAAATTACGTTCCATTTTACATGCTCATATTTGGATTGAACCATTTGTTTCACATGAGAATAGAAAGACGTAACACCATCGTCATTAAACTTTGACGCGATAGCACCAAATACAGGCATAGATTCAAGCGGCCTGTCAAATTTTTTGCGATTCCGTTGAACCTGCTTGCGTACGTCTCTTAAAGCATCCTCACTCCCTTGTTTTTCGAATTTATTGACCACAACAACATCCGCAAAATCCAGCATGTCAATTTTTTCAAGCTGTGATGCAGAGCCAAATTCACTGGTCATGACATAAACAGAAAAGTCGACCCAATCCACAATACCAGCATCACCCTGACCAATACCAGCCGTTTCAGCGATAATAAGATCAAAACCTGCTGCTTTCAGGATGGCCAGACTATCATTGATCGCATCTGATAATTCTGTTCGAGAAGCTCTTGTGGCTAAAGATCGCATGTAAATACGTTCATTCATGATGGCATTCATTCGAATACGATCACCTAATAAAGCCCCACCTGTTTTTCGTCGTGAAGGATCACAACAGATAATACCGATATTCATATCGGGTTCATCTCTTAAAAACCGGAGGATAAGCTCATCGACCAAAGAAGATTTTCCAGCGCCGCCAGTTCCGGTAATGCCAATAACAGGTGCTATTTGAGATTTGGCATGGGTGTTTAGTATTTCTTTGATGGCCTGGTTATTATCATTATTATATTTTTGTTGTTCCACATATGAAATCAATTTTGCAATTAATGAATGATTTCCTGGATTAAAGTTTGCCCAATCAATAGATTCCAGATCAAACTGTTGAGTGGTGGGAAAATCCATTTTTTGAAGCATATCATTGATAATTCCCTGTAATCCCATACGTGCGCCATCTTCAGGGGAATAAATTTTACAGACGCCATAACGTTCCAGTAAATTTATTTCTTCAGGTACTATAACACC
>Ga0272440_1002215_pt1 | contig 15348 bp, 15 predicted proteins | sample SSMMMBAug17_FD_192440 | JGI IMG/M metagenome (GOLD analysis project Ga0272440, IMG submission 192440) | Marine sediment archaeal communities from Little Sippewissett salt marsh, Falmouth, MA, United States - SSM-MMB-Aug17 | ecosystem: Environmental > Aquatic > Marine > Wetlands > Sediment ... | reverse complement strand
GAGGTAAAAGTATCCGAAAATAAATTAAAATGCTGGTTTGTAGGAGGGGGGCATGACACAAATAAGGCTGTCCGCATTCCGGAAAAACAGATTATCCTTTCCATAAAGTTCGGTAATAGTGAAGACCGAAAACTGACCCTAAAAGCAGTTCCGATTGTACTGGCAGAAGAGACAGTCGGGGACTGTTCCTATTTTGAAGCTAAGGCGGAGTGGCTATCGTCCTTGAAAGAATTTCAGGCTTTTGGAAAGGCAAAGGTGAAAGGGAAAATAAGAGATATCGAAATCCACTATCCGGAAGGATATGACCCGGACCATGAACATGAGCATAAGCGCGAGCATGGACATGAGCATAAGCGCGAGCACAAGCATGAACATGAGCATAATCACGCGCACGAACATGGACATGAGCATGGACATTCAAAATGATGGAATCCACATGAAGGTTAATAAACATTATGTTATTTGCCTATTTTTTCTTCTATGCGTATTTGCAGCAAACCATATTGAATATCATTTTAGAAAACGTTCACTTTCAGATAAAAGTAAAAATACAGGGACGGTTATTGTAAAATCTGAAAACGTTCAAATGGGCCATGCCACATTAGGCATTGATGAAGATGCCAGTTCATGGGAAAGTGGGAAGACCATATTACACTTTTCAACCCTCGGCGCTTGGGATTTTGATCCTCAAAAAAACAATACCTGCCCAGAAAGCATAAAAGAGATCAGTGGTCGGAACGTATCGTGTATCGGCTTTATGTATCCCCTTGAGGCAGGTAGTAAAATTAAACTTTTTGCGCTTTTGCGGACGACCCAGACATGCTGTTACGGTCCCAGGCCCCAGTATAACCAGTATATTTTTGTGGAATTGAGAGAGCCTGTAAAATTTGAAAGATTACATCCAGTTATTGTTGATGGCGTATTTTTTGTTGATCCCAAGCCTGATGAAGGCTATATTTACCGTCTCGAAGCAAATACTGCAACGAGAATCAGAGATGATGTGCCAGACATAAATGCTGCGGAAGCGGCTGAAAAAGCAAATCTACCGCTTTTTGATTTTTCTCTACTGGAAATAATGAAAAGCAGTAAAGATAAAACTCACAATACGAATATTCCCTCCCAACTCAGTATGCTAAAAAACAACCTGGTCGTTGTGGAAGGCTTTCTGGTTGGAAGCACTGAAGATATTCCTCCCAAACAGATTGTCGGCAAATACTGGTGGGATGGCGTCATGAAAGGTACCCCACCTGATCTCTACAATGCGATCATGGTTTTTCCAAAGGATGAATCCCAGGTTGCACCGGCCTGGAAACAGAAGGTCATTTTCACCGGTATGTTAAAGGTTACCAAAGATATGAACCTTTATACAGATAATGGGATTATCAGTATCAGAGATGCTGTCCGTGGTATTCCTGGCCAAAACCCCCCTGGATATGTTTTCAATGCTGGCCTTTTCCTGAAAGTTTGGCATGAAGTCATTATTTTGGGTGTTTTTTTTATACAGGTTCTCAGAAAGTCCGGTGTTTTGAGAAGACGACGTCAATCGACCGGATGATATTAACAGGCAAAATGATAAAGAAGGATTGAAATTAGATGTTGAAAAAACACAAGAGTTTCTTAGACATTTTTCTATACCGTGTATTATTTGGAGTGTTGGCTGCAGTAATAGCTACCTTTGGTATTTGTGAATTTCAGGCCTATGCCGAAAATAAGATTTCGAATTTGGTTGCGGCTACCGTAAATGGTGTCCCGATTTATAAAAGAGAGATTGATGTCTGTATGCCAAAGAATTCGTTTGGCGCTTTCCTTGAATACAGGCGTGAATCCAAGCTGGATAGCCTGATATATGTAGCTATCGTAAAACAGTTTTTAGATAAGGAAAAAATTAGGATTGAGGACCAACGTGTAGACATGCGGATTGAGCATCTCAGGAAAAATCCACCAACATCTTCTTGCAGTTGTTGTCCATATTCAAGTCTGGAGCAGTTCATGCGAATTAATGATTATACAATGAATGATTTGCGAGAGGAAACTCGCATTAATATGGGGCTGGACTCATACATGGACAGACTGTGGCAGCTAGAATATCAGACTGAAGAGCAGTGCTCAGCGCTTGTAGAAAAGAACCGTCAGCGTTTAAAGGAACAATACATCAATGTTTCTCATATCTTTTTTAGTACATCTCAAGATCCTAAATTTTATGTGGATCCTGATCTCGCGCAACATAGGGTGATGAAAAAAGCTGAAAGTGCATTTAAAAGACTGAAAAAAGGTGAGAACTTTGAAACTCTTGCAAAAGAAATATCTGAAGATATGGTTTCACGAAAAAATGGCGGAAAGCTCGGATGTATCAAAAAAAACGCTTATGGACTTAAGTTTTCAAATGCTGCAACGAAGCTTTCCCCTGGGCAATTCAGTCATCCGGTTAATGCGCTTAATGGGACTCACATTATCAAACGCAATGAGGTAACAGATAAAAACATTCTGACGATATTGAAAAATCAATTTATTCATAGAAAGAAAAAGGAAATCATAGGAAAACTCAAGAATGAAGCAACGATAGTGCGATATGATAAGAAAAAGTAACTATTAACATTGCTTGGTAATGTTTCTGCTAAATAATCTAATCGAAAATAGTAGCTCATGGCTCGATTTTACTGGGTTGAAATACTTTTCCTATAGTTAGTTAGAACGTCAGAACGTCAGAGCGTCAGATGTTAAGTTAGTTAGTCAAAGTCAGTTTGAAAGTCAGAACGTCTGAGTCAAGAGCCAGGAAAAATTTATAATGGACCCCAAAAACTGGACAGTATGTTAAGGTTATAGAATATTGTTGCATTTTCAAAAAATGCTAATCGAAAAAAAGAAAGGTGGTAATAGATAAAATGAATTTAACGTGTTTTTATTTCATCTTATTCATCTTCTTCTGTGTAATCATGGTTCAAAAAACAAAATGAACATTTTGGTACGCATATGCTAAATGTTTAATTTTAGAGTAAATTCATTTTGAAATGTGGAATATATTTTTCGCGCATTCCTAAGGCATCTAAAAATATCTAAATTGTAAAGGCTTTGCCATTTTTGTTTGGTAAACAATAAGCTTGATTGTAATGAATAGTATAGTATGATCATAATTTAGGATATAGATCAAGATTTTCTTAACATTTTTTTTGTTGGTCAAACAAAGAGCTACTGATTCTAATTAGCTATGGAAAGCTTGAAAATAAGTTCCTCATTATTCAATATTTATAGATTCGTTTCTGAACCAGGATCACACTGAGGAAAATGAATAAGATGAATTTAAAATGTCATTATTTCATCTTCTTCAGAGTGAGCCTGGTTAAAAAAAGAAGGAACTATTGGCTATGTTTATGCATAATTCTTGAACAGTCAAACATTATAAATGGGGAACTTATTTTCAGAGCTTTCCTTAAGTTCAAAGAATTTCTATAAATAATAAAAGCTTTAAAATCAATATTTTTGTTAATAACATGAATATCTAGTAAATATTACCTTGTTGAAATAGTACATGATCCCTGAGGTTTGCTTGGCCTGACGGAAATAGGCTGAGTTTCTCCGAACAAGTTAAGTCAGCAATCATCATCTTTTTTGATTGACACTCAAGCCCAAAAAAAGACCAGCCCTTGACAATCAATGTGGGGATTCAAAGAAATTATTGAATACTAAATATTTTTCTTGACAGATCACCAAATAGTGATATGTAAATTCTTTTGTTTTTTGAGCATTTTTAGTGCGAAAAAATTAAATATCATAACAAATGCCCGATATTCAAAATTTTGTGAAAGGAACAACTTGTTCAATTGTTTCATATAAAAAATGAATGTCGAGTAATAAAAGAGGGTCACAATGATAAAGGCAAAGCGAAAACCTTTGACAGAGATTAAGCAATCCATACAAGCGTATGACAGGGTTCTCATCGTAGGTTGTGGCGGATGCGTTTCTGTATGTCTGGCTGGCGGACAGAAGGAAGTTAACATTCTAATGGCTGAGCTTGATGCAGAACTCAAACTGGATGGACAAACCAAAACGTTCGAGGGGCACACATTGGAACGTCAATGTAATGTTCGTTTTCTCGATGAACTGGAAAATGTGGTTCCAAAATATGATTGTATTCTCTCCATGGCGTGTGGTGCGGGTGTCCAATATCTGGCCGAAAAATATGTTGATATTCCTGTGTTACCTGGTGTCAATACCATAGCGATTGGTGTTGACATGGATATTGGACTCTATCAAGAAAAATGCCGTGCATGTGGCGAATGTGTATTGGCTTATACTGCTGGTATTTGTCCGGTTACCGGATGTGCCAAAAGCTTATTTAATGGTCCATGCGGGGGCACCAACGTAGGTGATTGTGAATTGGGTAATGCCATCCCCTGTGCATGGTATGAAATATACAATCGCCTAGAAAAACAGGGACGCCTGGATAATATTTTGAATATTCGTCCACCCATGCAATGGCAGAATCAAGTTCGAAGAACCATTGTACAGGATGCGTATGCACATCGGTATGAACCATCATGATCTGATGGGACTTTATCGTAGTAAATCTTTGATAAATTTAAACAAGAAGTGTTATTTATGGATTTAACAATGCATCAGATTTATCAATTTGTTGGAGGCCCATTGGTCTGGTTTTCATTTATCGTATTCTTAGCAGGTACGATTCATCAGATTCATCTGTTTTTTACTGAATTCAGCCAAAAGAAAGCCACTCCGCTTTATCAGCCTCCTGGATTTAAAAAACAACCCCCCATTGGTTGGTTTTCGAGAAACGCCATTCAAACACGTCTGGCTATAATAAAAGACTGGTTTTCAAAAGAAAATCGGATTCGTAATATGGCAATGTTTCGAGCGACGAATGTGTTTGGCATCCATCCAGTCATGAGTTGGACCACACTGATATTTCATGTGTGTCTGGTGCTTACACCATTTTATGTGTTGGCGCATAACATATTATTGGACGAAGCTTTGGGGATTTGTTTTTTTTCCTGGTCTGAAACACTAACAGATGGCATGACATTTGTTTTACTTGTTTGTGGCGTATATTTTTTATATCGACGATTATTTGTTCGTCGTGTCCGCGCCATTACCACATTATATGACTATATCATGCTGTTTATTGCTGTTGCGCCATTTTTAACCGGTTTTTTGGCCTATCATCAAATATACGATTATCAGACAATGGTGATTCTCCATATTTTGGCCGGTGAATTAATGTTAATCACAATCCCTTATACCAAGTTTGCTCACATGATCTATTTCTTTTTGCAACGATTTTTTGTTGCAAATGAATATAGCTTTGGGAAGGGAGATCGTCGCTGGTAATTAGACCATTATTCAACAGATCGGCGCCTGATACAAAAGGCTTCCTTGATCGTTGAATCAAAATAGGTTCGGAGCATTTCATGACAGAGCAGAAATCAATGGAAATAAATCCCAAAACAATACAAAACCTGCTTGAAGAAAAAAAGGCACAGATTCAGACAGCCCTAAAAATTTGCGCACATTGTACCATGTGTGCTGAAAGTTGTTTTTTGTTTATGACACGGGATCAAGATCCCAAATATATGCCATCATACAAATTTATCAACTCAATCGGCACGCTTTACAATAAAAAAGGACGTGTGGATCGAGAAAGCCTGTATCAAATCAGGGATATTGTATGGAAAGATTGTGTGCTATGCACACGATGTTATTGTCCCATGGGAATTGATATTCCGGCAATGATAGCACATGCAAGAAATATCTGCCGGTCACAGGGTGTAGTTCATGAGTTTGATGCCGCCTGATGGGACCAGGTGTTTTAGGGATTGTAGAATCTGGCAACACCATATCAGGGGCTGTTGCTGAAAAGGGAATACATGCCCTATAATCATAACAGCATACACATTCAACTCTGCTTATGATGTCCGAAAAAAAGGATGCGTAACGCGAGAGTTGATTTATAAATAAATGAGGAAAGAGCAATATGAAATCAGGTAGCAATCTTGAAAAAATATTACGTTCCGGAAATTTTGCCTTTACCGGAGAGCTCGGCCCACCTCGGGGCACAAATGTTGAGGCAGTTCGTAAAAAAGCGGCACCACTCAAAGGCATGGTTGATTCGGTCAACATTACAGATAATCAAACGGCTATGGTAAGAATGTCCAGTTGGGCAGCATCGTTAATCGCCATTCAAGAAGGCCTGGAACCCAATTATCAAATGGTCTGTCGGGATAGAAATCGTCTGGCCATGCAAGCTGATATTCTTGGAGCATATGCCCTGGGTATTCGGAATTTGTTGTGCTTATCAGGAGATCATCAGCAGTTCGGGGATCATCCCAATGCCAAAGGTGTATTTGACATTGATTCGATTCAGCTGGTCAATATGGTAAAAAACATGCGCGATGATGGTAAATTTATGGGTGGCGCTGATATTGATGGCCCTCCCGGGATGTTTATTGGGGCAGCAGCGAACCCTTTTGCTGATCCTTTTGAATGGCGCGTGTATCGTCTGGCCAAAAAAGTGCAGGCTGGCGCTGACTTTGTTCAAACGCAATGTATTTACAACATGAAAAAAATGCGTGAATGGGTAAAACAAGCCAATGATATGGGTTTGACCGAAAAAATTTACATCCTCGCTGGTGTGACGCCTATGAAGAGTCTGGGTATGGCGCGATATATGAAATCCAAAGTTCCTGGCATGGATGTACCCGATGAGATTATCAATCGTCTCAAAGGAGTCAAGAAAAAAGGTCAAGCGGATGAAGGTATTAAAATTGCCTGTGAACAAATTGAAGAATTCAAAGAAATGAAAGGCGTTGCTGGTGTTCATTTGATGGCGATTGAGTGGGAGCATAAAGTGCCTGAAATAGCAGAACGTGCGAAGGTTTTACCAAGACCGATTATTGAATAATTTGTTGATTGATTGTTGCACAGTAATGATGGTGCAACAATCAAAAACACAATCAGCGATATAAAAAAAATGATTGACAACCCTATAGCTGGCCCCTACAAAAATATTCCAAAAGATCTGAATGACGAAAACCTTTGGCACGCCATGAACAGTCGGATTAGTGATATTGATTCCATTCGTCGGACAATCAAAATACAGCTTTTCCAGGCCAATGCCAACAACGAACAACAAAAACTTATCGAACTAAAAAATAAAACCCATTTGCTCTTGCTTGAACGTATCGCTTTGCATGATGAAATGAAGCGGATAAAAGAAAGAATAAAGAATAAGAGATGTCATCATCATCGTTCGCAGAATAACAGTTTACAGGAATCATTGGCCATTGAGTTTATGTTAATTGCACAACAAAAATTACCAATGAACATTTTTGCAGACATTCGAAATGAGGCTGCAATGAAGATTGTTGATCGCAAGTCTGGACGATAAGCCCAAAAAAATTCCGGTGTTTACAGATCGATTTTTATTCAATGACGATAAGAACTCATGATTTTTTTAATTTCATTAGTTTTTATCATTTTATAAATTTCTGAATCAAAGGCCTGCATAAAATCAAATTGAAATGGATATTTCCCCCTTTCTCTGGCACTCTTAGAATACCCAATGTAGACCGGATCAACTCCAACAACAGCCCCTTTTTTTATTCTAGCCATTCTTTCATTATATTGTCCAGATAGTTTGAGCTTACCATAAGCATAATCAAAGGCTGTGTCTTCCATCATGATACAATTGACTCTTCCTGCACCTAATTTCAAAATATTTTCAGCCGAGCCTTTAGCTTCCTGATATTTAATTTTTTTCTCATTGACCAACTGTCTGAATTTAAAGCCTCCCCAGCCATCGAATCCGGCGACATTACCAATTCGTAACCCAATGTAATCATCTGGCCAATTCAATCGAGGGGTGTGAAGAATTTTTTCGTCACAGACTGTTGTAATGGTTTCTGTATAAAATGACATTGAATATGGATAAAGATATGGCCAGTCATGACCATGATAAAAAGCAGGTGCCAGGCCAAACCCTTCTCCGGTTTTCATCAGATGTTTGCCGCGATTCCATGGAACAGGTTGTAATTGAACATTGAAATCTTTCATTCTGGAAAAAGCTGCATTAAGAACATTTATGTATATACCTTCAGCTTTTCCATTTTTTCCTTTGAAGCTAAAAGGTTTGTAAGCGTCATCTACATAAATGACGACATCTATTTTTTCTCCATAAGCGGGCAAAATCACTAAAAAACAAATTATAATAAATAGAAATTTATTCATTGTGTTTTCTCCTGAAGTGTTTTTAGAGATAATTTGGATTTCTTCATATTCAAGTTATTGTGTTTTCTCCTGAAGTGTTTTTAGAGATAATTTGGATTTCTTCATATTCAAGTTAACACTTTTTAGAGAACAAGATATCTTTTGTAGAGAAGCACGGCTGTTCATGGATGCGCGTCTCTACAGGTTTATAATCATTCATGATTTCGGTTTTGTGTAAACTATTTTCATCCAATTTGAAGGATGCCGATAATATCAAGAATAATAATCAGTCGTAAGCCTTTAGAGTTCCTTGAATCATGATATCATCACCAAATCGTTTAATACGAATATTATTAACAGATTGGGCGTATTGCATTTCTAGTGGTGCATCTCCATGACACACTGGATATCCATCACCACCCAATATTTTAGGTGCAATAAAACAACAAACCTGGTCAACTATTCCAGCCTGTATGGCTGATGAATGTATCTGGCTTCCACCTTCAATCAATACACTCGTAATATTCATTCTCCCAAGAGCGGTCATCAGTGAACCCAGGTCCACCCGCTTTTTCTGAAGTTCAATTGGCAGTATTTGAACCTGTTGGCTTTGATATAGATGAGCGCGCTTTTTTGATACATCTGCAGCACATGCGAGGATTGTCTTAGCGCCTGATTTCTGAGTCAATACCTTCGCCTGGGGATTGATCTTCAGATGGGTATCCACAATAATTCGAACCGGATCTTTGCCTTGTTTTTCTGGTAAACGTGTTGTCAGGGAAGGGTTATCATTATTGACTGTTCCAATCCCGACAAGGATCGCATCATTGGCGTGCCGCATTTGATGCACATAGTGACGAGACGTCTCATTGGAAATCCATCGAGCATCACCTGTTTGTGTGGCAATTTTACCATCCATTGTTGCCGCATATTTCATTGTCACAAAGGGTATTCCTGTTTGGATGAATTTGTAAAACGCTTGGTTGAGAAATTTTGCTTCTTTTTCGCAAACACCTGAAATAACAGATAATCCTTTCTCTTTCAAAAACTGCCCGCCTTTGCCCGCAACATTTGGATTGGGATCGGTCATGGCCATAACAACTGTTGAAATACCAGATTCAAGAATCGCATGTGTACAGGGAGGTGTTTTCCCTGTATGATTGCATGGCTCCAGGTTAACATAAAGGCGTGCACCTTTGGCCTGAGTCCCAGCATCATTTAGTGCATTGACTTCAGCATGGGGCTGACCAAAACTTTGGTGATACCCCTGGCCAACAATCTTGTTATCCTTGACAACAACAGCGCCAACCATTGGATTGGGTGAGGTATAACCGATGGCTTTTTCTGCAAGAGCAAGCGCTTGCTTCATGTAATATTCATGGTCCATTGTTTTGATTTTTATTGGCTTGATGATTATTCATATTTGATTGAAGATATTGTTCTAGTTCATTCACAAACTCCTCAACATCTTTAAACTCACGATAGACAGAAGCAAATCTAACATATGCAACACCATCCAGTTTTTTGAGTTTATCCATAATAATTTTTCCTATGATGGTTGATTGAACTTCACTGTATTCCTTTTCTCTTAACTCACGTTCTGCAGAATAGATCACATGCTCAATATCATGCATACTAATATTTCGTTTTTCACATGCTTTTAAAATACCTGAACGAATTTTTTCACGATTAAAAGGTTCCCGACGGCCATCTTTTTTAATAATTGCCAGGGGGAGATCTTCAACAATCTCATAGGTCGTAAATCGACGATCACACTTTAAACATACTCTTCTGCGTCGAATCGCGAGACCTTCTTTTGAAAGTCTGGAATTAAAGACTTTGTTATCCAAATCACCACAATATGGGCATTTCATGATATTTCCTTTGGAGGTATCTTCATAATGTGGATATCAGTTGCATCAAATAAAGCTTTTGAAAGATCATCCTGATAGCCATGCTGATAGAAAATATTTTGAACCCCTGCATTGATTAACATTTTTGCGCAAATTGAACATGGATGATTGGTGCAGTACAATGATGCTCCGACAATAGAAATGCCATGAACTGCCGCCTGAATAATTGCATTTTGTTCTGCATGAAGTCCGCGACATAATTCATGCTTTTCTCCTGAAGGTACATTTAATTGATGTCGTAAACAGCCGGTTTCAGAGCAATGGGGAAGATTGGCAGGTGCACCATTGTATCCGGTTGCTAGGATGGCTCTGTTTTTCACCATGACTGCGCCAACTTTTCGACGCATGCAGGTAGAACGCTCAGAGACAAGGCGTGCAATATCCATAAAATATTGATTCCAGGAAGGTCTTGATTCGCTATCTTCTTTATTTTGTGACATGAATCTTTTTAAATCCTTAATCTTGTAATAATGGAAATGACTGACATAATTCCCTCACTGCTTTTCCAGTTTTCTCGATGACAGAAATGTTGTCTGGTTGCAATAAAATTTGGGAAATATATGTACCAATGCTTTTCATTTCATTTTCTTTCATACCACGTGATGTGATCGCAGGTGTGCCAATTCGAATACCGCTGGTTACAAAAGGACTTTCAGGATCATAAGGAATTGCATTCTTGTTGACAGTAATGCCAGCTTTTTCCAATACAATCTGGGCTTTTTTTCCAGTTAATTGAATATTGCGCAGATCTAATAACATCAGGTGGTTATCTGTACCTCCAGATACCAGGTTCAAGCCTTTTTCTATCAACGTTTCTGCAAGGCATGCTGCATTTTTAACAGTTTGCTTTTGATAGGCATTGAATGTGTTACTCATTGCTTCTTTTAATGCGACCGCTTTTGCGGCAATAATATGCATCAGGGGTCCCCCCTGAATACCAGGAAATATTTTGCTGTTTAATGATTTTGAAAAGTCTTTTTGCGATAGAATCAGCCCGCCTCTTGGACCGCGAAGGGTTTTATGCGTTGTTGTTGTAACGACATGTGAATGAGGAATAGGTGATGGATGTTCACCTGCTGCTACCAGACCGGCAATATGGGCCATATCAACCATGAGATAAGCATCTATGGACTGTGCAATGTCAGCAAAAGCTTTAAAATCAATCATTCTTGGATAAGCACTTGCTCCGGCAACAATCAATTTTGGACGATGCTTTTTGGCCAACTCAGAAATATCATTAAGATCTATCATACCGGTTTTCGGGCTCAAACCATAGTGAACAAAATGATATAACTGCCCCGAAAAATTGGCACTGCTGCCATGGGTCAAATGGCCGCCATGAGACAGGTCCATACCCAGTACTGTATCACCAGGATTCAACAAGGCGAAATATACGGCCATGTTGGCCTGTGAACCAGAATGTGGCTGGACATTAGCATATTCTGCACCAAACAATTTTTTTGCACGTTCAATTGCAAGGTTTTCTGCCTCGTCTACATAGTCACATCCACCATAATATCTTGCAGCAGGATACCCCTCAGCATATTTGTTTGTCATAATACAGCCCTGAGTAGCCATTACCGCTTTGCTTGCAATGTTTTCCGATGCAATTAATTCCAATGTGTTTTCTTGTCTGAAAATTTCCCTGGATATTGATCCTGCAATTTCAGGATCAATTTTTTTTATGATCGATAAATCCAAAATATTTAATCCTTTCAAAGTATTTTCAAGTAATCTTTTCTCCCAAATGATCGAATAATTTCAATCGTTCTGCATGACGCCCCCCATCAAATGGTGTCTCCAGAAACGTTTGAACAATTTCCTTCGCCAATACATCACCAATCACACGACCGCCCATAACCAAAACATTGGCATTATTATGCTCGCGGCACATTTTTGCTGTAAACAAATCATTACACAATGCCGCACGTATGCCGGCAAAACGATTGGCGACCATTGACATTCCTAGGCCTGTACCACAAATCAAAATACCACAGTCATATTCTCCCTTGACCAATGATTTCGTCACAAGCATACCAAAATCTGGATAATGAACTGAAACATCTGAACGATGCGTACCCATATCATGAATATGAATCTTTTTGTCTTTGAGAAAAGCCACAATTATGTCTTTTAACTTTACAGCTGCATGATCACAGCCAATACATAAGTTTTTGAACTGTTTCATTCGAGTGATCCCTCTTTTAAAAAAGAATGATTTTTTATTATATTCATTATCAAAATGAACTCAGGACTGTCAATAAAAAGCTTTGGAAAGTTCTGAAAATAAATTCCCCAGTTATAGTGTTTGAGTGTTCAAGAAATAAACATCAAGTATATATAGCCAACAGTTCATTCTTTTATTGAACCAGGATTACACTGAAGAATATGAATGTTGAATAATGAGGAACTTATTTCAGAGCTTTCTTTATTGGAAAAAGATCATCTCAATGACTCTAGCCTTAAATATCTTTTTGCAACAAAGCATATCATATCGTTATGGCGGATGAATTCTATTTGACAAATCTAATAATTGTGCTAGAAAAATTGTACAATAATAATCATAGGAGTAATATATGAATACATATACCATTTCATTTCTACCATATCAAACACAAATCAGTGTCAAGGATGGTGAAAACCTTATACGAGCTGCAATGGAAGCAGGAGTGCATATTAATGCCTCTTGTGGTGGTGAAGGCGTGTGTGCAAAATGTCGCGTATTCATTGAAGAAGGCGTTGTTGATGATGGTATCAGTGAACGCCTTAGCAAATCTGAAATTGAGCAAGGATATCGCCTGGCATGTAAAAGCATAGTACGTTCTGACCTTGTGGTTCGGATACCTGTTGAATCAAGTATTGATAAAAGTGTGCTAAATTCATCCCATTCACGTAAAAAAGCCACAATTGAAGAAATTGATATTTCAGTTTTAAAAGAAGCCGATAAATTTATTCCACCTGTGGAAAAATTATTTGTAACTGTCCCTGAGCCCACGAATGAAGAAAACAGCAGTGATGCCTCTCGATTGATTAAATGTCTCAGAGAACAATTCAATGAGCATCAATTAGAGTTTGAATTGCCATCGCTTCAACAATTACCCGATGTTTTGCGAAAGGACAATCATCAAATTACCCTCACAATTGCTCGACCTGTCAAAAAAGGACATAAAGCCAATATTATTAAGGTGACCTCCGGCGATCAAACATCAGACAATCTGGCCATTGCAATTGATATTGGCACAACGACAGTTTATGGAGAGCTTATAGATACACAGACTGGAGAAGTGCTGTCATCATATGGTGATTTTAATGGACAAATCAGCTATGGCGAGGATGTTATTTCACGAATTGTTTTTGCCGAAAAAGGCGACCATGCAAAAAAACTTCAAAAGGTTGTCATTCAGACAATTAACAAGATTATCGAAAAAATTATTTATCAGGCAAAAAAATCAATCACAGATATATCAATTGTTACACTTGCAGCCAATACAACAATGACACAATTATTTTTGGGGATTAATCCGCGTTATATTCGCCGGGCGCCTTATGTTCCCGCCACCATGTTTTATCCATCCTGTAAAGCTGTTGATTTGGGCTTGAATGTCGATTCCCATGCCATTGCCCTTATTTATCCTTGTGTATCCAGCTATGTGGGGGGAGATATCGTTGCCGGTGTGATGGGGTCTGGGATGTATCAAACAGATGAATTGACATTATTCATTGATATGGGCACAAATGCTGAAATTGTCATTGGTAATAAAGAATGGTTAACATGCGCTGCGTGCTCTGCAGGGCCTGCCTTTGAAGGTGGTGGTGTTGAGCATGGTATGAGAGCTACAAAAGGTGCGATTGAAGATTTTTCCATTGATCCAGCCACATTTGAACCCATGATTTTAACCATTGGTAATGTCCGACCAAAAGGAATTTGTGGGTCCGGGCTTCTAACAATGCTCGCTGTTTTATTTGAAAACAATGTGATTGGACAAAATGGCAAGTTCAATACTGAGTTGACCACAAAAAGAATTAGAAAGCAAAATGATACCTATGAATATGTTGTTGTTTGGGCAGACCAGACACAAATTGAACGTGATATTGTACTGACAGAAATTGATATTGATAATTTAATTCGTGCCAAAGCGGCGATGTACTCTGGTTATATGACATTGTTATCATCGGTTGGTCTGACGATCTCGGATCTGGATCGAATTCTTCTAGCAGGGGGATTTGGGAGCTATGTTGATCTGGAAAAAGCCATGACCATTGGCTTGTTACCAGAAGTCCATCCAGAGAAAGTTACCTACATTGGAAATGGGTCTTTAATGGGCGCACGCATGAACTGCATATCCAACCATATTCGTCTGGATGTTGGCAAAACTGTGGCTCGGATGACAAATTTTGAACTTTCAGAAACTCCCAGCTACATGGACAATTATATGGCAGCACTTTTTTTACCACATACAGATATTTCTCTATTTCCTAAATTTAATGCACGCAAAAGTAACAAAAACTGTTAACACCTATACTGTCAAGACCTCTGAATATTATCTTGACAATCAGAATAATTGTCGTTACAAGATGGACGATTCGCAAATAGGTAAGTAAGGAAAGCTCTTAAAATAAGTTCCTCATTATTTAATATTTGTTGATTCGTTTCTGAACCATGATTACACTGAAGAAGATGAAATAAAGACACTTTAAATTCATCTTCTTCAGTGTAGTCATGGTCAAAAACCTGAATGAACATTTATTTAATGAGGAACTTATTTTTCAGAACGTTCCTTACTTATATTATCATCTTTCATATGAGATGAAAATTTATTAACACTTTAACCGAAACCATGATTGATTATATACATTTTGAAACACATAGATGTGCGTCTCCGAGCGAAAAAAGTTGCTCTATCCTTGCAACATATGAAGATGAAAAACGATTTCTCTTTATTTGCTCGGAGACACAAAGCCATGCGTCTCTACAAAGGACATCTTGTACTCGCAAAAAGTTAACAAGTATCTGAATGAGGGCGCACTCTAAGCTTCCCTTAGGAATGCAAAAAAAATAAGATCCTCATTTCAGAAAAAGTAAATTCTGTTCATTTTGAACCTGGATTACGCTGAAGAAGATGAAATAAGACACTTTTAAATCATCTTATTCATCTTCTTCAGCGTAATCCAGGTTCAAAAAAAGGAATGCAATTAATTAAATGGGGAACTTATTTTT
>Ga0272440_1002214_pt1 | contig 15356 bp, 6 predicted proteins | sample SSMMMBAug17_FD_192440 | JGI IMG/M metagenome (GOLD analysis project Ga0272440, IMG submission 192440) | Marine sediment archaeal communities from Little Sippewissett salt marsh, Falmouth, MA, United States - SSM-MMB-Aug17 | ecosystem: Environmental > Aquatic > Marine > Wetlands > Sediment ... | reverse complement strand
GACAATCAAACTGCAAACATGTCATTTTAGAACTGAAATACACAGAATCCATAAATAAAACAGCGATTTTTCAAACTATAGGGTATCTTGGAAGCTATTTGAGATTAAAACAATTTAAGCCTGAAAAGGTTTGTGCATTTATTGTCAGTTCAAAAACGCCTCAAAAAAGGATGTTAAAACAAATAGGGTTTGAGCAATCTGATATCAAAGGGGTATATAATTCTAAAGATTGCTTATTATCTAATCTACAGTTAATATCCCTTAACGATTTGTCAGGTGCGCCCTATAATTTATGGATTAAGCTTTTTTCAAGTAAAATAAATCAAAGGCTGTCTGTATTAAAAAGAATATTAGCTTATGATTTAAAAAAGTTTAATAGTGGTTTGGTTTCAATTCTAATCAAGATATTAAAATTTTGGAATATGGTAGGAGAAATTAGCATGCAAAGGATACAAAAGGATATTTTATACGAATCAGACGGTATAAGCGATGAATTAGCGTCTTGGTTTCTATCTATGTTCAAACCAGAAGATCGCTTACGTGGTTTACAACCAGAAGATGTGTTCAAGCAGTTTAAACCCGAAGATCGTCTCAATGGACTTGATCTTAAAATAATAGAGGACTACTTAAAAACAAAAATGAAGAAATGATATAGCAGTTGTGAAAAATAAATTGCTTGCGCTGACGAACCATAAACAAGTTATAGCTGTCTATATAAATCCACCATAAAGTAATAAGTTTGTTTGTGCAATAAATTTAAAAAAAAATGATACCGAAATCCACTTAGATCTATTTCTAAATGGATAATAATATAACAGACAGTTCTATGTTAGTTAATTCTGCGGTTAGCAGAATTTGTGCCGTAAATTTAAAAAAAATCAAAATATTTAAAAAATTTTTAACTATTTAATTTAGCTATTAAAATTAAACATCAAAATCGTTCGTTTGTCGGCTAACACCTAAAATATAATATTAGCCGGATTCGTATAAGACTAGGTTATACTCGTAAACTTGGAACTCTGAAGACTGTAACAAAACCAATATGATTAATTAGAAATTTGTTTGTGCAAGAAAATTTAAGGTCTGATACCGTGAGCCACTGAAATTGGTTTCTGCACGTAAAATCTGCAAAACACGATAGTAAAAACTGAGAACCACTGATATAGACATCTGTTCTATGCGCTGAGCATCTATGAAATCGCTTTAATATTAGCCGCTTAAACAAGTAAGTGGGGTGAAACCGCTAGCCTCCACGAAATCTGTTTAAATTTCAGACATTAGCCTAAGTGCGCTGGAACAAATCGTTGTGCCTCCACGCAATCTGTTAAATGTCAGACAATAACCAAAGAGAGGTGGAACAAGACGCTGTGCAATAACGCAACCGATTAAATTTAAGAAAAAACATAAGTGCAAGGGGACTGAGGTGACGGAGGCAGAGCAAATAAGAAATCGTTTAAATGTCAGTCTTTAACCAAAGCGCGTTGGGTAAAATCCTGATCATGAACGCAATCGGAAAATTACTGAAATCGACCCAAGAATGTTGTGACTACACGCTGATCAACTGTTTTTATAAAACCAGAATCAGTGGCGCAAATTTTGATATAGATTTAAATTATTAGAAATATCTCAATCAATCAGTGGCTTTTTGTGTGAAAGCTATTTTGGCTTAAGCATTTCAATATCAAAGATTGACCGAATATTCGTCACGGATTCGGGTAAAAAATAATGTTAAGTATTTTTTTTTGTATTATTGTATGGTATAATAATTTAATAAGATGTTTATAAATCCAAATTATTTTGTAAGTGGGGTAAGAAATGAAATATATAGTAATAAAGGCCTTAGTCCTTATCATTATTTATTTTCCCATAGCAACATTGGCAGATCAGGTTCATTTTACAAACTTCAAAATAACTGACAAAGCTGCTTTTTATGCTGGTAAAGTTTTTAATGCCATTGATGCAGAGGATGAGATTGGTATATTTATAAGTAACGATATTTTAATTGGTACTGCTATTATTGGAGATACTGTTCCTGGGTACTTTTTCGTTGCAGCCTATGGTGATGATACAACAACTGTGATTAAAGATGGAGCAAACAGTGGTGATGAATTGATTTTTAAATTTTGGGATAAAAGTGAGGGTAAAGAATATATTGTTCCTCAAAGTGATATGAAGTGTGAGGCATATGAAGGACTGTGTGTGTCTGGAATTCCGTTGCTCTGGAAAGATAAAACATCTTTTGGGCTTTTTGTTTTTAATATTAGTGAATATTCGAAATATGATCGTCAATCTTTGATAACTCATAAAACTGAACAATCCAATTCTCCTAAATCGAAATTATTCGAATTAAATAAGCCACAGCAAATCAAGGAAGCAGAATTAATGCCAGGAAAAATCAAAATTGAACGATCAAATTTAAATTTTTACAATGTTCAATACCCAGCTAAAAAGATTGTTTTGTCTAAGAAAAATAATAAAGACATGCCTATAAAGTCATACAACTTAACAAGCTCTGCACCTTCAATTGAAATAACATACTACCCTCCTTATGGAAATCGAATTAAAAATTTAAGGGGTGTTGTTCATAATATAGAACCTGATAAGAATAAAGTATTGGTTTTTATTTTTGTAAAGAAATGGATAGTTAAACCTTATAAATACAGCCCATTAACCCCTATTAATAATGATGGTTCATGGCAGTGCGATATTACAACAGGTCGAGGCGATAATGAAGCAACAAAAATAGCAGCTTTCATTGTGCCTAATAATTACAAAGCACATTTGCTCATAGTTGGTAAAAATATTTCTAAAAAGCTGTACGATAACGCAATTTCCTATATTCAGATTTCACGATCTATATGGTAAAAATCAATACCTAATTAATTCTATAATTTTAATATTTGGAAAAGTATCATGAAAAAAATACTATTAGTCTTAATTTTTAGTTTCATATATTCGCAAGGATATTCTGAAACCTTATCTATAAATACTGATATTGTTGGTATTCATCAATTAAGAATTGTAAACAAGGGAAAGAAGCACTGCCCTGTCAGCATACCTTTAATAAAAAAAGCTGTTGTTTGTGGGCGATTGGAAGGTGTGAAAGAGAAAACAGGTGTTCTTATTGATAAAGAAGCTCTTTTTGATAAGCTTAACAAAGATAAGAAATACTTTTTTCTAGTTCGAAATGGAAAGGAAAGAGGAGGTTGGTTCCTTATAAACAGCCAGGATTCACCTACACAGATTACAGTGAAACTTGACAAAGGCTCAGGTAATATTGAAAATTTGAATGGAAATGAGTTATTTTCAATTCATCAACTTTATAGTCTTAATGAATTATTTCCTCCTGATGGAAGTGTTTTGCCTGCTAACAAAATTGATATTATGGCTGGTCAAATACATATTAATTCAAAAAATATATGGAAGAAATACTGGTTATCTAATGGAGAACTGAGTGAAGAGGCTGGTTGGATTGACTGGGCTAGTAGTAAGCCAATAAAGTTAAAAGATCTATTCTTTATGCCTGGATCAAGCTTTATAATATTTCATCCTGATCCAGATAGAGATATAGATATTCATATTATTGGCAGTGTTATGGATTTTGTGTTAAAAAAAACAATCACACCTGGTTATAATTATGTTTCTGTGGAATATAATACAAGCCGAACCGACATAAATCATAGTTTTTCGACTAAATTGAAGGATCTGCGATTAATAAACAGTGGCTTTGCTAGTGGGCAAGATTCAGATTCTTCTGATGGTTTAATTATATGGAATGTTCAACAGAAAGAGTATAATAAACCTTATTGGTTGTTTAATAATAACGGCCATCCTCAATGGATGACAGCAGCAAATGAGCCTGTTGATGTGGATAACGCAAAAGTGATACCAGGAACTGGGTTGATTATACATAATATAAGTAATCCTTATACCTGGTTTGATGGCAAATAATTTAATATTATAAAAATAAGGTGAAAAAAGTGAATCTCAAAAAAATATTTTTTTTAAAATTAATAATAGTACTTCTTTTTTCAGTCCAGTCATATGCTGATTTAGACTGGGGCGGTGGAGAGATCTTCTTTGAAACAACTGAAAATGAACCATTATCTGAAAAAAATGGCTTGGCAATACTTGTTTCAGTTCATAAAGGAAACCTTATTGATTTTACTTCATTTATCCCTAATCGTTCAAAAAATTTGATTACACCTGGAAGTACGATTACTCATGAAGAAAATGTCAATATTGTTCTGGCGGTTAGTAGTATGTTTTACAAAGGATATCTATTTTCTACAGCAATTCAGGATATAACTACAGAAAAACAAAAATATTTTGGTGCTAAAAATAGTGAACCATTATATCTTATTGTTTTTAACAAAAAAACATTTATGGATGATAGACCGATTTCAGGTAGCAAATTTGTGGCATTACAGCTTTTTCATAGCAATGCGAACAACCGGGACGTCCCAGCACAAACATATGGTATTGGTATGCCATACAATAGCGATATTATTTATCCAATTGACATGAATACAGTGTCTACGTCACAAGTATTAAATAATAACCAAATTGCTTCCCCCTATCCATCGGATGGGGCGAAAAATGTTTCAATAGAAGTTACCCTCACCTGGGACTTAGTGTATTCTAAAAACTCTTATGATATTTACTTTTGGAAAAATGGAGAAGATAAGCCTGATCTACCTTCTGCATATGATTTGTCAATGCCTAACTATAGACCTGAGCAAGCTCTTCTTGTTAACACAACATATAACTGGCAGGTGATAGCAAAAGGAGGGCAAAATATTTGTGGAGATGAATGGAGTTTTACCACTGATTCAAATGTTAATCATCCAATTATTGAAGACCAGGTGTTTTCTGTTGATGAAAATAGTCCAATCAGTTTATCTGTAGGAACTGTTGTTGCATCTGATATGGATAATGATACACTTACATTTAATATAGAAAAAAAAGAAATACCGTTTACAATTAATGAGAAAACAGGCGAATTAAAAGTTTCCAATTCGTTTCTTCTTAACCACGAAGTAGCTCAGGTTTATCATTTTATTGTCCAGGTATCAGATGGTAGATACTCTGACTCTGCTATTATCACTATTAACATTAACAATCTTAATGATACTTCACCTATTGTCACTGATCAAATATTTGGAGTTTATGAACGAAGCGCAAAGGGAACACTTGTTGGTTATATCAAGGCGGATGATAAAGACAATGATCCAATGTCATATAAAATAATTTCAGGAAATTCAAAAAACATTTTTAAAATTAATAATAATACCATATTAGTTGAAAATGATTTTCTTCTTCTTCGAAATATAGTACCTTCTTATAGGTTGATTATTCAAGTCTCTGACAGTAAATACTCTGATAATGCAAATATAACTATAAATGTTTATGAAAATATTCAACGAATTCCCCTTCATAAAGGTTGGAACCAAATAAGCTTTGGTGTAAACAAATGTTATTACATTGATGAAAAACCAACTGTTAGTATGATTGAGGGGATTGAATACATAAAAGTTAAAAATATTGGAGAAATTCTTTCATCCATTGATGAGCAATATTCTTTTGTTAAGGCATTTGATTCTGAGGGCGAAAAATTTTATGATCATACATCTTTCAGTAACATGAAATATATGGCCGCAGGATATGGCTATCTAATAAATATTAAAGAAGGTGCTGACTTTGATAACAAAGGTTTAATATATCTGGAGCTTATAGGAACACAGGCTTCAGACAAAACTCCTATCCAGCTTCATGAAGGTTTGAATTTAGTTGGATACCTTGGAAATAAAGTACAATATTTGGGAAAAGAGCCAACAGTCCCTTTTCCCAATGTAAGGGTGATGTTTTCCTGTAATGACTTATCGGATATATTTATGTCAATTGATGGTAAGTATTCAGAAGTTATGGGGTTGGATCAAACAGGAGCTAAGGTGTACAATTTGACGCTATTAAGTAATATGAAGTATGTTGGGCCAGGGTATGGTTATTGGATGAAAGTTAATACAAATGAGCTAACAAAATTAAAGTGGGTTAAATAGGATTTGACGCTTGAGCTTTTTCAAAAGTTTCCTCCACCATGTTAATCTAATTGACTCCAAAGATGCTTGAATAATTTTATCAATTCTTATCCCATGAAGTTCACACGCTATAAAACTAGCCTTTTGGAGAGAATCACTGAGGTTCTCCATTGTATAAAAGGACAAAGTGTATGAGTCTCCATACGGAGCAGGCCCTCCACAATGATACCAAAACTCTGTTTCCTCTATACATACTAAATTTCCATTTTTTCTAAATTCTATTCTTTGGGGAGGTTGCCGGTCATCTTCATGAATGCCTGAAAGATATTTACTAAAATCTTCAATAGACTGATATTCTATGCAATCATCTACCACTACAAGTAGCGAGTCATAAGATATAACTTTTGAAACTTGAACAAGTATTTTAATTAAAAGTAATTCTTTAAAATATATATCATGAACATCAAAAGGATATGTATCTAATATTAAAGCAAAACGATAATTAAGTTTTGTTTTAATTGCTTTTTCAGGAATAGGTGTGAACGGATGATAACCATTGACTATATAAATAGGGCTGTTTGTATCCATAGCTATTTATTCCTTATTTGCAGAGCAATAAATAATCCATTCTTCTTTTTCTAAGGGGATGAAAATCCAGTCAAATACTACCTCACTAGTCTCGGTTCCGACAAACCAACCAATTGTAGCACCTCCAACTGCACCAACTGCTGATCCTATAAGGCTACCTGCTGGAACGGTGACCATTTCTTCAGGCAAACCCACTTGTGGTCCAAGCTGTCCAGCGACTACTGCAATAGTTGCTCCCAATTTTGTTCCCCCCGCAGCACCATATTTTGCTAAAGCAATAGCACCAGCCCAACCACTAACCTGGCGTGTGATCTCTCGTGCTTTATTTTTAGCATGATATACATCATACACACTCATTGCCGCGCCAGCTATAACAAGTGCCCTGCCGCCCCATCGGAAGATTGTAATTGTTTTTCCCGATAATTTTGATCCCCAAGTAACTAAGTGGTCAGTATTCGCCTTTGTTCCTTTAAGGAATCCCTTGATTTGAGCAAAACCTTTAGTTACATTATAATGCCATGCAGGTTTAGGATAACCTTTATTCGGCATAGCATGATAATCAAGTCTGAAATGTTTTTTGGGATTTGATTTTTGATAAATTAACAGGGAAGAAGTACTTCCATCAGGTGGCATCCACATCCCTGGTTGTGGCCGTCCTGTAACATACAAATCCGTCCCTGATAATCTAACAGCTACTTTCCCTCGCAAAGTTATTTCTCTGCCTAGTAATCCTGCTCCAGTACCCTTAATTATAACTTCTTCTGCTTTTAAGCCAAAAGCATCAAATAACCGAATGATATTGTTTCGTACAAATATATAGCTATTCTGTCTGCTCCCATTTTTTTCTTCCACTGGATCTCTACTCAACCATCTTCCTATCTCCCCATAATAGTATCGATAACCATAATAAAACATATTAGATTCAGAATCAGTATATTTGGATGAGAATGTGAAAGAATTTTTTTGGGATAAAAGGCCTATATGCTTTATAATTTTACCAAAAGGGCTATATGAATATTCTCCTATATTGTTTCCAGCTTTATCAATAATTGCTACTATATTGCCATTTCCATCAATTATAGGATAAAAAATTTGATCTATAACATCATCATAAGTCGAACTGATAATAAGCCCACCAACTCCACCAGCGCCTTGTAGAGTTCCGCTCAAATCTAATCCCCAAACATAATGCTTTACAATTTCCTTTTCATTATCTTTCAACTCTTTTTCAGAAATCAAATTCCAACCATCATATATAAAATTTATGGTCTTTTTTAATTCAAAACACTGAACAGATTCATTAAATTCATAAACTTTTTTGCTTATCCTGCGACCTTGTGAATCATAAGAAAATTCAAGTTTCACCCACGGTACCCCCTCATTTGCAACTTGCAATTGCGTCTTCATCTCTACAAGCCTATTTTCGCCATTCCATTTATAAATCCAGCGATCATCCCTAATCATATTTCCATCATCGTCGTATGTAAAAAAACAATTGCCAGGGGTTCTAATAAAATGCCCTTGTTTTTCGGCAATTGCATCATTGCCTTCATCTGCTGCCTCAGCTAACTTTGCTTCGATATATATTTCTGTACAAGGCTTAGATATTGGAACTTCACCATAAAAATATTCTGATAACCGTTTAGATTCCTGGCTATTTACTTTTACGGAGACATCTATATTTGCTGAACCCTGTATATGTATAAACGGCGCATTATTAATGGAATCAATTTGGTTTAACTTGTTTGATTGATAAATATCAGTACGCTTTTCTCGACTGGCAGAAAGCCGGTTACCTATTTTATCAAAGCTATAACCATATGTATATCCAGGAATAGGTGTGCCATCTTCCAAATATTTAATACCTGAAATAACCTGTCCGAGATTATCATAGCCATATTTCCAGTATTTTCCGTCTGCCAAAGTAACTTTTGTACGATGATCTGCATCATTATATTGATACTTAAAACTTACTGGTGAATCATTTAAAGGATGCGAAGAAATACTGGTGAGACGATTTAAATTATCATATTTGCGAGTAGTTATGAGCGCATCTTTTTCTCCATTATTAAGAGTCAGAGTATGAATTAAATTTGAGTTTGGATGATAAGAATAGATAGCAGTTTGATTTTCTGATTTTACTGTCTTTAAACGAGAAGCTTGGTCATAATCATAAGAAATATTGTAAACCAACTTTTTCTGATTTAAAAGAGAAAGTGATGCGAGACGATTGTTTCTATCCAATCCTCGAGTTAATGTGTATTCGGCAAAATTGCCAGAAATATATGCTTCAGTATTCATTATTCCATTCATATATCCCAATGTGCGAGAGCCAGAAGCATCTGTGATAGTTTTTTGTCTGCCTCTACGGTCATATGTATAAGCAATGTTGGGTGTATTATCACTGTATATAACTGTCTTTAAATCACCGGCATTATTATAGTTATAAGTAGTTACAATCCCTCTTGCCCATGTGCGTGTGTATAATTTTCCTCCAGGCGTGTAAGTGTAGTTTGTACCTTTACCATCATCATAAATCTTGGATTTCAAGAGTCCTCTCAAGTTGTAATTCCAGGTTGTAATAGCAGAACCGGAAGTCCCTTTTCCAGCATTGAAATCAAAATCCTGCCAGGTAGTCATAGTTTTCATACGATTTGCATAATCATAGGTAAATTCAACTGGATATGTACGAGCACCATAAATTTTCTTTGCTTGACCTGTTGGAAAGAATTCCTGAGTTACGGTTCCTCCATCTGGCAATTGAATAACTCTTTTTATGCCATTGGTTTTATCATTAAAATAAGTATATGTAATTGTTTGAGCATCTTTTCCTATTCCACTAGAACCAGGTTCTGGATCAGGCGTCGTTTCTGTTCGTATCTGGCCATTATCATAATATGTATAAATAGTTGTTCCATTGCGTACATCCGTTACCTTCCAAAGTCGGCTAAAGGTATCATAAATATAGGTTTTTTTCATAAGTTGAGAATCATTTGAATCCAGATTCATTACAGATTTTTGAAGTCCTTTTTCATAAATAACGATGGTTTTAGTCTTGTCTGGATTGATTGTGGTAACAGTCCGCCTTTGATTCCCTCTATCAACTTCAGTAAGTATATTTGTAGTCAATTCGTACTGAGTAATCCATGATTTACTTCCATCAACGCTTTTTTCAGTTATTTGAAGAATCGAACTTTTATCTTTTCCGTTGATTTCCCACACTTCTGATAAAGATTTCTGAATAACAGTACCTCGAAGTGATGAATTTTCATAAAAGGATGTTGTCCTGCTAATCCGATCTTTGCCATTAAAATTGATTTCACTGTTTCTGTCAACATCTAAAACTGTTAGTTCCCGATCACCCAGACCATTATATTGATAAAGGGTTGTTTCTCCATCAGGTTGTACAATCTTAACCAGTTGACCTTTGTTATTGTAAAAATTAAGAGTTAAAGAAGGTTCATCTCCATTTATGCCAGGATATTCAGTTTTGTAATTTCGTCCTGCAAAATCATTGTATGTTTTAATATATTCACCTGTAGGGTTTCCGTCTTTATCTATATATGTTTGGGTTGTTGTTTGCGCCCATGAACCATTATCTAATTCAATATCATAAGTATAGCGTAGGTTAGGTGATGCATTTCCTGTTATTTGATATAAAGAATCATCCTGATAGTAAGTTTCAATTTTTTTACTGCCATCCGGTAATGTCGTCGTTCGAATAATAAAATCATCTTCTTCTCTTTCACTATAAAATGTCTTACATCCTAAAGCATCTTTCGACCATTCCAAATCTCCAAGTTTATTATAATGCTGTTCGCTCTGAATAATTAGTGAACCATCAGTTCCTTCGATTACAGTTTTGAATGATCTTCCCATTGCATCAATCAGAGTATGGTTGCTAATTCCAGCATGGGTTTCACTTGAACCTGCATATTCTTCTAAAACTCCATCTTTATCCAGGTCTAAACTGACTGTTCCATTTTGATTGTAATACGTAACAACGCCTTCACGATCTGTTTTTTGTTCCAATCCACAACAACCATACAGATGTGTGATGTAAGTACCATCAAGATATTGGGTACGTGTCGGACGATTATTCTTATCTTTTTCAACAACATATTCCGCATCAATTAATAAATCAGTTTCTATATCAAACACTTTTCTCGAAATAAAATTTCCGGATTTGTCAAAAATTGTTTCTGTTCGGGTTCCTTTAACAATAGTTGACTTGTCTTCATTTGGCTCACCTGAAAAAGTAACAGTCCGCTTAACTTTTATTTGTAGTGCATTTATCTCAGAAAATGGATTTTCTATTAATTCATTATAATATTGAAAAAGAGTCATTGTACCATTAGAATTAATTGTTTTATGGATTCTACCTGTTTTACCACCGGGTATATTACTACTGGTATAGGTAAAAGTTTTTGTTATTAGATTTGACGGATCATTCCAGTCAGTTATTGAAGGAGAAGTAGCAACTACTGAGTAAAATACGCCACCTTTTTCCTGTTTTCGCCATCTTTTGGAAATCAATTTTCCTTTAAGATATTCAAGATCAGTTGTTAATTCACCGTTGAAAATTATTTCTGATGACCTGTTTTCAGGGTCTGGCCATTCTGTCGTTTCAGAATATGGATTATTTTTAAATTGTGCTACAGATTTTAAAACAATTCCTTTAAGACTATATTCTTTAAAAAACTCCCAATTGCCGTTGGAATATTCTATTTTTCTTAGCTTACCATAATTGGAATCATCATTTTCTTTATCTTCATAGTAAGTATATCGAGTTGTTTTTGCTTTGTCATCCGGGTCATCAATACTTTGAATCAATTCTTCTCCCCAAGCAAATGTTTGGAAAATATCTTTTTCCTTTGATAAGATATTATCATCTTTATCCTTAATGGTTCTAATCACTATTCGGGTATCATTTTCTTTATCTTCTTTTAGAGTTTCTTTTCGTACCGCATTGGCTATACCAGACAACAATTCCCATGAATTTGTATCTTCATAAAAAAGATAGGTATAAACTTCACTAATATTCCGTGTTATTTTTAAACTATTGTAATCACTATCAGGATTTTCCACTGTGATTGTGCTAAATGGTGTTTCTGAGTGTGAGTAAAGGCCAGTTTCCGAATCTTTGTTTCCAATCTCTGCATAAAAAAGGATATGATATTTAAAGTCATTTTCGACATCTATTTCAGCGATACCTTGCGGGGTTTTTATTTGGCGGAGTTGACCATCTTTTTTAACTTGAATAAAATCCCTGCCTCCTGAAAAAATTAAAGATTCAGGTTTAGCAAGTTTTTCTGAGGGACTTGTTGCTTTAATCGCAAGATAACCAATCTTTTTCCCACGAGAATCTTTTCCAAGCCCAATTTTAACATCAACGCTGCTTAAGTTTACGTCGCAAGTACCCAATTCAGAGCAAGTGAGACAAACTGGGCATTTTTGCTCTCCCCTTGCTACAATAAGCGTTTGCTTATTCGCTGTTTTCGCCCAAAAAACTATATCACCAGACTCATCTTTATCACTCAGAGAATCGTAAATGTTAATATCTTGTATTCTACTGATTTTTCCATCAAGGGTACTCCCAACAGCAGCAATTTCAAAGGGTTCATATATAGGAACGGTATCATAGGAATCATCTTCAAAATCAATATGACTTCTAAAAATAGCTTTTTGTTTATCTACATTATTTGCAAGATAGATAATGTAGCCACTATTATTTATACAAACCATTTTGTCTGAATAAAGATTAATAATAGAACCTTTGTCAACATCAATTTCACTGTCAAATTGTCCATTTTCATTCTTATCTTCATATGTTTCTCCAGGATCTAAATAACCATTTCCACTTAATCCATTAATACGATAAATTTGTGAATTAAAATTATTTCGAACGAAGATTCCGGGTCCTGGTGTAGTCTTAAGATGCTTAGCTCCCTCTTCAGTCATTACACCATAAAATACAACATAATTACCGTTATCACTAATGCCAGGAAATTTACCAATATATGAGAATAGTTTGTTGTCAGCACTGGCTATTACCTCAATTGAACTATAATTATAGCTTACGTGATATAAATTACCATTGTTACCTTCACCAACATGAGCAATAACATATCCATTATCAGCAATGCTTACCCAAGGAACACCAGGGGCTTGTATATTATTGTAATGAAATGGCGGCTTAATTGTTGTGGAAACATAGTTTTCATCTCCCTTTCGCCAAGCTGTAAATACTGTTTTACCATAATTATTTATACTATAATGATGATAAACACCAATCCAATGAGAAAATGGATTATACTTTGAAGGGTAGACCCCACCAACAATTGGCTTTACAAAAATAAAATTGAGTAAACCTACAGTACTCTTTAACCCAGCATGACCACTTGATATTTGTTCTATAGGTAAAACAGTTTTATTCCCATCCCATACTTCTATACTGGTTACCGGCATTCCATCGATAATCTGAGGGATAGGAACCAATGAAAAGTAAAGCATAATCTTAGCAGTCAGGTAACGTCTTGCAATGACTTTGTTTTGGTTATTTATTTGTGGAAATGTAAATGTTTGAGTAGGCGTTTCTCCTTCTTCAAGATATTCAAGAATTGGATGCATTAATGGTCTGATTTCTTGACTATGAGGATTATAAACATAGATATTCTGTAAATTCCCTTTTTCCCCTTTAACCTTTCCTATAAAAGCGACATAGCCAAAATAATTAATAGAAGGATGAGAATCAATATTAACAAGGTTTCTTCCAGCTACATCAATTTGACCAGTGGTAGCAATAATATCGAACTCCAGTTCATCATCATCCTCTGTTCCATCTTTCTCTTCGATCATCGGCTTATTGAATTTTTCATAGAAGTTATTCCCAAAAAACCTTTCTTCATTAGCTGAAGAAGTAGATTCAATCTTACAATTTAGTTTATTAGAAATGCTAATTGAATTTTGCTGATTCAACAAAGTGAGCTGCGGCTGATCCTCTGATTTAATTTTAGAATTAAAATTTTTACCGAGAATATTGTTCATCTTTTGAAATTTATTTAGAGGCGACTTGTTTAAAGTTAAACTTTTTGGTAGGGAATCTTCAATAAGTGGTTTTTGAGAAGAATTTATTCCCATAATATTTTCTATTTGATCAAAAGATTTAACTATATCTTCATTGTTAAAAGCAAATAGATACGAATCTGTCATTAGAATAGACAGAAAAAAAATAAATAATAAAAGTAGTTTTTTCATGAGAATTTTTCCTCTATACTTAACCCTAAAACGCAATTGGAATTTTACCAAATGATATTATTGTATAATTATAAAAATTATCGCTAACTTAAAAACATTTATGGCTTCAAATTTAGTTACGTTGTAGGATTATTATGGGTTAAAGTATTTACTGAGCTTCAAGAGGAGTGAAAACAATCAACCTTACAGCAGGGTTATCCTTTTTGTTTGGAGAAGAACCAGATAAAAACTCTTCTGCATCATTAATTCCATCTCCATCAGTATCAATTAAACTTGGATTATAACCAAAGAATTTTTCAAAAAGGGCATCTTCCCAATCCGATAAACCATTCCTATCATTGTCTGTTTCAATTAGATTTTCTCGAACTCTGAAAAATTTAACAACAGCGTTTGTTTCATCAGGATTATAGTACCCTTTTTCTACATATGAAAAACGTGTTCCGCTTTCAATAGGAATCCAGGTTATCAAGTCTAAACTTTCCTGTAATACATATTGTTTTTCTGCAACACCTGTCCACTCAATGATCAGATCATTTCCATCACGATGTAATTCTGGACTAGGAATCGTTGATTGAGGGTTTAAAGGATCTGTTCCCCATATCATTTCATCTCTATTGGTAACAGAATCACCATCAGCATCACCGTCTTTTTGACCATTTCCACCAAAATATATATATTCATATATATCGGAAAGACCATTTCCATTTATATCAACAAAACTATAAGCTTGTAAAGGCCATACCATATTTAGAATTAATAATACAATAATTCTTTTCATGTTTAATTCCTAAAATTTTAATATTATCATCCAACTTTGGTTTTTCCTGGCATAATTTCTGCCCTCTTGATTTGTGACACATTTAATCCAAAAAATTGCGAATAAAGCCAATGGGCATGTTACGTGCCAGGAAAAACCAAAGTTGGATGATAATAATTTAAAAATTAATAATTACTATTTGAAAGTTTAATAATACAATGGCTATTGATAAATTTCAAGGTTTATAATAAAAGAAAAAGAAATTTTTAAAATTGTATATTCATGAACTCATGAACTATTAATTTTATGTTCCAAATATTAATATGGTATTCAATTATAGATATTACTATATTATTATGAGATGATCAAGAGCCATTCAAATGCGTTAGTGGCTAATCAACCACATAAATGATCTACAGTTATGTTCCCCACTTAAGTGCATGGGGTTTTCGCTGTGCATTCACATACACTGCTTATCTTGAGTTATCAAACCAAGTTTTAAACTCAATTTCACCAGTAAGCCCATCATGACATAAATAGATTGTTTTTTATAACAAATCAACCAAGCGGGCTACGCCGCTTATTTCAGCGTTATCCTCGTAAACTTGGGGCGTAGGCAACTGTAACTTAATTTAATTTTTGATTACAATTTTGTTTTATAATATTTATCACATGAGCTTGAAAACTGAGTATCCACGCAACCGCTTATTAATGTA
>Ga0272440_1002213_pt1 | contig 15367 bp, 6 predicted proteins | sample SSMMMBAug17_FD_192440 | JGI IMG/M metagenome (GOLD analysis project Ga0272440, IMG submission 192440) | Marine sediment archaeal communities from Little Sippewissett salt marsh, Falmouth, MA, United States - SSM-MMB-Aug17 | ecosystem: Environmental > Aquatic > Marine > Wetlands > Sediment ... | reverse complement strand
CCTGCTTCAAAAAGATATTCAATTCAAGGATATTGGCCTTTTAATCATTGATGAAGAACAGCGCTTTGGTGTACGTCACAAAGAAAAAATTAAGCGATTTCGAAAAACAATGGATGTACTGGCATTTACTGCAACTCCAATTCCACGTACATTGCACATGTCTTTGTTGGGGATTCGAGATATCAGTATCATTTCTACACCGCCTGAAGCACGTCAACCCATTACGACCTATGTGACACAATTTGATGGAATTGTCATTGCCCAAGCAATTCGCAAGGAAATGGCAAGGCAAGGACAAATTTTCTTTATACACAATAATATTAACACGATTTTTTCCATTGCATCATATTTACAAAAGCTGATACCAGAAGTTCGCCTGGCAGTTGCTCATGGACGAATGAAAGCATCAGAACTAGAATCAGTAATGGTTGACTTTATCAAACATCAAATTGATGTGGTTGTTTGTACAACAATTATTGAATCTGGCATTGATATTCCAGCTGCAAATACCATATTTATTAATCGAGCTGATCGCTTTGGTCTGTCTCAGATATATCAACTCAGAGGGCGTGTTGGCCGTAGTGGTGAAGAAGCCTTTGCGTATTTATTTGTTCCGCCAGAGTCTCAATTAAAAAAAATTGCCATGAAACGCATGAAGGTTCTTCTGGAAAACAGTGACTTGGGAGAAGGATTTAAACTGGCCATGAGTGACCTTCAAATTCGTGGCGGTGGTGCAATTTTGGGTGCGGAGCAATCTGGCCATATTGCAGCTGTTGGCTACGAAATGTTTCTGGAATTGATTGAACAGGCGGTTCAAGAGAATAAGGGCCAGTCATCGCTTCCACCATTGGATCCGGAAATTAATGTTCCCTGGTCAGTTTTTATTCCTGAATCCTTTATTGCTGATATTGATCAACGCTTGCTTATTTATCGGCGTTTATCCAAAATGACAGATATCAGTCAAATCGCTGATCTTCAAAAAGAATTGATTGATCGATATGGGAAACTGCCTTTTGAAGTTAAAAACTTGTTGTCAAAAATTGTAATCAAAGTTTTGGCCAAAAAAGCAGGTTTAAAACGTGTTGATTTTGGAAACGACCGTCTGACTGTTTATTGCCATCCAGATTACCAAAATAATCCACATGGATTAATCGAATGGACATTAGAAAATCCTAAAAAATTTCAACTAATTAAAGACAATGGGCTTGTTATCTTGTTTGAACCTGATAAAGGGGGTCGTGTTCAAGCAAAAAATATCTTGAAAGAAATTGGACGTCGTGTTAATAAAACAAATTTCAAATAATCTTTGTGTAAATAATTATGAAACATATAAACATATTATATAAACTGAATGTTTTGCTGTATCGGTTTTCTTTAATCCTTATGGTGGGATTTGCCATTGCCTGTGGTCAACTCCCTGAAAATGACCAGGTCATTATTCGCGCAGGCAAAAGTGTCATTACAGGCGAATATTTGAATCAAGTACTCGAAATAGCCAAAACCGCTTATCCTATGAACCTGTCAGATAGCAAACTGAATCAATTAAGAGAAAAGGTTATCGCAGAGTTGATGGAAGAGGTTTTGATTATGGAGCGTGCCAGAGAAATGGGGATTACTGTTTCTGACAGCGAGATGGAAAAAGCTGTTGTCCAAATCAAAAAAGATTATCCTGAAAACTCATTTGAAAAAATACTGTTGGAGCAAGCCATCCCCTTTGATTTGTGGAAAAAGCGATTGAGAAAGAAACTAATTATTGAAAAAACCATTGAAAAAGATTTGCAGAAAAATATCATAATTCGTAATGCTGATATAGATTCATTTCACCAGCGCTATCCCAATCAATCCATTTCGCCTTTTGGTGATCATCCCCTGAAAAATGAAAAAGTTCAGGAAACAACAAACAATCAAAACATTAAATCCTTTCTAATCAAAGAAAAGATTCAAGACAACTATCCTGAATGGATAAAGGGTTTAAAAGAACGTTATGGTTTAATTTTTAGTTTTGACAGGAAATCAGACGCATGAAATATAGAATTCTTATCGGGCTCTTGACATTATGCCTGACCAGTGTGTCATCTGCGGAGTTGGTGGATCGAATACTGGCAGTTGTCAATAATGACATTGTAACTTTGTCAGAGTTCAATAAAACATATGCCAAACTGGCTATGCAAATACGTGCTTCGAATTATACCGCAGAACAACAAAGAGAGCTTTTGTCTAATTTAGATACACAGGTTTTAGACACCCTTATTAAGGAAACACTAACAGAACAACAAGCCAGAACACTTCAGATTGAAATTGACGATAAGGAAATGGATGGTGCGATAAACGAAATAAAGGAACAGCATCATTACACTGATGATGAATTTGAGCGAATTCTTGAAATGCAAGGCTCAAGCATACAAGAATATCGAGATCATATTCGAAAACAAAAAATTCAGTCACAACTGGTTGGCTACATGGTGCAATCAAAAGTCGTTATTACCGATGATGATATTAATGCCTATTATGATAGTCATCTGGAGAAATATCAGCCCAAAACAACCTATCATTTAAGAACGATTCTGAAACGTATGCAAACTGAAAAGTCACGTGAAGAGATGGATAAATCTTTGGCAGCATTCGAATCAGGTATGCCTTTTGAAGATGTGGCAAAAAAATACTCGGATCCGCCTTTTAATGAAAGTGGTGGATTATTGGGGAGTTATACTCTGGATCAACTGTCATTACAGATTCAGGATGCAATCAAAGACTTGAAAATAGGTACATGTTCATCGGTGTTGCAAACAGATCAGGGGCTCCAATTATTATACATTGAAAACATTACACAGGAAGGTGGGCAAACTTTGGAAGAAGCATCAACTGATATTCGAAATATGTTGTATCAAACAAAAATGGAACAACGATATCATGCATGGATTGATGATTTAAAGAAAAAGTCCCATATCAAAATAATTGATTAATAACAATTTTGTAAAAAAGTGAAATTATGAACGATCAATCATACGTTAACCCAAACGATTCCATCGGCGAACTTTTACGAACTGAACGTGAAAAACAAGGCCTGGATTTAAATGATATTTTTCATATTACCAAAATAAGACCCAACATTTTGGAGTATATAGAAAGTGATCAGTTTGACCGAGTATCGACATCAGATATTTTTTTGATTAGCTTTCTCAAATCTTACGCACAGGCCCTCAAACTGGATCCAGAACCAGTGATTAAAAGATATCAAACAGCTGCCTCTAAAAGTAATATACCTCCACCCAAAAGAAGTTTTGTAAAGCGAGGCATTTCCCCACAGCTTTTAGTTATAGGGCTAGTTATTATCCTGGTGATCTGTTTACTTATAATGATTGTGCCTTCGGTAAAAAAGAACTTATCCCCAGGTAAAAAGGAAGAGCAATCTAAACCTGATGTGCTGTTTGGGGAATTGGATAATAATGTTGATTTTTCATATCACAATAAACCAGTCACTTTTACAGAGCATCATCCTGTTTCCAAAACTGTTCAATCAGCCAGCAATTCAACAGATTTAGATAGTAAAGAAGAATTATCACAGAAAACACAACAAGAAGAAAGTATTAAACTAATTGCAGATAAGTATTCACTGCGTTTAAAGGCCATTGAAAAGACGTGGTTAAAAATAACTGTTGATGATCAACCACCAAATGAGTTTATGCTTAAGCCAGGTGATGTACTCAGTAAAGAAGCAGATAATGAATTTCAACTTTTATTGGGAAATGCAACAGGGCTTGAAATATACTTAAACGATGAGCTGGTAAAAATATCGGGCAGGCCTGGTCAGGTAAAAACACTGAAATTACCCTGATTGCTAAGGAACTTATTTTCAAAAAAAACCTTTTAAAGCTGGAATAGGTCGTGGCATGTAACTTGCTCTTTTGATTCTAATGGTTTTGGATTGTAGTGATAAAGGAATGCCAAATGTAAGAACGAAACTTGTTTTTACCCTCGTTCAATAAGCGAATGCAGACCTATATGAAAAATATTTTTTCCAATTGCAGAAAAAGTCTTGTAACAGATAAAATGAACTGGTATTATAATTTTTATTATTTATAACAGTTTTGCTATTGAATTCAGAGATTGTAATTTAATTATTATTTCTTATCAATAGCCAGACATAACCATATTTAAATTTGAGAATCAAAAATGAAAACTAAACAAATTTTGATATGTGGGCTGGTCATAGCTGCAATAACTTTTATAGCAGCCTGTGACAACAAGGATGATACACAGGAATTTACATATGATTTTGAAGAAGAGGTTCAAAAAGCACCTCGCCCTGATTATATTCGAATTCCCATTGAAGGTGTTATTCCAACCATAGACCCTGGCCTTACTGTGGATATGGCATCCATTGAAATCACTGAACAACTCTTTCTCGGACTGACGGATTATGATCCTGAAACTTACAAAGTAACTCCAGAATTGGCTGAAAAATGGACTGTAAATGAAGATGGTACAGTGTATCAATTTTATATTCGAAAAAATGCAAACTGGACCAATGGTGAACCCGTTACATCACATGACATTGTATGGGCTATCCAGAGAAATATTAACCCGCAAACAAATTGCCCTTATTCTTACATGTTCAGCATTTTAAAAAATGCCGATGCCATCATGGGCGGAGACATAAAAGATGTCTCAAAAATCGGTGTTCGAGCCATTAATGATAAAGTTGTTGAATTCAAATTGAAAAATGCGGCAGCATTCTTTCCCGCCATGGTCGGCCTTTGGATTTACAGACCCCTGCCCAAAAAATGTATTGATCAATATGGGGATTCCTGGACGGATTATCAAAACATTCAAACCAATGGTTCTTACATGCTATCGGATTGGAAAAAGGGCAAGGTCATGATATTAAAAAAGAATCCGCAATATTATGACGTACAAAATGTGAAAATCCCTGAAGTACATTATATAATAATTCCTGAAAGTTCAGTTGGGCTTGTGATGTATGAAAATGATGAGTTGGATATTGTAGGGGGTGAGTATATGCGAATTCCGCTTACTGAGATACCGCGCATCAAAATTGATCCCAAACTGAGAAAAGAATACTCAAACGAACCCAGTTTTTGTACCTATTATTTTGGATACAATACATTGCGGCCACCTGTTGATAATCATCTTGTTCGAAAAGCCATTTCTGCTGCCATTGACAGGCGTTTACTCATAGAAGTTATTACCAAAGCAGACCAGGACCCTGCAACAACATTTACAAGGCCTCCCATATTTGGATCTGTTCCTATTTCTGAAGGGATGGGCGTTAGTTTTAATCCCAAACAAGCGAGAAAATGGTTGGCAGAAGCAGGTTTCCCAAATGGTAAGGATCTGCCTGAAATTATTTTGATGCACAACACTTCAGAAGATAACTCCATGATTGCCAAAGCAGTACAAACCTGTGTAAAATATTATTTGAATGTCAATATCATTATCAAAAACAAAGAATGGACGGCCTATGTTGACTCAATTGAGCAACCCAAAACTCCTCATATTTTTCGATTGGGATGGTGCGCTGATTATCCGGATGCTAACAATTGGCTGAACGATGTTTTTCATCCCATAAATTCTGCAAATTATATTGGATGGAAAAATGAAGAATTTGCAAGGCTCATGGATAGAGCAAAATCGATCAATGATCAGGAAGAGCGACGTCAAATATATAAACGAGCGGAACAAATACTCTGTGAGGAAGAAACAGCCATTATACCGCTGTATTTTTATACAGCACCCTATTTGGTGAAAAGATGGGTTAAGGGCTGGTATCACATGGCAATGGGTGGACAGCATATCCGGAATTGGACAATATCTAAAACGGATCCTGAAATGGAATAATCTTTTTTAATAATATTTCTTATTGCATTGATGAATGTCATATAAATATCGTCACAGTTCCCATATTAATGAGAACAGTGCCAATGGAGTCGGGTTAAACCTGACTTTTTTTTCAAACATAACAATGATTGAGATACCCCATGAAAAAAATTAATAAAAGACGCATTTATTTAATCGTCGGTTTAATTATTGCGGTTTTTATCGTTTATTTTGGAATGTCTCTGATTCAAGGAGATAAAAAAACAATATACGTTGGCGTAATGGGCCCTATGAGTGGTAAAGGCAGAGCTTATGGAAAAGCCATGCTAAAAGGTATCAATTTACGCCTGAAAGAATTGAAAGAAGAAGGTGGGCTGGAAAAGTATAAAATCAAAATAATTGTTCAGGACGATAAAAATGACAGTAAAAATGTTGATGAACTTGCACATAAAATAGCCGATGATGGCAAGGCTGTTATTGTTCTCGGACATTATTTCAGTTCAGTCTCCTATGCTGCCGGTCAAATTTACAAAAAAAAGAAACTGCCTGCAATTACGGCATCAGCAACTTCAGATAATGTGACCCTTGAAAATGATTGGTATTTCAGAATAATTCCCACAAATGGCTTTCAAGGGAGTTTTATTGCCAACTATGTCAATAAAACCCTGCGCAAAGAAGCAGCGTCGATCATCTATGATAAAGACAGCTATGGGGTAACACTCATGGAAAGTTTTGAAAGCTCGGCGGGTCGGCTTGGAATGAATATTAAAAAGAAATGGTCTTTTGATCATAGCTCACCAACCCTTGATGATGATCTTGAACGTATCACGCGTGAATTACGTGCAATGGATGATCCGGGAATGATTTTCGTTGCCACACATTCAGGAGAAGGCGTTAAAATTATTACATCATTAAAATATCCGGGGACAACATACTCAATCATTGGGCCCGATGCTTTTGGCGGTGAAGCCTTTATTAAATATTTGCGAGAATATCCTCAAGAAAAACTTATACCTGGTTACTACTCTGATGGTATATATACAATTTCACCTTTTATTATTGATATTGCCAATGAAAAAGCGCAGGTATTTCGTCATAATTTTGTCAAAAAATACAAAGAAGAACCTTCCTGGGTTACAGCGGGTTATTACGACGCCATGTCTGTTGCTATTCATGCTATTGAAAATGCAGGTATCAACGGGAATAGTAGTCAAATCCAAAGAGATCGATACCGAATCAGAGAATTCTTGTCCGGTATGACCAGCCCTGAAAATGGTTATGAGGGGGTCAATGGCAATATTCATTTCAATGTTGATGGTGATTTCGATAAACCTCTGGCTGTTGGTGTTTACAAAAATCAACGATTGATTTCTACGCTGACACAGTATCAGTTAATTACAGATCTCAACACTGTAGACAATATGCTTAAAGAAATTCTTGAAGGCAATATTATTCTCATTGATGGTAAATTCATGAACAAGACGAAACTTGTCTATACAGGTTTAGATATCAACTCAATTAGTGATCTTTCTGTGATAAATTCCAGTTGTGTCATTGATTGTTACCTGTGGTTTCGGTTTGAAGGGGAATTTGATGACAGCAATATTGAATTTGTCAACTCGGTAGATCCATTATCTCTGGGAAGGCCAGTTATAGAGGAACGAACCGGCAATTTAACAACGCGTGCATATCGTTTAAAAGCACCATTTAAGGTTAATTTTCAGTTTCATGAATATCCATTTGATAAGCAGACATTAAAAGTTCAGTTCCGACATGTCAAGCAAACCCGAGATAAGTTAATTTATATTTCTGATCTTTTGGGCATGCGGCTAAAATCATCAAAAAAACGAACATTTAGTGCCTTAAGCAGTTGGGCAACAGATAGCGTTATGTTTTTTCAAAATATCATTACCAACAATTCAACACTGGGTGTGCCCAAATTTTTTAACTCCAGAAATTCAATAAAATACTCACAGTTTAATGCACAAATACAAATCAAACGAAGAATTGTCAGTTTTTTAATTAAAAACTTGATATTAATTTTTGTTATGATTATGATATCTTATGTCACGTACTATATACCACCTGATGTATTTCCTATTAGAATCTCAATCGGAATGAGTACCTTGTTAACGACAGCTTTTTCTCATATTAAACTGTCTCAAGAGATTCCAGTCGGGTATATTTTGGCAATCGAACATGCATTTTTTACTGTATATGGCCTGGCATCATTGTCTGTATTGGCTTCGGTTCTCATATTCACACAGTGGAAACGAACCGAACCATTAACAGCTACAGAGGAAGTTAAAAAGGATGCCTGGAAAAAGATATGGTTTTTTTCAATGGTGGGTCGGGTTGTTCATCCATTGATCGTTATTCTGATCAGCTTTATTCTATATTATGTTTATGTTCTTGAGAAAACGAATGTATTTACAGTTCTGACAGTTATTATCAGCACGGTGGTTGGCATTACTGCACTGATTGTTTTATTTGCTAAAAAATCTCGCTCCAGAAAAATAAAATCAAGTTTACTGATTAAAAAGGAACAGGGTAAAGATAAAAAATCTAAGGTAGAAATTGAAGCTGGTGGATAAAATCTGCCCATTCAGAATAGATAATTATCGCCACCGAGTGTAGAGACAATGAAAGACTTGTCTCTACACAACAATAACCGCAAACGTTCAATAAAAAAATGGGGAAGAGCTTTCCACAGTATTATTATTAACCTGCCAGATGAGGAATGCGAATTCCTGGATACAAAATATCTTTCCTCAAAATATCCTTTAGGCAGTGATTTACCCGACTATAACCTGATAGTGAAAGATGGATAACATATGTATCGGTTGCCAATAGTTTATTAACATTTTTTTTATATATGTTGAATAAAGAATAGATATTTCTTATAAATTTCAATCAATTATTATGATTGGATATGGATCATTAATCTCAGAAAAGAGGAGAGATTGGAATGAAAAAATCAATTACGCTTTTTATTGTCTTTTTTGTAATACTGATTATCTGCTCAATGACTGTACAAGCAGAAAATACAGGAATTGATGTCTATAACCATAGTAATGGCAATACAATGGAATCTTTGACTCCTCAGGGCACAGAGAATAACACCTTTTTGATAGAAGAAAACTTTGGTCGAATCAGCAATGGAAATTTATTTCATACATTTGAAAAATTCAATCTCAGTTCGGGACAGGTTGCAGATTTTCAACAAACGACAGCGAGCATTCAAAATGTAATCAGTCGAGTAATCGGGGGTAATGTTTCAAATATTGATGGCACAATCAAAACAACAATTCCTAATTTTTATTTGATTAATCCAGCAGGCATTATTTTTGGAGCCAATGCAAGCCTGGATGTTGCTGGTTCTTTTCATGCCAGCACTGCAGATTATATTCGTGGAGAAAATGTAAGTTTTGGAACAGAAAAATTTGATGGAACAGATGGTATCTCTCATCTTTTTACTGATTCAAATTTTTTTGTAGATCATCCCGCAGCATTTGGGTTTATTGATAAAGAAATTTATGGAAACATTGAAATTAAAGGTCTTGGCGAATATGATCCGAATATTGAAGCCCCAGGTTTAACTGTTAATCCAGAGCAAACAATATCATTAATTGGTGGTGATATTGACTTTAAGCAGGGTTCTTATTATTATGATAACAATGATATTTTTAATTCTGGAAGTTTGTATGCCAATGCCGGTCGAATTAATCTAGCCAGTGTAAAATCTGCGCATGAAGTGCCTCTGCAACATATATATAAGGTGGATTCAATAGATAACAGGGATAAACTTTCTGCGCATAAAGGTGATCTTGCTATAGTTTCCAATAGTGAGAAAACTGAAACATATCAATTTGATGAAAATAATCAATGGATTCTTAATAATAATTTAAAAACGATTCCAGGTGTCAAAATTGGTGAAATTGACGATCAGGCAGAAATGGGAGATATTTATACATTTGACAGAACGACGCTATCGGTAGATCAGTTTGCCAAAGCTTCAGATTACGATTATAATTACCAGAGTCAAAGTGGAGAAATTATAATTAGAGGCGGCCAGATTGTTTTGGATAAGACGAAAGTTTTAGCCCAAAATAGCAGTGATGAGAAAGGTGGTAATATTGAGATTTATGGAAATAGTATAAAATTGAGTAATGATACACTTCTTACCACTGAAGTTGCACAAAATGAAGCATCTGATGGTAATCTTAATGGTAAAGGTAGTGGAGGGGATATAATTCTTGCTGGAAATAATGGAACTGATGCAGATTCTGTCCGCCTCTTTAGAAGTATGATCGCAACCGGCACGAAAAGTCTTGAAAAAGATGCATCATCTGGATGTATTGATATAAAATCTCGTAATATATCGCTTTTTTCAACATATCAAATAACAGATAAAGTTTTTCAAACCTATGAAACCGATGATGCGCTTCCTGAAGAAATTCGGGAAAAATTATCAGTGATTAAAAATGTGGATTTTAGCTCTGAAAGTGCCTTTTATGAAACCTTATTAGGTAAGGAAGGAATACTGACAGTAGATGAATATAATACATACCAATCAATCATCATGAATGGTGTTCAGGAAGGTTCTGCAATTTATTCTGAAGTGAAAGGTTATGGTAAAGGTGGACTTATTAATCTGGACGTTCAAGAAGCGCTGACAATTTTGGGAAAATCCAAAATATATTCGAATGCCACAAACGTAGATGATAACGCAGGGGATGCGGGCAATATTATAATTAAGGCGCGAACCATTTTTTTAACAGAATTGGATTCAGAAATTACAAGCCAGACTTTGGGACCAGGAGAAGGTGGGAGTATTTCGTTATATGCAGATGAATCCATTACAATAAATGAATTTGCAAGTATCAGATCTGAAACAGGAAAATCAGGTGGATCAGAAAGTTCAACTAGCGATTCTGGTAATGCTGGAAATATTCTGTTGGAATCTTCCAGGGTATCAATCCTAAAAGGGGGTAGAATTGAAAGCTCGACATATGTTAATGTTTCTGATCAAGAAAATAAAGGCAAAGCTGGTGATATCACGATACGAGCTGATAATTTAATTCATTTATCAGGTGCTGACGTTGTTGATGCAGATGCCAGCTCCATTAGAAACAGAAGTCAAAATACAGCGACGAATGCAGGTGGCGGAGGAAAAGTATCACTTTCAGCCAGGGAAATAAAATTTGAAGATGGTGCTTTTATTGGAAGTGAGACTTATGGTGGCGGAAATGGTGGTGATGTCGAATTGATCGCAAGCGATAAAATTCATTTTTCTGGCACCGACAGTGCGGGTTATGCCTGTAAAATCTACACAAATAGTTTATTCACAAATAGAGGGCAAACAGGGGAACCAATAAACACTGCTGGAAAATCAGGAAATATAACGCTTCAAGCCACTAATCTTATCAGACTTGAAGATGGCGCTGGTGTTACAGCCAGTACAATGGGGCCAGGAGAAGGAGGGTCTGTTGAAGTAAAAGCTACCAAAACATTGGAAATAAATGGTGGAAATCCGCATGGAGAAAATGAAGATGGTTTTGCCAGCGGATTATTTGCAAGGGCTGAAGGACAGGGACTTATGGCTGGAAGTGCGCAAAAAATAAATGTTTCAGAAGTGGATGAAGTCATTCTTTTTAATGGCGGCGTTATATCTACCAGTACTTTGGGGGCGGGCGATGCAGGTGAAATTAAGCTGAGTCTGGGCAAAAAACTGACAATTTCCGGTCAAGCTGAGCTTGTTTCAGAAGATAAATATTTGCAGAGTCAAAATAATTATTCTCGTATGTATACGATTAAAGGAGACTATCGAAGTGGTATTTATTCAAGTTCAGAAAATGAAGAATCATATGCGGGAAATGCTGGAGCAATAATTATTGCCACGCCATCATTGGAGTTAGATTATAACGCAACCATATCAACATCAACGAAAGGCGCTGGAAAAGCAGGTAATATAGATTTACAAGATGTGGGTGACATATCACTTATGAATGGCGCAACAGTCGCTTCAGCAACTTTTTCCGAATCAAATACGCAATATTTTGAACTGAGTGAATCAAATTTTAATAAATTACAGGGATCTACAAAAGATATCGTACGCATTCAAGATGAAGATAATAACTCCATAATCATACATAATGGAGATATTGTTCAATTAGATGGGAATTTATATTATTACAAAGCTGGAGAAGGATGTATTCTTCTGAATGCCTACGAACAGATGGTAAAATATTCTTTTCGAATTTTTAAGATTGATGATGCCAATACTTTAAATGAAATGATCCCTGAGAAAGGAGATATCGCAAAGCTGGAAGAAAATGATACAGTTAAATATTACTATTTTGACCAGGGACAATGGAATGAATATAATGAAAATCAGGACTTAACGCCTGAATATATTCCGGTTTTTGTTAATAACATTTTCGATAATTCCAGTACATACAAAAAGGGTGATATTTCACAGTTGGTATTTTTTAATTATACTTCAAATGACAGTAATAATGAAAATGAGAATACTTCTTTTGCATTTAATGGTTCAAACTGGGTTCTTTTGCCGGATGCCTTTGATTTTGCTAATAATAGTTCAAAATATTTCGAATTGAGTACAATTCGTGCAAGTGATAAGAATTTATTTTCTTTTATGGAAGATACTACCAGACTTGTTGAAACATATTTCAACAATGGCGAAAAATGGACAAACTATCGGTATGATGGTGACGCAGGAAATATCAGCATTCTACTTAATGATCAGTTAAACTTGACCCATGACATTACTTCCATCAGTACATCAACTTATGGTCGAGGCAAAGCTGGACTTATTGATATAAGTTCATTAAATATTCAACTATCTGATAAAAGCCAAATATCGTCTGCCAGTCTTTCCTCTGGAAATGGCGGCGATGCCGGACAGATTAAGATTGGCAGCGCAGATAGAAAACTTGAATTACTCGATATCAGTACGATTGCTCAAATAAACACCTCAACTGAGGGACTGGGGGATGCTGGAAATATTGAAATTTATACAGATCAAATATCAATGAAATCAGAAGGTACTATTGCATCGTCAAGCAATGCATTAGGCAGAAGCGGAGATGCTGGAAATATTATCATTCACTCGGAATCACTTTCATTAATTCATGAAAACACATCAGTGAATACATCGACTTATGGTCAGGGAAAAGCTGGAAATATTGATCTGCTTGTCAATAATTTAGATCTGGATCAAAAAGCAAGTATTTCATCAGCAAGCAATAGTATTGGTAAAGGTGGCGATGCTGGCGTGATCAGAATTGGCCTGGCTTATGAGGATAATATCAATCCTTTAACAAAAGCAGACAAACCCTGGCATATTACAGATCCTTCAAATAGGGTCCGTGTTACAAATGAAAGTTCAATCAGTACAGCCAGTGCCGGTGCTGGAAAAGCAGGTATTGTTTTATTGGGAGCAAATAATATTGATGTCAATCATTCGGGTTCAATATCATCGGCAAACTCTTCAGTGGCTGATATTATATATTTTAAAGATTCTATTGACCAGATAAAGAATTTAACTGACAACATTGGATCTGTCGTCGAAGTTGCTGATGATGGCACGGGCAATCCCAATACATATATTTTTACAGGTAAAGGTAACAATTATGGTTGGGAAGAAAAAAAGAGCCTGTCTTTAAATCGTGTCGCAACGATTTCTGAAATGAGCGCACTGAATGTCAGTCCAGGTGATATTGCCAAAGTAGCTGATGCTGGTGATGGTTATTCCAAAAACTTTATCTTTGATGGTTCAGACTGGCAAGCCATTGAAAGCGACAAAACTGTTCAAGTTCATATCAGAAATTCAACTGATGAACTGAGCGCCAACATTGAAGATGAAATAAGTGCAGAAAAGGGAGATATTCTTTATACAACAAGTAATTCCGGAGTATATTTATGTGAAGATAACACCTGGAAACCGATACAATGGTCATCTGTATTAGAAGCAAGCGATCAAGAATCCAGACAAACTGCAAAAGATTTTCAAGTCAGTACGATTGAGGAACGTGACGATATTCCTGATACGCTGATAAATGATGGAGACCGAGTAAATATTAATGATACCGATTACTATGTTCGAATCAACAATAGCTGGGAACCTGTTTCCAAATCTGGAAATGCAGGAAATATTAACATCATTGCTGAAAATGAAGTCTCCCTCAATACTAATGGTTCCTTGAATACTGAAGCCATTAGCTCTGGGGGTGGAAAAATATCCATTGAAGGAAAAGACACCCTTTACCTATTTCAAGGATTGATAACTGCCAGTGTTCAAAAAGGTTTTGGGGCAGGCGGTGATATTAATACACGTTCTAACTCAGTGATCATGAACCACAGCGGTATTGAAGCAAATGCAGTTGAAGGTGATGGTGGTGCCATATTTATTAAGACAGAACAATATGTCAAATCCCATGACAGTTATGTCACTGCAACCTCCGAACGTGGCAATGATGGTACTGTCAAAATTGATGCACCAAAAGTGGATATCAGTAAAGGACTGGTTGTCCTTCCCACAAATTTTCTTGATGCCACACGTTGGGTAAAAACGCCATGTGCCCTTCGATCGGGTGAATCGATCAGCCGATTGGTGCTTGAGGGCCGCGATGCAATTCCCACATCTTTGATAGATTGGCAGCCCAGTCCACCATTAGATATCACTGATGTTAAAAAAGATGATAAAAAGAAAAAATCAAGTAAACGCAATCGACCCACCTTATTAGAATCGAAAAATATTAAGGCGATAACAAAAGATTTAACACTAAATTAATATAAAATATACGAAGGAGATATCGACATGCATTTAAGGCATACCTTTATCATTGTTTTTTTATTGTTTTCGACGTGTTTAAACTTCCAACAAATTCAAGCTGAAGAAGACCCGCTACCCAAAGATGTTCTTGATGAAAAATCAGAAGTTCCACTTTTGCTGCCAAAGCTCAAGGAAGATACAGAACAACGCTTATCTTCAGCCGCTTCAGTGTATATCAAAAGATTCGTGCTTGAAGGCAACTCTGTATTTAGTGATAACGATTTATCTTTTATTGTCTTACCTTACGAAGGAAGAGAAATATCATCAGAAGAATTACATGAAGTCAAAAATAAAATATCATTATTTTATTATTCCAAAGGTTATGTTAACTCAGGCGCGGTGATTCCCGATCAAAAAGTGACTGATGGCCATATTCGGATAAAAATCATTGAAGGTATTTTACCCAAAATTTCAGTAACAGGTAATACCTGGTTAAAGAGTAATTATATTTCTCGGCGGCTTGAGATTGCAACTGGTGATGGAAAAGCACCCTTAAACATAAATGAGTTACAGGACAGACTTAAGATAATCAAGCAAGATCCTATTGTTGAGAATATTAACGCAAATCTAAGTCCAGGCTTAAAACTTGGAGAAGCTGAGCTGGAAGTTTCTGTGAAGGAAGCCCGCCCTTATTTTCTAAATTTTGAATTTAGTAACAGTAATTCACCCAGT
>Ga0272440_1002212_pt1 | contig 15368 bp, 2 predicted proteins | sample SSMMMBAug17_FD_192440 | JGI IMG/M metagenome (GOLD analysis project Ga0272440, IMG submission 192440) | Marine sediment archaeal communities from Little Sippewissett salt marsh, Falmouth, MA, United States - SSM-MMB-Aug17 | ecosystem: Environmental > Aquatic > Marine > Wetlands > Sediment ... | reverse complement strand
TTATATATAAGTACTGCATTGATCGCAAAGCCAGTCCAGAACCATCGCAAAGCTATTCAACCAGCCAATCTGCCAGTATTGCAATTTTTAAGTTAGAAACTTGATCTTTTTTTTCAAACAAGATAATATGCAAGTCACTAAAATATTCCTTTAAAAAAAGAAAAAGGAAAAAACCAAAAATGAATATTTTTAATAATATAGAGTCAGAGGTACGCAGATATTGCCGTGCTTTTCCAACTATTTTTACAAAAGCAGAAGGTTATAAGGTAATTGACCAAAATGGAAAGCGCTATATTGATTTTTTCTCTGGAAGCGGTTCTCTGAATTATGGACACAACAATCCAGCAATGAAACAAAAGTTACTGGAGTATATTAGTGAAAATGGGATTGTTCAAGGCCTTGACATGGCTACTGATGCCAAACGAAATTTTCTTAAACAATTTTATGATATCATTTTAAAAAAGCGTAACATGGACTATAAGCTCCAGTTTCCAGGTCCTACAGGAACAAATGCTGTTGAAGCTGCTCTGAAACTGGTTAGAAAAGTTACAGGCCGTAATAATATCGCGTGTTTTACGAATTCCTTTCACGGTATGACCCTTGGCGCATTATCTGTGTCATTCAATGCTTCTAAAAAAGTTACAGATAAAGACGCTATGACAAAATTTTCAGTAACCATGCCGTTTGATGGATTTTTCGGAGAAGAATACAATTCACTGAATTATATAGAAAATTATCTCAAGATTTCAAGGGCGAAGTCAGATTTACCTGCTGCTTTTATATTGGAAACCATTCAATGTGAAGGAGGTATCAATATCGCCACAACAGGATGGCTGAGAGAACTGGAAAAAATACTTAAAGCGTATGAGGTACTTCTCATTATTGATGATATTCAGGCCGGCTGCGGAAGAACTGGCACTTTTTTCAGTTTTGAAACTTCGGAAATAAAACCAGATATTATATGTCTGTCAAAATCTTTGAGTGGCTATGGACTGCCTTTAGCATTAGTGCTGATAAAACCCGAACTTGACGTCTGGCAGCCAGGAGAGCATAGTGGCACTTTCAGAGGAAATAACCTGGCTTTTGTCACAGCGACTGAAGCACTGAATTATTGGAAAAATAATGAATTTAGTGATACAATCAGAATCAAATCGAATATTATTCCTCAAAGACTGAGTGATCTGGTAAAAAAATATCCTGAAATTCATGGAAAGGTAAGAGGAAGAGGTTTTTTGTGGGGCTTTGAGTCTAATCTCAAAAATTTTTCAGTGCAGGTGGCCAGAGATGCATTCCAGGCCGGCTTATTGATTGAAACAGCAGGTCCGAAAAACCAGGTGCTGAAGTTAATGCCTCCGCTGATTACTGATGAAAAAGGATTAAATGCAGGATTGGATATTTTACAAGAATGTCTAATGCGCAATTATCGAAAGGAGCTATAAATTTATGATAGTACGCCATCTCAACAATATAACAGGAACAAATCGAGAAGTTTTTGCCGAAAATAGAAATTGGGTGAGTCGGAGGCTGCTTTTGAAGGATGATGGCATGGGATTTTCATATCATGATACAATCATCTTTGCAGGTACACAAACATATATATGCTATAAAAACCATGTGGAGGCGGTGTATTGTATTGAAGGCGAGGGCGAGGTGGAAGTAATTGATACAGGAAAAAAATATAAACTGAATCCTGGTACCTTGTATGCGCTGGATCAACATGACAGGCACTATCTCAGAGCCAGCAAAGATATGAGAATTTTGTGCGTATTCAATCCGCCGCTGAGCGGTCGTGAAGTCCATCTGCCGGACGGTTCCTACCCCGCAGACGAAGATTACAGTTACTTTGTAAAAAATCAAAAAAAGGATAATATGGTTTTTGCTTTCCTGAACCTTAAAGATCAACCGCGAGGAAATTATATGCTTGACTGCCTTATCAGAGACGGGTTTGTGCCTGCGCTCATTATAGAAGAAAACTCATCTTTGGCGGATTCAGGCAGGCAGACGCTTACAAATGAATTGAAAAAGATTGAGGCGGAAATACCACCACCACGGCCGCTTGAAGAAATCATCGCTGGCCGGAATATTCATCATATTGAAGTGGACAATCACAATTCCGAGGAGTCCGAGAGAATATTGATGAAGTTATGTCCTGATCTTATCGTACTGGGAGATACCAGAATTATAAAAAAAAGTATTATCAACATTCCAAATATGGGTATTATCAACGTACATCCAGGCTATCTGCCGGATGTAAGAGGAAACAATCCTTATCTGTGGGCCATTATTCACGACCTGTATCAGGGCGTTACAGTTCACTTTATTGACGAAAACATTGATACCGGCCCCATGATCATGAGACAAAAAATATTTATGAAACCGAAAGTGTCATATCCATATCTGCTGGCTGAAATCAACAGGGTTTGCGGCGAATTGCTGAAAGAAGTCATGCGTTTTATTATAGCCGGCGGAGTGCATTGCCTTCCTCAGGATAACTTCAAAGCTCCTTTAATAAAAACCTTTCCAAAATGCCCATCGGGTATAAAATCTCAGGCTGTCCAAAAACTTGAAAGCGGTGAATATCTTTTTGACAAACTTTTATAACTGGGAGATCGAAATCCATGAAAAAAACGAGGAATCCTCAATTTAAACATACAAAGAATACACTGGAAAACACGCAAACTTATCAAATGTTATCATTTGAGCAGGAGCGAATGTTTTTTGCAGACATGATGACCCCCGGCAATCCGGCATATCATATCCCAGGTGCATTCAGGATTGTGGGTCCTTTAAACAAAGATATTTTGACCGAAAGCATCAGTGAGGTTATAAAACGCCATGAGATTTTGCGAACGACTTATCGCTTCATCGATGGCAAACCTGCACAGGTCATAGCCTTCCCTTTTAAGGCTAAACTTACGCAGACTGATCTCAGTGGGGTTTCGAATCATGAGAAAGAAGTCCAGAGGGAGATGCACAGTATCATTCAGGAGCCTTTTAATATTGCTGAAAAACCTCCCTGGCGGGTCGCTCTGATACGAGTTGCAGAAAACGAACATATACTGATTATCAGTATGCACAATATCCTGTGCGACGGTGATCCCTCTCTCGAAATTTTTTGCCAGGAAATATGGATGTTATATGAGGCTTTTGCCTTTGACAAAAAATCCCCGCTTCCGGAATTGCCTTTACAATACAAAGATTATTCCGCCATGCAGCAAAAAAAATTCAAAGATGGGATGATGGACGCTCAACTTGATTACTGGCTCCACGAGATCGGAGACGAACATCACTCAATTCAATTGCCTACTGACCGCCCATATCCTTCTATTCAAACCTATTCTGGCGATTGCCTTTATACAAGTCTTTCGGTGGATACCAGTCAGAATTTAAGCCAACTCGCCAGTCAGATGAATCTTCATCTCTCTGTTATTATGCTCGCAGCTTTCAAGATAATACTGCACAGATATTCCGGCCAGACAGATATCCTGATAGGTATTCCGGCACCAGGGCGGGATGCTTTGAATGTAGAAAAAATGATAGGATATTTTGGAAATCCCCTTGTGTTGCGCAGTAATTTTAGTGACAATCCTGGATTTCGACAATTTGCCTCGACTATCAACGAGACTCTGGCTAATGCTCTAAGTAATCAGGATTATCCCTTTCAGAAGCTGTTGGAAATCATTAAACCGGAACGTGACGTGAGCCGTCCGCCATTGTTTCAGGTTTTGTTTGCACCACAGGATCAGTTCACAAAAGAACGAAAGTTTGAAAACCTGACGATGACCCGCATTGATATAGATAACAGTGCCGTTCAATATGATCTGATGGTATGTTTTCGGGAAAGCACTCAAGGGTTGCTTTGGACATGGGAATATAATAAGGATCTGTTTGACAGGAGTACTATAGAGCGAATGGCAGGACATTTTGGAAACTTGCTGGATGCACTCCTTTACGACCCAGATCAGCGTGTCTGCGAAATTCCCTTTCTCAGTGATTCCGAACGTAGGCAGATCCTGGAAATATGGAATGGTTGCCCGAATCATCACGTTGATATTCCGGATGTTCGCCCCCATGATGTTGTGCTGACATCTTCCCGCCGGTCTATTGAAAATTTTGATATCCTGGCGCATCCTGACAGAACATTGGTCGCGTATAGCAGATATCATAAGCATATCGGAATGGCACCTGCCAGACATACGGTTTCACTTCAGTTTACCCGAGGCTGTCCATTCCTATGTCTGTATTGTCACAAAATCTGGCCAAAAAAGCAAATATTCCGAAGTGCTGAAAACATTTTCGAAGAGATCAAACGCTGCTATGACGCAGGTATCAGAAGGTTTGCCGCAATTGATGATACATTTAATCTGAATGAGAAGGAAATGTCGAAACTCCTGAAAAAAATTATCAGGAGCAATATTGAAATACAATTATTCTTTCCGAATGGTTTAAGAGCAGACATCCTGAGCAAAGAATTCATTGATCTGATGGTGGAAGCCGGAACTGTTAATATTGACGCTTCTATCGAATCCGCATCTCCGCGGATGCAGAAGATTATTCGAAAAAATCTGAATCTTGCAAAATTCAGGGACAACCTCGAATATATCATTGAAAAACATCCCAATGTCATTCTGGATATCCAGATGATGATAGGCTTTCCTACGGAGACCAGGGAAGAGGCTATCATGACTTATGATTTTCTGAAATCCTTGAAGTGGATTCATTTTCCATACCTCAACATTTTGAAAATATATCCGGGTACTGAAATGGCCCAGTTTGCAATTGATCATGGCGTATCAAATGAATCCATAGAGCATGCTACGAATCTCGCATTTCATGAGTTACCAAAGTATCTGCCTTTTCCCAAAAGTTTTGTCCTCGAATATCAAGGCAGGCTGCTAAGTGAGTATTTTCTTTCCAGGGAACGATTGCTAAATGTTCTGCCCGCCCAGATGAAGGTTCTTACAAAAAATGAGCTGGTTCAAAAATATGCCAGCTACCTGCCGATAGAAATCAACAGTTTTTCTGACATACTGCAATGTGCAGATATTGACGAAAAAGACCTGGGAGACGTTCATTTTATTAAGGATGATGCGGTTGCTGCGCCCTGTTTCGATGATAAAATCCGCAAATATTTTCCCATGAAGACAGAAACGAATGATGCCACAAGATTGTTGCTGCTGGATCTTTCAATGCTATTTGAAGAAGAAATAGAAAATCAGCTTTATACAGTATATGAAGCACCTCTTGGTCTTATGTATCTGCTCACGCATCTGAATGAAAAATTTGGAAAGAAAATCTGTGGAAAAATCTCAAAATCCCGGGTCGATTTCAAAGATTACGACGAACTGAAAGTACTTATCCATGATTTCTGTCCTGATATAATCGGTATCAGAACCCTTTCACTTTTCAAGGAATTCTTTCATAAAACAGTTTCCATGATAAAAAAATGGCATCCGGATATTCAGATTATCACCGGAGGACCATATGCTACAAGCGAATATGAATACATCCTTTCAGACAAAAATGTCGATATTGTTGTCAGAGGCGAGGGGGAATTGACTTTTGCTGAACTGGTCGGAAAAATAATCGATAATGACGGAAGACTGCCCAAAGATGATATTTTAAGACAAATATCCGGTATTGCTTTTGTTTCCAGACAAAAAGAAGAGACTGCAAAGAAGAGTCCACGCCGGATCTGTGTCCATGAAATCTTTGAATTACAGGCTGAAAAAACCCCGAATACGCCTGCAGTTGAATATGATGGAGCGGTATTAAGCTATCAAACGCTAAATCGCAGTTCCAACCAGTTGGCAAACTACCTGTTGTCTTTGGGTTTGAAGAAAGGTGAAACTGTTGGCCTCTGCCTGGAGCGATCTTTGGATATGATAACAGGGGTTCTTGGAATCATCAAAGCCGGCGGAGCCTGTCTGCCTCTTGATCCCGAATATCCACAAAAACGTCTTGCCTATATGTTGTCGGACTCAGGAATGGCAATAGTGATAGCTACCCGGAAAATCCTTGATACATTGCCAATGATAGGTGATTTAGCGAACAACTTGATTTGCATTGATGAAAACAAAGAAGACATTGCATTGCAGGATCATACAAATCTTTTCCTTGATATTCCGATGGAAACACCGCTTTATTGTATTTACACCTCCGGTTCAACTGGAAAACCCAAAGGTGTGATCATGCCGCATCGCGGCCTCTCCAACGTGATTGAATGGGATATGTGCAATCGCATGACCGGCCTCAAAATGCTGATGTTTTCGCCAATCAGTTTTGATGTCTCCTTTCATGAGATATTTCACACCCTGTGTACAGGAGGCACCCTGGTTCTCACATCCGAAATACTTCGTCGAAATCCCCTTGCCTTAACTGAATTCATTGCGCAAAACAAAATAGAAAAACTTTATCTTCCCTTTGTTGCCCTTCAACAACTGGCAGAGGCAAGCGAAATCGGGCTGTTCCCCGATTCATTGAAAGAGATCATGACAGCAGGAGAACAGTTGCAAATCACCCCTGATATCATCAATTTTTTCAAAAAAACGGGTTGTATACTTCACAACCATTACGGATCAAGTGAATGTGTTGATGTGACAGCCTATACCCTAAGCGGTCCACCTGAAACATGGCCGGTATTTCCTCCTGTTGGTAAGCCCCTTCATAACACCAGAATATATATTCTGGACAGATTTCTTAATCCGGTTCCTATAGGTGTCATTGGTGAATTATATGCAGGCGGGGACTCTCTTGCCACTGGATATATCAATCGTAAAGAACTTACAGAAGAAAGATTTATTAAGAATCCATTTGGCCACGGGCGATTGTTCAAAATCGGCGATCTTGCAAAATACCTACCTGATGGCAACATCCAGTGTATGGGAAGAGTTGATCATCAGGTAAAAATCCGTGGTTTCAGAATAGAGACGGGGGAAATTGAAGCCGCTCTGAACAGGCATGCATCTGTCAGTAAAAGTGCAGTGATCACTCAAGAAAATTCTTCCGGACAAAAACAGCTTGCTGCTTATGTAGAGCTTCGATCAGAAACAGAAGCAAAAGAGATTGAGTCAGAGTTACGCGTTTATCTCAAAAAATATTTACCCGAATATATGATTCCTTCCGCCGTTGTTATCCTGAAAAATATGCCGCGAACGCCCAGCGGAAAAATAGATCGCCGCTCCCTGTCTGCTCCGGAATCATCGCGAACGGAAACTCAAGCAAGGGAAATACCGAAATCCGAAACTCAGCAGTGTATTGCCGAAATCTGGCAGGATGTTTTGAATACTGATAAAGTGGGCATTCATGACAACTTTTTTGAAATCGGCGGCAACTCACTGATGATTATCCGGGTGCAGAAAAAGCTGATGGAGATTTTCGGTTCTGAATTTCGTGCTGTTACCCTGTTTCAGTATCCGACCATTCACATGCTGGCCGAACACCTTAGTGGTCATGAAAAAGTCGCTGGAATTCCTGCTAATGGCAAAAGAATCTATGGAAATATGAAGCGAAAAGATATTGCGATTATTGGCATCGCCTGCCGTTTTCCTGGGGCAAAAAATGCAAATCAATTCTGGAAAAACCTTGTGAATGGTGTGGAATCTATCGAATTTTTCAGCGATGAGGAGATGGATATTCATGATAGAGACTTGCTTAAGAATCCTGACTATGTAAAGGCCGGAGCAACGCTGTCTAATATCGATATGTTTGATGCCGATTTTTTTGGCTACACTCCAAGAGATGCCCGTATTACAGACCCTCAACAGCGGATACTTCTGGAATGCGCCTGGGAGGCTTTTGAGGATGCAGGCTATAATGTGGAAAATATAGAAGGTCTGGCGGGGGTTTTCATTGGTTCAAGTATGAGTACATATCTTATGAACAATGTAGCTCCCGCTATGGGGTTCTCGGCGTCTAATCCGATGCTTCTTACAAACGCATTGCAGACCATATTTTATAATGACCGCAGCAATTATCCTACACGAATTTCTTACAAACTCAACCTGACTGGTCCCAGCATGTCGATTCAGACCACCTGTTCCACATCACTGGTGACAGTGTATGAGGCATGTATGAGCCTTCTTGCTGGCGATTGTGATATCGCACTTGCAGGTGGTGCTGCTGTTTCGGTACCTCAGAAAACGGGATATTTATATCAGGAAGGCATGATTTTTTCACAAGATGGTCGCTGCCGTGCTTTTGATGCAAATGCAAAGGGAATGTTGTTCGGCAGCGGCGTGGGACTTGTATTGCTGAAACCTCTGGAGGAGGCTGTTTCCGCTGGAGATCATATCTATGCAGTAATAAAAGGCACAGCAGTGAACAACGACGGCGCTCTGAAAATGGATTACTCGGCTCCAAGCGTTGAAGGACAGGCAGCAGTTATCTCAAAGGCTTTGGATCGTTCAGGGATAGATGCCGGAAGCATCTCCTATGTGGAAACACACGGCACAGGTACAAAGCTGGGTGATCCCATCGAGATAGAGGCATTAACGCAAGCATTTCAAAGAAATACCAAAGATAAAAGTCGGAAGAAATGCCCTATCGGTTCAGTAAAAAGCAACATAGGGCACACGGACGAAGCTGCAGGTGTTGCAGGATTGATCAAAACAGCGCTTGCTCTGAAACATGGGTATATTCCCCCAAGTCTGAATTTTGAGACCCCCAATCCGGAAATAGATTTTGAAAACATCCCTTTTTATGTCAACACAAGTCTGCGTGAGTGGAAAAAGGATGGAAATCCGAGGCGGGCAGGCGTCAGTTCTTTTGGAATGGGCGGTACGAATTGCCATGTGATATTGGAAGAAGCATCTCCAGCCACTCAGGTTTCAGCAAAAGCAGGTGAAAATATTCTGGCCCTGTCTGCAAAATCCCCTGAAGCCTTGCAGGAACTTGTAAAACGTTATCATGATTATCTCGAACATCATCCGGATATTTCTTTATCAGATCTTTGTTTTACAGCCAATACCGGAAGAAAACACTTTGAATACCGCTTTGCGGCAATAGCCGGCACTGTTGAAGAAGTCAAGGTGCGACTGAAATCTTTCGATATGTCAAAAATTCAAAAAATCTATTCTGTTGAAGGCAAGATTGTGACTGGAAGCGGAGAATCATTATCCGACCTGGCTAAACTGTATCAAAAAGGTGCTGCCCTGGACTGGCAGGCTTTCTACAGAAATACCCCACTGCACAGAATCCCCTTGCCCACATATCCTTTTCAGAGGCAGCGATATTGGATTGATCCCGATCAAGCAAGCCTGACATCGGTGTTCAGGCAAGATATGGAAAGCAGCAAAGGCCACCCGATTGCAGGGACACAATACTATGTTGCTGGCTCCAAAAATATTCATTTTCAGTCAAAAATCAGCAGGGAATATCCGATCTGGCTGAAAGATCACCTGATACATCAGACTGTCATCTTACCCGGAACTGCATATCTTGAAATGGCAATTGCTGCCGGAACCACTATCAGCGAATCCAAAGATATTGAATTAAAAGATGTTATCTTTCAACAACCGATGGTTATTCCTGAAAAGGAAAAGGCACTTGCTGTTCAAACGGTTCTGATTCCTGAAGAGACACAGGGATATTCCTTTAAAATATACAGTCTTTCATCTGAAAATAAATGGATACTGCATGCATCCGGAAATATTTCTGTAAGTAACGAAACCCCATCCAAGATAAATCTATCCCAATTGCGGGAAAAATGTATAGAAAAAATATCGATAAAAGCCCTTTATGAAAAATATCAAAAAGAAGGGATAAACTATGGTCCCTGTTTTATGGCTACCAGACGAGCATGGCGGAATAAAGAAATGGCATTAAGTGAGATCAGACTGCCGGATGAACTGAAATCTGAATCAGGATATATGCTCCATCCGGTTTTGCTGGATGCCTGCCTTCAAATCTTGGATTCGACTGTTTCGGCAGAAAACAACCAACTGGATTCCGGAGCTTTGATTCCATTTGCAGTAGAAAGTCTTCGATTTGGAAAAACAAGCGATGACGATTCGTGGTGGTGTTTTGGAGAAAGAATCGGAGAATTTTCCTGGAATATCAAGTTACTTCGGTCAACAGGTGAAATAGTGGCCGATATAAAAGGTTTCAGTATGCGGAAAATTTCGTCGGAAGCCCTTAATCAGGAAAGACTAAGCGACTGGATGTACCTTCCCGAATGGCAGATTGCACAGAAATCAATGACTTCCGCAGTTTCGGAAAAATTCGATAATTGGTATATTTTTGCTGATGTTGAAAATGGCGGTGATATATTATGTGAAAGGTTACGTGATCATGGACAGCATTCTGTTCTGATATCAACAAGCGAAAATTATGAAGTAATCAGTGATTACCCACATATCAGCCTGAATCCTCTTGATTTAAAAGGATTTCAAAAGCTGATCCAGGCGTATTCAAAAGAAGATAACACATGCGCAGGATTTGTATATCTATGGGGAGGTGTTGAAGATCATTCTTCGGGTATGGTTCCAGATAAAGCCCAGGAATTGAGCTTAGGGGCTCTGTATCTGCTTAAGGCAATTGTTACATCAGGTATCAGGGCAAAACTATGGCTGGTTACGCAAAATGCGAATGCCGTAACAGGACAAGAGCGATTGAACATGGCCCAATCTCCCTTATGGGGCCTGGGACGGACCATTTGTATTGAACATCCTGAATTATCATGTGTATGTATTGACCTGGAAACGAATAACAAAGACTGGATAAAAATGCTGCTCAGTGATTTGTTATCCCCAGATCAGGAAAATCAAATTGCGTACAGGGCTGGTAAACGGTACGCTGCCCGTCTGATTCATCGGAAGGAAAGCAGCGACAACAAATTGCCTGATGGCCCTTTTGAATTAAAACTGTCCGAATATGGGGGGCCGGAAAACCTGTATTTTACCAATCTTGAACGTCGCCCTCCTGATACGGGTGAGGTTGAGATAGAAGTGATCGCTGCGGCTTTGAACTTCAGGGACATCATGAATACATTAGGGATGTTGAAGGATTATTATGCACAGCATCTGAATATCCGCTTTGCATCAGAACTTCGGCTTGGATTTGAATGTGCAGGAAGAATCGTCGCGCTGGGTGAGGGCGTAAACGGTTTTGAAATTGGTGATGAAGTTATGGCGGATACTGAAGGTGCTTTTGCAAGCTTTGTTAACGTTGATGCACGCAAAGTGATGCACAAACCCTCCTGTCTGAGTATGTCTGAAGCTGCTTCGATTCCAACTGTTTTTTCAGCCGCATATTACGGATTGCATGAACTTGCCGATATGAAAGCCGGAGAAAAAATCTTGATTCATTCAGCTGCAGGTGGCGTGGGACAGGCTGCTGTTCAACTTGCAAAATCTGCCGGAGCTCAAATTTTTGCCACAGCCAGTCCGGGGAAATGGGATTTTCTTAAAAGTCAGGGAATCCCTTTTGTGATGAATTCGAGAAATACGGATTTTACTTCAGAAATTATGAAAATCACTGACGGCAAAGGCGTCGATATTGTTCTAAACAGCCTTAGCGGCAATTTTATCGAGAAAAGCTTTTCAGTCCTTGCGCAAGGCGGCCGTTTCGTGGAAATTGGCAAGACAGATGTTTGGGATGCTGAAAAAGCTGAGGCATTCCGTCCGGATGTTACTTACTACCTGTTTGATATGGGCGAGGTAACTTCCGAAGATCCAAAAACAGGTTCAGATATTCTTGCACATCTGAAAAAGAGCTTTGAGGAAGGCAAACTGAAACCGCCGCCTTTGAAAATATACGCTGCCACCCATGCTGTAGATGCTTTTCGCTATATGTTACTTGCAAAACATATCGGCAAAATTGTGCTTGATTTCGATGCTATGGCAGATAAGCTGATTCGTAAGGAAGGAATTTATCTGATCACAGGCGGGCTTGGCGGGCTTGGTCTGAAAATTTCGCAATGGCTTGCTGAACAAGGTGCTGGACATTTGCTATTGGCTGGCAGGAGTGGTGCAAATTCCGAGCAGGCAAAATTGGTAATATCAGAACTGGAAGCAGCCGGTACCTGTGTCAAGGTAGTAAAAGCAGATATCTCAAAGGCCAATGATGTCAAAAATATTTTGAATATATGTGAGGAAAAATGCCTTCGGGGAATTATTCACGCTGCCGGTATCCTGGAAGACTGCGTACTTCAGAGGCTGGATGCCTCCCGTTTTGCAATGGCAATGGCACCTAAGGTTCGTGGCGCATGGCTTTTACATCGTATGACAGCGAATATGAAACTTGACTTTTTTGTGTGTTTCTCTTCAAGTACATCGATTCTGGGATATGGCGGACAGGGAAATTATGCAGCAGCAAACGCTTTTCTGGATGCTCTTGCCCATCACCGCAGAAAACAGGGGTTGCCTGCGCATACAATCAACTGGGGTGCATGGTCGGAAGTGGGGATGTCAGCGAGGATGAGTCAAAGGGATCTGGGTCGCATGCAGGCACATGGAGAAGGTATGATTTCTCCTGATCTCGGTGTACAAACGTTGGGCAGAATCCTGAAACAGACTGCTCCACAGCTTGGCGTTTTGCCTATCCGCTGGCCGGAATATTTCAGATCTTTACCTGAAATTCCACCTTTTCTCTCGCTTCTTCACGCAGAAACCGAACAGAAGCAGGTTCAAAAAACTGATTCTGCATCGCAATTTTCCAATCTTTCTCAAAGTGAAGTATATAAAGCCCTGATTGAGAAAACAGCTACGGAAATACAAAATGTTCTTGGACTTGATTCATCCCAAAGAATCGATCCTGAAGAAGGGTTTTTCGATATGGGACTGGACTCCCTAACCGCCATTGAACTGAGAAACAGGCTTCAAAAACTTACAGGCCTATCTCTAGGAGCAATGGTTGTATTTGATTATCCATCTGTAAAAGATCTTGCTAATTACTTGGCTGAGGAATTGTCAAAAAACAGGCCATCAAAACCGGAAAAACATGAAGAAAATAATACTCAACATGAACAGCATACATTTACAAAAGAACAAAAAACAATAAAGGATGTTTTCTATTCTTCTGAAAACAAGCAAAGACATGAACCAATAGCTATCGTAGGCATGAGCTGCAAATTTCCCGACGCGCCTGATCTGGATACGTTCTGGCGTGTGCTTCGTGATGGTATTGATACAACCACTGAGATTCCATCTGAAAGATGGGATCTCGCTGCATTTTATGATCCAGATCCCAATACAGAAGGCAAAATGTATATCAGAAGAGGCGCTTTTCTCAAGGATGTGGATAAATTCGATGCGCAATTTTTTGGCATTTCTCCCAGGGAAGCAGAGAGTATGGATCCAAGACAACGGATTCTACTTGAAGTTACATGGGAAGCCTTTGAAAACGCAGGGATAAATCCCGATAACCTGCGTGAAAGCTTGACCGGTGTTTATTTAGGGCTTGACCAGACCATTAACGAATATGGCGGATCAGAACGTATGAAATATGATCCCTATACAGCCACCGGTTGCGGTATAAGCTTTCCAGCAGGCAGAATTTCTTACATACTGGGGTTACAAGGTCCCAGCATGGGAATGTCCACAACCTGTTCTTCCTCATTGGTTGCCATCCATACAGCCTGTCAAAATCTGAAATTGGGTGAATGCGATCTGGCGGTCGCAGGCGGGATTCAACTCAATCTGAGACCCGAAGATACAATACAGCTTTGTAAACTAAGGGCGCTTTCCCCGGAAGGACGTTGCAAAACATTCGATGCATCGGCAGACGGTTACAGCATAGGGGAAGGTTGTGGTGTCATTTTATTGAAACGTTTGTCTGATGCAGAAGCTTGCGGTGACCGTATTCTTGGAATCATAAGTGGAGGGGCGCTCAATCATAATGGCCGGAGTGCCGGTCTGACGGTGCCAAATGGAAATGCACAGGAAAAGGTGATCGCTGATGCCCTGAAACATGCCGGTCTGAAACCATCTGACATAGCTTATGTGGAAGCTCACGGAACCGGCACATCCCTTGGCGATCCCATAGAGATTCTGGCCATGAACAGAACTTTGGGTCAGGGACGGGAAACTCCTCTTCTGATTGCTTCCGTAAAAACGAATATCGGGCATCTGGAGGAAGCAGCAGGTATTGCAGGATTAATCAAGATATTGTTGTCGTTTCAGCACAAAGCGATTCCTCCCCACCTCCATTTCAACACACCCAATCCGCATATCTCATGGTCGGAAATTCCTTTGAAGGTAAACACTGAACTTTCTCCCTGGCCGGAAGGCAGAAAAAAAATAGCAGGATTGAGTTCTTTTGGAATGAGCGGAACCAATGCGCATGTGATTCTGGAAGCATACGAGGAAAGACAGGAGAGGGAAAATGTTTTCTTTAACCCACCATATCTTGTGATATTGTCTGCAAAGAAAGAAGACCGTCTCAAGGATTATGCCCGGAGGCTTATGAATTACCTTGAAAAATCTGCTCTTGATCTTTCCGAAATAGCTTACACCCTACAGGTTGGAAGAAGCGCAATGGAAGAGCGCCTGGCTACGCTTGTCTCTGATATTGAGGAATTGAAGGAAAAACTTTCCGGATATGTATGGGGGCTGAAGAATATTGAAAATCTTTGGTACGGAAACATTAAAAATGGGAAAAATGTCAAAGAAATTCTTTTATCGGGAAGCAGCGCTGATAAGTTTTTGACAGAAACAATCAGGCGCAGGGAACTGGAAACAATAGCTCGCCTATGGATCGCCGGAACGGAGATCGACTGGCTATTGCTTTATAACGGGAGAACTCCTCGTAAAATAGCATTGCCCACCTATCCTTTTGCCAGAGAAAGATATTGGATATCAGGGGAAGAAAGTCCGAAAAGCAGCGATTTCACAAAATCAGGTGGAAACGGATATTTGCACCCGCTGCTGCATACCAATACATCCGACCTTTCGCAGCAGCGCTTCACTTCGACTTTCAGCGGAAAAGAATTCTTCCTTGCAGATCATGTAGTAAAAGGCCGCTGTGTTCTGCCCGGCGTGGCATATCTCGAAATGGCAAGAGTTGCGGTGGAACATGCAGTGGGCAATGGAAATCATGGAATAGGAATCCGCTTGAAAAACGTAGTCTGGGCCAGACCCATAGCAGTGACAGATGATCCGGTGAATCTGCACATTGCCCTGTATCCCGAAGAAGACGGGACCATAGCCTTTGAGGTTTATGGTGATGATGAATATGAGAAAGATGAGCCTGTTGTATTCAACCAGGGGAGTGCTTTTTTGATAGATGATATCGAAGTGCCAGGACTGGATATTCGATCTCTTCAGGCAAGATGTGATCAGGAAATTATAGAATCTGGGCAATGCTATGAAATTTTCACTGCTCAAGGCATTGATTACGGACCCGGATTCAGAGGTATCGAAAAGGTTTAT
>Ga0272440_1002211_pt1 | contig 15369 bp, 8 predicted proteins | sample SSMMMBAug17_FD_192440 | JGI IMG/M metagenome (GOLD analysis project Ga0272440, IMG submission 192440) | Marine sediment archaeal communities from Little Sippewissett salt marsh, Falmouth, MA, United States - SSM-MMB-Aug17 | ecosystem: Environmental > Aquatic > Marine > Wetlands > Sediment ... | reverse complement strand
TTTTATTTGATTGATAGCCTCGGGTTTTGATATTGTTCGTTTTATTTGATTTTGTGTTTCCATGTGGACAATATAGCAAAAAAAAATAGTTTTGTCCAGTTTTTATTTTTGGTAACAAGTCAGGGCTCTGCCACCTACGAACTGAACAGGCGGCAGAGCCGCCAAGAACACGTTCCCAGGCAGAGCCTGGGAACGAGCACCGGAGCGCGTTTGCCTTAGCCTGACGGCTATGATGTTACGCCCTTTCAGGGCTAAAAGAAAATGTCTGACCTTTTGGGAATGCGCTTATTAGATAATCCTAACTTTTAAGTCTGTATCTATATTTATTAGGCTGTTTTTATTAAATTTTTTGTTTTTCCGATACATGAACATAAGGTTCGCCACTCAATTGGTTTTGCTCATAAGCCTGGTTTCGGTTTACCGGCAATTTTGGTTACACGCCATTCATGTATTCATACCAGAATCATTTTGAAGACGCAAATCATAAATAACTGGTCATTATATTATTTATTCAGTTCCAAACAATCATTTGGACAAAAAAATCTTGAAAAATAAGTGACCTATGTCTTAATTATCTTGACGCATTATATCTTTTGAGATATATCTTAAAAAAAAAGGAGGTAAATATGTCAATAAAAATTAAAGTGATGTTACTGATCATCATCAGTCTGGTTTTATGTGGCAGTCTTTTATTTACTGCAAACTTATTTATTGCAGAGAGATCCATGCAGCATATTGTTGAATCTGATCTCAATAATATGATTCATATTGTATCATTTATGCTTGAAAAGGAGAAAAATACCAACCTGGAAAATATCAAAAAAATTTTTAATGAATCAATAATTATTGGCAAGAAAGGCTTTCTATTTGTCATTGATACACAGGGCAATATGATTATTCACAGGAAAGTTCAAGGTGAAAACTGGTCGAATAAATCGCATATCAAACATATTATCCAAAAAAGAAATGGTTTTTTGCGTTACAAATCTCCAAAGACAGGTACTTATAAGGTTGCAGCATTTACATATTTTGCGCCACAGGATTGGATTATTGTAGGAAGCACCTTTGAAGACGATTTTTTGAAAATAGCCAAACAAAAAATGGTCGCGATATCAGTTTTTGTTTTGGCAGCCATTGTTTTGATTATATCAGGAGTCAGTTTATTGATTGTCAACAATAACATTATTTCTCCTGTTTACAAAATGATGAATATGATAACAGGAGCAGTGAAATTTGCATCATCATCGGAATTAATCGAAAGTTCTAATTCTGTCAGACAAACTGCTGATAATCAGGTTGAAGGCATCAAAAAATCATCATCTCAACTGGATCAAGTTACTGAGCTTGCCAATAATAACGCAAAGCAAGCTGATGAAATCACAACTTTTTTATCAAAGTCATTTGATGATATTTCATCGGCAGAATCATCCATAAAAAAAGTGAATCATTCAATGGGTAATATTTCAAAATATGCCCATGAAACCCAAAAAATAATTAAAATTATTGATGAAATCGCATTTCAAACCAATCTTCTCGCCTTAAATGCAGCAGTAGAAGCTGCCCGCGCAGGTGAAGCGGGTGCCGGTTTTGCAGTTGTTGCTGATGAAGTTAGAAATTTGGCGCTCAGGTCTGCTGAAGCTGCTAGAAATACAGGAGATATTATTCAATCATCAGTGAATGAAGTTGAAATTGGTACTAAAATTGTTGATCAGACAAATGAAAAATTTGGTCAGTTAACAGCAAGTATGGGACAGATCAAACAGAAGGTGGGTTTGTCAGTAAAGGCATCAGTGGATCAGGCTTCAAGGATTAATGATGTTCAAGCATCTTTTAAATCACTGGAAGATCTGGCACATGAAAATGTTGTCATTGCTGATAATACCTTGGATATTGCAAATGGCATGAAACAAAGAACCGACGACCTTTCTCAAGTCGTCAATGAATTGTCAATTCTTGTAGGATCAACATCTTATTAATAATGATTTCCTGGAGTTTCAGTAAAACTGAATCTCCAGGAAGTTATTGTGTTGTATTGAAATTGCAGGCAGGAAAAATTATCCTTTCAGTTCTTGAACTTTTTCGGTCAATTCTGGAATAATATCTAGGATATCGCCTTCAACGCCAATATCTGCAACTTGAAAAATGGGTGCTTTGGGATTTTTGTTGATAGCAATCATGTATGGTGAACCTTTAATACCACCAAGATGCTGGAATGCTCCGCTGATTCCCAGAGCCATATAAACCTTTGGCTTGACTGTCTTTCCTGAAGTTCCCACCTGACGTGATTTTTCCATCCATTTGGCATCAACAATTGGTCGTGAGCAAGAATAGTCAACGCCCATAGCTTCAGCAAGATCTTTAACCATATCAATATTGTCTTCTTCCTCAATACCACGTCCAACTGAAACCAATACTTCTGATGTGCTGATATCCACGTCACCCACTTCAGCTTCAACAGTTTCCAGGTATTTACGATTGGTTTCCGGAATCTCAATCTCTCCAGATTTATCAACAACTGAACCGCCAACAGCTGGTGTTTCTTCAGAAGCAAATACGCCTGGACGTACTGTGATAATTGCGCCATTAGATAAATCACAGGTATTGTGTGTGCTGACCATGCCTGAGAATTCTTGTCGCACAAATTTTCCTGTTGTGCCATCCATACCTTCAATATCAGTTACATCAGCAATGTACGCAGAATCTGTACGAATAGCCAGCCCGGGCGCCATGTCCATTGCCAGGTATTCATGGGCTAACATTAATATTGCATTGTCTGGAAGCAATTTGGGCAAAATTTTGCCCATTATTTCGCCATCAGGATAAGCCAGAGCGGCATTGTCAATTTTCCAGATTTCGTTATAAGCTGCACTGACTTCCTGGCAAACACTGTCAATGCCAGAGCCAGCAACAATGGCTGTAACCTGAGCATCGGAGTCCAGTTTTTTTGCAGCCAGCGCCAATTCCAAAGCTGTGTCATCAGCTTTTCCATCTTTATTTACGATATACGCAAAGATCTGCATTATTTGATACCTCCTTTGGATTTCAGGATTTCAACCAGTTTTTCGACAACCTCATCTGTATCACCTTCAAGCATTTCAGCGCCTTCACCCAATTCTGGTACAAAATAATCAAGTGTTTTAGTTTTGGCGCCACTGTCACCAAGAGTTGCCGGGTCAATACCAAGGTCAGATGCGCCCATTGTTGGAATTTCAACTGATGCAACTTTTCGGATACCACGAATACCAACATATCGTGGTTCATTAATTCCTGTTTGGATCGATAGAACACAGGGCAGTTTAATTTCGTGCATTTCCTGATTGCCGCCATCTATTTCACGACCAATTTTTAATGTGCTGTCATCTTGAACTTCAACCAGATTAACAAGAGATGCAAAAGGACGATCCAGCATTGCTGCCAGCATTGCACCAGTTTGTGCAGCACCTGTATCTGATTGGGCACCGGTTAAAATCAGATCATAATTGCCTTTGTCCACTGCGGCTTTAAGAATTGTTGCCAATCCACGACCATCAGATTTCTCAAAGGCATCATCAGACAAAAGAATGCCATTATTAGCGCCCATTGCCATTTCACGACGAATGATTTCTTCAGATTCATCATCCCCGACAGCCATTACTGTAACAGAACCACCCACTTTATCTACAATTTGAATGGCTTCTTCAACTGCATAATTGTCCCATTCATTAATTGAATAGACCAGATCGTCGCGTTCAATATCAGAGCCCTCACTGTTAACCTCAATTTCATTTTCTGAGGTATCAGGAACTCTTTTCACACAAACCAAAATATCCATATTATCCTCCAAAAAATCGTTTGCCGGAACAAACCTGTATTCCGGCAAAGGATTGCTATTTATTTCAATGCAAGGTCACACCCTGCATTTGATTTTACTTGATTATTTGCTGATCCACAAGCTCAGCCAAATCAATCGCTCTAATTTTACCTTCATTTCCGCTGGTTTTGATGCCATCTTCAATGTTAACCATACAAAATGGACATGCTGTGACGATTACAGTTGCGCCAGCTTCTGCTGCCATTTCAACGCGTACTTTCCCCATACGTGTTTCTTCCACAGGCTCATAAAAAAGCATCAAACCACCACCACCACAGCAGAATGAACGATCTTTACTACGTTCCATCTCTGCACGATTCAAACCAGGAATGGCATCCAATACAACGCGAGGGGCATCATAGATCAGGTTGTGACGTCCCAGATAGCAGGGATCATGGTAGACATATATATCTCCTTGATTCTCAAGGGGCTTAAATCGAATTTTACCTTCTTGGATCATATGATATAAAAATTCGCTCACATGTTCAACAGGTGGTAAATTGTCATAATCTTTTTTCAGTGCGTTAAGTGCGTGAGGATCGGCGGTAATAATTTTCTTGACACCAGAATTAATGATGGCTTTCGTATTCTTTTCTTTCAAGTCTTGAAATAACATTTCTTCACCAAATCGACGAACTTCATGACCTGAATCTTTTTCTTCAGGGCCCAGGATACCAAAATCAACACCACAGGCTTTTAGAATTCGAAATGATGATTGCCCTATTTCCTGAATGCGATCATCATATGATGTAATACTATCTGCGAAAAATAGAATTTCAGCACTCTCTGCTTTTTTACCACTGAGAATTTTACATTCATAACCTTCATTTTTGAGCAAGGGTTTGGTCCAATCACCTCGTTTTTTCTCAGTTTTACCATAGGGATTACCACGTTTCCCCAAAGCATTGAGTGGCTTTTGAAGCGATTGAGGCACCATGCCTTCATCAACCATGCCGCGTCTCAGGTCAACAATCTTATCAATGTACTCGATAAGCAAAGGACATTCTTCCTCGCATGCACCACATGTTGTACATGACCAAATTTCATCCTCTTCAAGAATACTGCCAATAAGAGGCCCTCTATCGACACTTTCTTCTTTTAATGGGTATTTATCAAAACAAAAATCTCGACACTTGATTGTAATGAATCTCGGTGCCAATGGTCGTCCAACATGATTCGCAGGGCATTGATCCGCACAACGACCGCAATCCGCACAAGAATAAAAGTCTAAAATGTGTTTCCAGGTAAAGTCTTCAAAATTTTTGACACCAAAGGATTCAAGATCATCCAACTGTTCATCTGATACACCCCATTTGACTGGCTTAACTGAACCTTTATTCAGTTTCATGAAAAAGACATTCAACATGGATGTGATCACATGAAAATGTTTACCCAATGGCAAGAAATTTAAAAATGAAAAGAATATAATTTCATGAACAGTATAAAAAAATACATGGCAAAATTGTAAGGTCGAATCAGAACATAATGTTAAAAAATATGTTACAAACCATGTACCAGTAAGTGGAAACAGAAAATAATGTGTTTCCAATCCTTTGTTCATATGCGCAGCCAAGTCGCTACCTTCGAAAAACATGTCCGCTACCATTAAGCCGCCAATCATGCATAGAACAAAAATAGCTTCTGCAGTATGATCCTTTCCATATTTTTCTGGAACTTTGTAACGTTCTGGTTTGTATACACCCCGACGTATAGCTGCGACAACTACTGCAATCAAGACAGCGGTTGCAGCAATATCTTTTAAGGCATTATAAATTGTGCCAATCCAGGTGTCAAACAAAGGCAGCGTATAACCAGACTTGATTCCCACAACAACAAGTGTAATGGATCGTATTGACAGAACACAAAAGCCAGCAAATATAACAATATGTAATACACCAGCCAGCATATATCTGGGTTGCTTGTATTGTGCAACTGCATATTTCAGCATATTGAAAACACGCAATCCCAACTGATCAAGTCTATTGTCAGGTGCAGCTTTTACCAGTGGCTGCAATCGCTGGGCAATGATAAACGTAAAAAGCGCAATACCAATAATGGGAATAATGATGTATAAAAGTATCAATGGAATTCCCAGTATTGTGTACGACGCTGGTGGAATAATTATCGGTTCCATTATTCAACAATCTCCTTTCATCTTGACTACCGCCTGTTCTTGTTCCAATTGATTACTTTTTTTTGAGAACAGACAAGAGTCGATTTATTATACTTTAATAATGAATGAATGTTCATTCAGCTTTAGCAAAAATACAGGGCATTGTCAATAAAAACAATTTATATGAAAGATTTATCATAGGATTGAGAAAGAAATAGATTGCATGATAATGCTGGATATAAAAGGATGTATGTACAAGTCAGGAAAAAATGTTGATATCGGACAAAAATCGAAATCAAACATATGTTCAAAAATAAAGGTTTAATTCAAATGATCACTTGTCAGATTAACAGAAACCAGCTTTGATACGCCTTTCTGCTCCATTGTCACGCCAAACAGGATATCTGCAAACTCCATACTTCCCTTATTATGGGTCACCATAATTATTTGAGATTGTTCGCCAATGATTTTTAATAACCGATTGAATCGGCCAACATTGGCTTCATCAAGTGGCGCATCAATTTCATCCATAACGCAAAAGGCTGCCGGACGAATTAAAAAAATTGAAAAAATAAATGCAATGGCAGACAATGCTTTTTCGCCACCAGACAGGAGTGTTAAACGTGTCAGACGCTTACCAGGTGGGTGAACCATAAACTCAACACCGGTTTCCAAAGGTTTTTCCGGTTCAGTCATCACAAGTTTGGCAGACCCGCCTTGAAATAACTGAGGGAAAACTTCATTCAGTTTTTCATTAATTTGATTAAACGTGTCTACAAATCGTTCACGACAAATTTTATTAATTTTTCGAATGACCTTGTTTAAGTCTGATACCGCTGTTTTTAAATCCCCCTGTTCTTTACTCAAAAACTCAAAACGTTCCTCTAAGGCTTTGTATTCCTCAATTGCATCCATATTGACAGCCCCGATTTGATTGACTTTTTTTCGACAACCGGATAATTCTTTGTCAATTTCTGTCAAAGCCATCTTTCTTTCAGGTTCAAAATCTTTTTGAATTTCTTCTAATTCCTGGTCAAAACGCTCTTTAATACGCGCATCAATATTTTCTAATTTGAGTTTTCGTTGGGATTGTTCCAACTCTAATGCCTGTATTTTTTGCTGTGTTTGTGCCTGAGCCCCCTTTATTTGTGACATGGATGCATTATTTTCTTCCATTTTTTTGGCAATGAGATCAAATTCAGCCTGAGAGTCGGACAGGCTGTCAGCCAATTGTTTGAGCTCATGACGTCTCACATCAATATATTCATTATACTCTTCAACCTGTTTTTTGAGTGTACTTATTTGACGCGTTTTTTCACTGATATCTTCACTCAATTGTTTTTCACGTTCCTGGCCTTCATTTTCAAAGGTGTGAAGGCGACGTAAGGTACTGACCTGGTTTTCAAGCTGAGCCTGAACATTGGTAGCGTCCAACTTAAAATCCATTACTTTTTCTTGATAACTTTCCATTAGCTCGGTATGTTTGGTAAGTTCTGTTGATGTCTGTGAGATATTTTTTTGGGTCTCTTCAATCTCTCTGGTAACATCGTTCAATGCCTGATCACTTTTAGAAATTTCTTCCTTGATTGCTGTTTCTTCTCCTGAGAGTTTTTTGCATTCATCACTGAGAAAATCCAGATTTCGTTGCGCATGTTTTAAGTCTTCTTCCAGACGATAGAGCTTTTTTTCCGATTCAATTTCATTGTTTCGCTGTGTGCTCAACGTATGAGATTGCCTTTGCAATTCACTTTCAACTTCTTTCAAGTCATTTTCCATATTCTGTTGGGCGAGCTTTGCATTAATCAACTCATCTTCAATTTCTTTCAATTGCGCTTCCAGTTGTTTTACTTCCTGCTTTTTGGCAATGATTCCTTCGGTTTTACTTCCCCCAATAAGAATACCATTTTCTGATATTATTTCACCAGACTGTGTAACCACCCGGCAGTCTGGATACGCCTTCCATACAGTAAGACCTTCCTCTATATTTTTTGCAACAAGAACATTATCCAAAATACGTTCAATTGATGCCTCAAATCCTTTTTTTACAGAGATACAATCTAACAAGGGCTTTACAGATTGTTTTAATTGTTTGGGCCATTTTTTCCTTTCAAACTCTTTATTTACCTTGTCAGGTAAAAAACCACTGCGACCGGCATTATTATCTTTTAGGTAATTCATGGCATCAACACCAGTCTCTGCATCTTTTACAATGACAAACTGAAGGGCTTCACCCAGTGCCACCTCAAGTGCTTCTTCATAATAACGAAATGGCTCAACAACATCAACAATAAGGGATAAAATTCGATCATCAACCTGTTTTCGTGCCATGATAGCTTTAATACCGCCTTTAAACCATTCATGGTTTTCATCCATTTTTTTTAGTGTTTGATATTTGGACTTAACTTTACTGCGGCTGATATCCATATTTTGAACTTTTTTGACTTGTTGAGACAATTGATGTCGTTTTTGATCTAATTGATCACGCAAATCTTCAATGGTCATTTCAATTTCAGCATTTCGTTCTTTAAGCTGTTCTAAGGTTTCTTGTGCGGCTTTTAATTTGTTTGTCAATTCAGTAACTCTTCGCTTGGCCTGAATTTCTTCTGATCTGGCTCTTTGAAAACGTTCATCAAGTGATGCTTTGTTTTGTGTCGCATTTTTTTGGGCATTTTTAAACCGGGCTTCCTGAGCCAAAAGATCCATAAGACTGCCTTTTGACGTTTCCAAGCGATTATTCAACTTATCCAATGTATCACGCATATTCTGGGAAGTCTTTTCTTCGTCTCGAATTCGTTTTTGAATATCTGCCAATTCTTCAGTCAATTGATCTTTTTCTTCACTGACCCGCTGCATTTCAGCTGTGATTTCAAAATTTCTTTGTTCCTGGTCTTTTTGTGTATTTTCAAGATTGATAATCTCTTGCTTCATACGTTCCAGATCTTTTTGGCCATGTGTTCGATCATTTTCCATTTTGTCGATGCGTCGCTGAAGGTCAAAATGTCGGGCTCGTTGTTCTGCAATTTTATTATCTTTGACCAAGCGCTCACGTTGAATGCTTTCAATGGCATCGTTTAGTTCCTGAAGTCTATTTTCATGTTCAGCACCTTGACTATGTAACGAGTCTAAGAGTTTATCTGTTTTTTGGATATTTTTTTGAATGGTTTCTTTTCGAATGATTGATGCAGAAACATCCAGATAATAAACACGTTCTTGAAGTTTACCAAATCGCTCAGCTTTTTCTGCCTGACGCTGTACACTTTTCATTTGCCTGGAAACTTCATCAACAATATCTTTTACACGAAGCAAGTTCTGGTTGGTACCCTCCAGTTTTCGTAGCGCTTCCTTTTTTTGATATTTATAGCGCATGATTCCAGCCGCTTCTTCGATAAAAATCCGACGTTCATTAGGTCCAGCTTCAGTAATCGCGCCAACATTATTCTGCTGAACAATGGCATATGTGCGAGATCCCATGCCGCTGCCCATCAATAAGTTTTGAATATCTTTCAGTCGTGCTGGTTTTTTGTTGATGAAATAGCCGCTTTCACCTTTTCTATTCAAATTTCGAGTAATAATGATGTGTTTATGGTCTTTGTATTCTTCTGGGCATTGTTCATTATCATTGATCAATGTCAATGAGACTTCAGCTTTATTGGAAGGAGCACGGGTTTCAGTTCCAGCAAAAATAACGTCATCCATAGATTTTCCGCGAAGCTGCCGGCTACTTTGTTCGCCCATTACCCATCGAAGCGCATCCAAAATGTTGCTTTTACCACAACCATTAGGGCCAACAATGCCTGATACACCAGGTGGAAACTGAATTTTTGTTTTATCACAAAAGGATTTAAACCCGGATAATTCAAGTTGTTTGAGTTTCATAATATTATTGAAGAATTATTTTGAACAATTTCATTGATTAAAGCCCTGTAAAGGCCTAAGTTATTAAATATTTAATATCTAAACCTGAACCATTATGAATGGCCTTTTCAACGCAATAATGATGCAACGAATAATCAGGATTAGATGATCATGAGAAAAATTTTATTGGTTGTATACAGACATGAAGCGTCCAATGTCAAGCAGCTTTTATGTTTTATTAAAAGGACATTCACTCTTAGGCATAGATATGATTGCATTTCTTATCCTTTTAATGGGTCCAGGTTAGGGAAACTATTTAATTTCGGTTTGTGGTTTGTGTGGTTGAGCGAATATTGGTTGGAATTCGGTTTTGGTCTGAGGCAAACATGTTCCCCCCAACTTATATATACGCCCTTTTAATGTTTTTTTTGTGCGAGACAATGCTCTTTTTGACCCAACAGCGGCGCCTTTATGCGATCCAGGTCTAATTTGGATTTTACTAGAATGGTATAACTTGTTAAAATAGCATCAATTTGTTTCTCCCCAAGATGTTTAAAATCAACTGTATTATTATCTAGCATGGATTCCAGTAAAGATAACCAGGTCAAGCATTCGGCTGTTGCTGGCGGTTTTTGCAGGCCTTTTTCCTTGCGAATGCTTAAAAAATGATCCAAGGCGCCATCAATAAATGGTAATCTTCCCAAATGATTCTCAACAATGGTTTTAAGTCGTTTCTTGTCTGGAAAATCAATATGATAATAAATGCATCGCCGCAAAAAGGCATCAGGAAGGTTTTTTTCTGAATTGCTGGTAATGATTGTAATGGGCTGATATGCTTTTGAAGCCTTATGTGTAAGTCCGGTCTCTCTGACAGTAAATGCCATTTTGTCAATTTCATATAGAATATCATTGGGGAAATCTCTTGGCGCTTTGTCGATTTCATCAATTAAGACCACTGAGCGGGCTGGTTGTTCTAAAATGAATGTGGGGATTAAACATTGCTTTACCTTTTCAGGATAATCGCTTGCCTCCGAAATCGTCATTGCTCGAAGTATCGCAAGACCCAATGCATGATAATGAACATATTTTTGTTTGTTCAGCTTAACATCACTGGTGGCATCCTGAAAATGTTGTAAGACATCATATTCGTAAAATAAATCTTTGGCCATAGATGTCGTTTTGGTATGAAATACAAAAGGTTGTGGCAATTCAAGTTCCTTGGCTACACTGAAAGCCAAGTCTGTTTTACCAGTGCCTGGCTCACCTGTAACCAAAAGTGGACGAGAAAGTGATATGGCAACATTAACAGCATCCCGGAGTCCCTCATCAGCAATATAGGTGGAATGGTCTTTATCAATGTTGCTTAGAGGGACTTCCTTATTTCGCTGGCTGATAGGTTGACCATTGCCTGAATATAATTGACAATATTGGGTTTGTTTCATTTTTTTGTTCCTTGAATCTTTGAATTGTTTTTAACCAAAAACTTTTCTTTGCCCAGGCCTTAACCCTTGTGTGTTTATTTATTTACTGATCTGACAGTTGTTTTGGATTTTGTCGATACACTACCCGATTTTTGAATATGAATTTTTGAATTTTCCTCAGTAATATTACATGGACCAAGATCTTGTGTCAGCAATAAGGTTGAATGTGGGCCTTTCAAGTCAGTCCGACTAAAAATTCTTCCATTAATCTGAATTTTTGCATTAGGGTTAGTGGCAGCAGTTGAACTCAGGGCTTTTATATCTGACTGAAGTGTTTTGATTTCCGATCTCAAATCTTTGACTTTGTTTTCTAAATTTGTAATTTGATCATGCATTTTTTGATGACGACCAAAATATTTTTCCATGTATTCCTGAATATGGCGCAGATTATTAAATTCTTTTGTATAATCGGATGCTTTCATTTTTGCATCCATTTTACCAATATATTCTTTTATTTGAACCATTCGGTTTTCAGGTGGCACCTGATCCAATTGATCCAATTTCTGTCGCATGGGGCCTGAAAGGTTTTTAGTGTATTGTTTGATCCAACTGATATCCTGGGCATCCGCTTTAAAATTTTTGAATTTTTTTTGATAATTACCAAGCAATTCCTTTGATTGCTCAAAATCCTTAGATTTCATTTCCAATGACTTTCGATAAGTTTCAAGACGTTCTTTCACCGCCTCATTCACACCAAAACTGAGTTTACATGGTGTTGAAACCTCAGAACCAACACTATGAGCAGTAATACCACACAGGGAAACAATATTTGAGGTTAAAATGTTCCCATTTTTCACATTGACTTCACCGCTGCATAATATTTTTGTTTTTAAAATCTCTTTTTGTACAACAACATGTCCAAGAGATTCAATCACTGCATTTTTCAGGGAGCTTGTGATAATCTTTCCTCTTGTTTGTATTTCAGCGCCAATAATTCCCTTTGCAGCAATAATATCAGCAGTTTGATCTGCAATACCAGATAATTCGCGTGCTTTGATACGATTAATTTCTGCTTTCAATTCTGACTGTTCATCTTTTTTACACTGTTTGAGCGCATTTTTGAGGCGTTTGATTTGTTTTTGGACTTTTGAACTTACCCCAACCATAATTTGGCAGGATGTTGAATATTCTGAACCAATTTCAGCCGCTTTAATCCCATTCGATGCGGTAATATGTGAAGCCACAATTTTTCCACTTTCACACAAACATTTCCCGCCAACATTTAACAGGCAATCAACAATTTCTTTTTGAATAACAATATCTTTTTTAGAAATAATCTGCGATGCTTTTAAAAACTTGGCATTTACCATTCCATTTGTCTTGATTTTTGCTCCAACAATACCGCCTTTTACAGTAACATCGCCGGAAGTTGTCACTTCTGCATTCATGATGGCTGATGCGTCCAACTTTTCAGCCTTGACTTGAAAACCCGGACTGATTTCTCCTTTGACATATACAACACCATCAAAAAAGATATGCCCTGTATGCATGCCAACATCTCCATTAATGACTAAAACCTGATGAACACTGATTTTCCCACTCTGATCAATTTCTGGCATTCCATTGACAGCAGCAAACACTTGTAAATTATCCGGCGACCTTGTAACACCTTTACCTGTTTTAATAAAAATATCTTTTGGCTTTTGGACATTGATGATTTTCCCTGTCACATCAAGACCGGGTTTTCCCTCCTCAGGTGGAATTTTTTCGGCAAGCAGTGTACCTTCCTTTACAGAAATGATTTCACCTTTATTCTTAAAATCTATTGTTCCATCTTTTTTTTCCGTGCCTGCTTTTTTGAGGTTGGTTTCAAAATGAAAGACAAGACGTGCATCTTTTGGGGGAACTGGCGGGGTCCCCTGGGCAATCTTTAAAGGTCGCCGACGAATTTTTTTGTTTTGTATCCACTGTTTGAGTGTTTTGTTGTCTACCAGTCCATGGTCTATGCCGCTGGATTGAATGAAATGTTTTAAATCAATTAATCGCGTTCTTACAGGAAGCATGGCATGAACTTGTAAAAAGGCTTCGAGTTTATCCTCTGAAAAATAAATTGCCAGGTTTTCTTCCAGGTTTAAATCTGTTTGAAGCTCTCCTGTTTCATCATCGTCGTCAATGTCTGTTGATTCGGATACTTTTGAAGGGGGGTCTTCTTTCTGAGTATGATCAGTCTCTATGGTATCAGGAGGTTCTGTTTGAGCATTCATATGATGTAAACTTCGATACAAATCTCTTTTTTTAACAACATCATCACGTTGTTCTGAAGTCAAAAAGCCCTGATTAACAAGAACATCTCCCAAAAAAACAACACTCCGATCTTTTTTGTATTGTTCTGATTGAACTTTCAAGGCATTATCAAGTTGCTCCTGAGAAATATAACCCTTTTTTTTTGCAATGAATCCAAAACTTTTGCTTTTTATATCGCTGATTAATCGATTCTGACGTTTAAGGATCGCATCACGATATCGTTCTTTCAATGCGCCTGAATCTACGAGCAAATCGCCAATCATTATAATATAGTTGGATTTTTTGTAGATATAATCTTGCTTTCGAAGCGCATCTTTTACCTGATCAATTGTTAGCAACTTGTTTTTAATTGCAATTCGTCCAAAACGCTTATCCAGTTTAACAATTTCATCCATTGTGTGTTGTTCGATTTTTTCTGTGTCTGAAGTTTCCATTGCATACCTTTCATTTCATGATTAGTGTTATATGGATATTTTTAGTGTACATAAATGGGGTTAGCTAAAATTTTGTATCATATTATGATTTTGCTTTTTTGGTTTTAAAGCTCTATAACGAAACAATTCATTGTTCTTGATAAAACAATATTAAAGCTACTTATTAAAAAAAAATGATTATTTGTCAATAGTAAAAAATTAGTATATACGTTGACTTAAAGAAATATTGTTAAATATCAAAACCATGCTTCAATAACTATAGTGCGAATTGACATTATAGGCCGTTTCAGAAATAAAAAAACCATTCGCAGAGAAATTGCATGCAACTATGATTTTTTTTCATCACAATTGTTTTACTTTCATAATAGAATGCGTCCTCTATCTTTCAATTCATGTATACACCAATAAAATCCCGAACATGATGTTTACCCTCAAAAATCCCAAAATGACCTTCACACAGTATATCAGCATTCAGAGATAAGAGTAAACGAAGGGATTCCTGATATTGTGTGCGGTCTGATAATAATCGAGGATCAATGGGACCATGGACATCCTGGCCAAATAATACCTTTTGTCCTTCTGATTCTGCTACATAAACCACTGAACCCGGAGAATGACCCGGAATATGATAAGCGGTTATTTCTTTTTGGCCTAATGAAATGATTTCTTTGGAATGGGTCAGTTCTAAATCAACCGAAAAGGGCTCCAATACTGCGCCATACCAGGATGCTGCGGTAACTTCATTGTCACCTTTTTCTAAAAATCGGGCATCTAATTCATGGGCTACAATTTTACAATGGCTGGCTTTTCTAAAGGATGATGCACCACCGGTGTGATCATAATGACAATGTGTCAGTAATAAATAGTCAATGTCAGTCAGATGAATCCCGCAATCTTTTATATTCTTCAAAAGCCGATTCTGACACCCACCACATCCGGAATCAATAATGGCCGCATGACCATCAAAGTGTATGGCATAAATTGCGGCATCCTCGCCAGACGTAAAGTCCAATCCGCCTACCTGAAATATTTCATTTGTTATTTTCATAAGTTGTAATATTTTCTCCAAATGATATCTGCAAATTTTTATAAAAAGAACGTATATAAAGGTCAGAGATATAAGTTCAATGACATAAATTTCAGTTACAAAACAGTTTACTAAGACTTACTTTAAAAGGCCGAAACGATAATCAAGGACTATTTTTCGGTTTTTATTGGGGCGTTAAATTAAATTCAAAAAAATCTTGACTCCAAATAATAATCCTATATATAGATATGCATAAATCATCTTTTGGTTTCAAGATGTTATCAACATAATCATTGATCAGTGTCATAGGGGGGTGTACCATATTGAAACAATTGCTTGATTATTCTTAATGTATATGTATATGT
>Ga0272440_1002210_pt1 | contig 15373 bp, 7 predicted proteins | sample SSMMMBAug17_FD_192440 | JGI IMG/M metagenome (GOLD analysis project Ga0272440, IMG submission 192440) | Marine sediment archaeal communities from Little Sippewissett salt marsh, Falmouth, MA, United States - SSM-MMB-Aug17 | ecosystem: Environmental > Aquatic > Marine > Wetlands > Sediment ... | reverse complement strand
GGGCTAAAAACAAGCCTACCATTTACCCAGGGCGTTGCCCTGGGCTGGTATGTTGCCGCCCTTTCAGGGCTAAGAAAAATAAAGTCTTTTTGGGAACTGGCAATTTTGGTTACACTCAAATCATTTTTCAATGATGATCAATGAATGTCCGACTTTTTTGGAATGCGCCCTTTTTCTCTCTGAATTTGTACAACTGACACAATTGGGTAAGGAAAGACGAAATATCACTTCACCAATTCAACAAGTATGGCCCTTCCGACTTGTCTTACTTGTCTTACTTCCTCAATCATTATCTGAAAACAATTGTACCTGATTTCGGCCATTTTCTTTTGACCTATAAAGCGCAACGTCAGCATTTTGAATGACCTGTGACATATTGTTTCCATGGTCAGGAAAAATAGCCGCGCCCAAGGATGCTGTTACATCCAGTAATTTATCTGCATATGGCACTTTAATATCATTCATAATTCCTTTTCTGACCGATTCAGCAGTTTTAAATAATTCATCAGGACAAAGATTGGGACACATCAAGAGGAATTCTTCACCGCCATAACGACATGGCTGAAGCATATTGCTTGTTTTTTCTTTTAAATATGCGCCCAGGTGTTTTAAAACCGCATCACCAGTATCATGCCCATATGTATCGTTGAATGATTTAAAATGATCAATGTCAACCATGACGATTCCCAAATATTGCCTCTTTTGGCTTGCTTCTTCATATGCATCTTTCAAGATTTTTTGCATGTGTCTGCGGTTGTATAATCCAGTGAGAGGATCATGCCTAGATTCATATTTCAATTCTTCGCGCAGCCTTAAATTCGCCAATGCCAGGGCATAATGTGCAATCATTCGACATATCAGCATCCTTCGTGATTCTAATCGTCGTGTAAATGTATCATCAAATATTTGAGGACGAACTGAACCAAACTGAAAATGCAACACACCCATTTCGTGCGTCTGATCTTTCAATGGTATGCATAAGAAAACATGATCATTCTTTGGCCCACAAGATTGACATCGTGGCGTTGAAACAACATCTTCAACAAATAACAGCGCGTTTGATTGAATGCAGGGGCAGGAATTTTTTTCCAAAGTGTCTGTTTCAGGAAGTACCGCACCCCATGATGCCGCCATTTTCATTTCGTTTTGATCGCCTATCCATAAAATGCCGAGATCTCCTGGAAATAATTTCTGTGCAAATGACTGCAAAACAAGATAGCTTTCTGTTTCTGTGCCACATCCATGAAGCACATCACTGAATTGATTCAACAACATCATTTCACGAGATCGGGCTTCAAGATCCTGAACTGCCGAAGAAAGCTGATGGACTGTCAAATTTAGATCCGTGGCACGATTCTGAACTGTTTTTTCCTGCAAATGAACAAATTGTGCATTCTTGATTGCAATTGCCGCTTGAGAGGCCACGATTTGTAAACGTTTGACACGATCTGTTGTAAATAAACCTGTCAATCGTTTATTTTCCAGATATATCAGGCCAACAATTTGATCCTTAAATGAAACAGGAATGCATAATAAAGAGCGAGGTGCATTTTCTCGAATATAACTGTCATATTGATACTCCCCCTGCTTGCCAGCATCCCATAAACAAACAGGCGAATTGGTTTGAATAACTTTATGGGCGATGGGAAGGCACAGATGACTGCTTATTTCCATTGGTTCTGAAATCATTAACCCCTTTTCCTGTGTTTCCACATTCAAGTACGTTTCAATAAACCAGGATTGTTTCTTTTTCAATACCAGACATCCTTTATGCGCACCGGAATGCCTGAGCGTTATTTGAATAATATTTTCCAATAAAGCTTCAAGTTTTAATTCAACGCAAAAAGCTTGTGTGATCTGCCAGATATCTTCATTATCCACCTGCGAAAGCGTTGTTACCTGGGTCGGTTGCATCGTTTTCATTGTTGCTGGCCATACAGAAGCCTGTTCTGTTTGATCAGGTTTCAAAATTTTTTCTTGTCTGGCATATTCTGCCACTTTTCGATCTGCGCCCCATTTGACATATGCCTGATATGCATCCATGATGTAGGATCTGGCCAGCTTATCTTTTTCTTTTTTTGCATAATATGCCCCTGCAAGTTCGTTAGCAAGTGCATCTTCATGATAAAACTGATTCGTCTTTGCATATGAAATGGACTGATCGTAATATTCTGCAATATCCGCATGAATATCCAAATGACTGGCTTCTTCAGCCAAAGCCAAATAATAACGATGGCTTGCATTTTCAGGGCATTGTTTTGCCCATTTCTTTAATTGTTGTATATGATATTTAATTCGTTTTTTCCATGATTGCTTTTCTTCCTTTGCAGCAGAACCATATGACGATGTATATGCCAAAACCACATAAAAATGAACCACCTGTGCCATTGGTGTTCCCAGGGCGATATGCATCGTGTCTTCACACTTCCTTGCCAGTATAACAGCGTTTTCATGATTTCGAAACCAGACACAAATCATCAGTTTAATGATGTCTATAACAAAGAATCCGGCGGTATCATTTGTTGATGTGTAAAACTCAATGGCTTTTTGTTCATCAAAAGACTGACCAGTTAATATATGCGGTGGGGTAATCCCGGACATCAGATTAAAGATTGTTTGACGATACATGGCATGTATATCGTTTTTGACAAGCTTATTCCTTGCATGTTGACTGATCTGATGCAGATCTGAAAGAATCTGTTTGAGTCGCATGCCACATGTCAGGGATAGAAAAAGATAGTATGCTGTCGCCTGTTCCGCTCTTGCAGGGTAGCCACGCAAGAAGCATCGATTGATCTCTTCTTTTATCTGAATCAAATGATCATGAAACGATGTGTTTCGATGTCCGATGTACCAGATATAGTTCAGACGGGTTTCAGTTTGAAGGTCAGAATCGCTCACTTTGTTCAATATCCGATTGCCCATGTGTGCCCAGTTTCTGGCAATGTTTTCAAAGCCGCGACGATCTATCAAGAATCGGGCAAACATAATCCACAGATATGCCGCATCAGGTGTAATGCTATGTTTAAGCATTCGATGAATGGCCTTTGCAATCATTTCTGTCGATTTTTTGGGATCAGACTGATAAGCGCTTCGAATGAAAAGGATCATCAAATGAATAATCAGTCGATGTTTTAGGTCTCTATCAATTATTTGTTGTTCCGGATTACTTTTCTGTAATTGACGAAATTTCAATCCTGTTGATATAATTTGCCATTGTCTGAAAAGAGCAAATGAATTTATGTGAAGTCCCACAACTGACAATCCCTGTTTTACTATTTTTAAAACTTTGTCATGTTGATTCTGTCTAAAATAAATGCTTGCCAGACAATCATAATATTTTAGTTTTTCTATGTCAGAAACAATATTTTTTGAGAGTTTTTCCGCGATGAATGGGATGTCTTTGTCAAGGGAGGCATAATTGGCCGCAATCATGGCATTAAGATGTAAATCATAAAGAAGTTGATGATAATTTTTCCAATCTGAATTTGAAAAAATGGACATCCCGCTCTTGCAAAATTCATAGGCAGTTAGAAACAAACCAGACATCAATGCCCGCTCTCCAGCAGAAAGGAAGGTTCTTGCCTGATCAATTTTTGAATCATTCTCTTTTTTTGTTCGATGAAGATGATTGGCAAGCATATACAAATCGTCATTGAGTACTTGTCTGGATATGGAATGCATCATTTGATGACAAATTTGTTGATGAATGACTGACTGTTGATCCTCAGGTAATGCAAGATATAAATCTTGCTGCATACCATGATCTGAAAACATCCACAGATCATTCGCTGTTTTTGGATGATATTGATTATCAGTCGAAAGATCAGGCGCAATCATGCCATATTGAAATGACTTTAGAATGATACGTTCCATTTCCAATGCGGGTACGCCAGTAATCTGGCTCGCAAGTGTCATCGACCAGGATTGCCCGATACATGATATTTGTTGAATAATTTTTCTTTCTGATTCATTCAGATCATGAAAGCTTGAATGCCAGAACCTAGGAAGTGAATCTTCTGGCATAAAATCGATTGACTGATCATCATCATGTGTCATGAGTTTTTTTTGCATAAGCAAAAAATCAATCGCCATATGAATTGCACGCGGATTGCCATTCGTTTTTTTATAAATTATTTCAGATAGACTTTCCGCCCGACCAGTTGAACACTGAAAATTATCCAAAATTAATTGATTGATTGCAGATTGAGATAAATTGCTGGTCTCAACAAAATATACATTTATTCCATTTGTTCGACAGTTCGTAATCAAGGATTTAATTGAATCAGATTGTTCTTTATTACATGTGACAACCACAAAAAATGATTGATGGGTATCGGACAATAATGATTCTAATAATGCTAAGGCTTCCATATCTGCCCAGTGCAAATTTTTCAGACACAAAATGATGGGTTGAAATTTTTGACCCAACATTTGAAACAAAGACAATAAAAATGGTTTTGCAGCAATGATTTGCGATTGAGAGTGCGTTGAAGAATATAATTGATTTGATAGCGGTGTCAGTTCTGGAATCAATTCAAGTAAGAATTCCGGACAGATCAATCCCTTGTATGTCAATTGTTTAAGTTGATTCTCAAGTTCATTGGGAAAGCGTGTGTGCATCATTCTTAATAATTTTGACAGGATTCTGGTCAAGCTGCCAAGGGGCAAATCTGGTGTACAGGAAAAGTCATCGCAAATCCAATATCCATTATTATCAAACACATGCGGAATGAGGGTGTTACAAAGCGCGGTTTTTCCTGTACCAGAATCACCAGAAAGTATAAGCAGGGTAGATATGCCATCATCAAAGGTCTGCTGCGAAAAACTGTTATAAATTATATGAATTCTTTCAATTTCTTCATTTCGTTCATAGAGATTGTTATTTATATGAATCACCGGGGGCAAATTTTCAGATGAATCATTGTTTGAAATAAATGACCTGTCAGTAAGACATTTGTATAGGTCGCGTTTGAGAAGATATGCTGTGTCATAGCGTTGAGAGGGATTCTTTGCCAGAAGTTTCATTAAGATTTGCGAAACAGATTCTGGCACATGCTGGGCAACAGGCACATAAGGATCGTAGCCTTCATGAGGCGGGACAGGTGGGCGCATGATATGTGATTGTATTTGATGCAGTTCATCTTTTTCCCGAAACACTGGCGCGTTGGTAAACAATTCATAGAAAATACAACCCAATGCATACAAATCTGCACGTTCATCAACCATATCATTTGTAAAACCTGTTAATTCAGGAGGAATAACATCTGGATTGTTATTCACAAAAGGCGGTCTTATAATGCTGTGGCCATTCATTTTTAAAGCAGTTTTCCAATCGATAATAAAAACCTTGAACGTATCTGAATGAATCAAAATATGATCCAGTGATAAGTTCATATGAACCCATTTGTTGGAATGGATTTGTTTCAGTGCATCCGCAGCAAGATAGAACATACGCAGAATTTCATCCGTTTGAAATAGTCTGCCGCGAATGGCGGAATTGAGTGAAATACAATCCATATCAGGATAGACAGTTATAAGTGCCTCAGGTATATCAAAAAAATCAATGGGCTGAATCACACAACCTGTGTGGATTTGTTCTGATATTTGATAGTCTTTCATAAAACAAATGCGCCTGACAGGTGTCAAGTTATTACGTTTTAAACATTTAAGAACAACTGACGTGTTTGTTTGTATATTGACTGCCTTTTGGACAATCGTTTGCTCACTTTCATATACGATTTCTTCAAAGCGAAAGCCTGAAAGATTGATCATGATTTTTTCCTCCATTTCATCAGCAATAAAAAAAGGGCTTCTATTTATATAGACACGAAAATTTGAAAAATCTTACAGGTATAATGAAAAAAAAATTATTTTTTTGGAGAATGCCTGAAAAATAATGATCCATTCCTATCTGATCGAACTGTCGTTAGATCATCTATCATAAACTTGAATCCATATTATTATTGACAGATGATCATTTTTCATATTAAATAAGAAATTTCACATAGTCGATTGACTAACGTAATCATATGGGAGAGCAAGAGCATGTTTCGTCAATTGGGTTTAGGAACAAAAATGATTTTGGGCAGTAGTGCCCCGCTATTATTGGTCATCGTATTAGGAATTGTGTGCATGATCAATATTAAGACACTGCTGGAAACCAGTGCCTGGGTGGACTCCAGCCATCGTATCATGGGCAGTGCCAAGGATATAGACAAAATTCTAAGCGACCTTGAAAGTGGGGAACGTGGCTTTTTAATTGCCGGAAAAGATGCATTTCTTCACTCCTATACCAATGGAAATAAGAACCTCCATAAAAAAATTGAAACATCAATTCAACTGGTAAAAGACAGTACAGAACAGGTGGAACGTCTCCAAAAAATTGAAAAATTGATTGATAAATGGAATGAAACAGCCGCTCAACCCGAAATCGCCAAACGTCGTCAGGTTGCAATTACAATTAAAAATGATCAATATATAAAACAAAAATTGGCATCCGGTATCGGAAAACAGAAGCTTGAGGAAGTTGCCACTCACCTGGAAAGTCTGGATATTGATTTTCTTAATTCAGAAAATATGGGCGGCACGAACCTGATAATGACCATCACAACTGATATCGAAAATTTAAAATCCGGTATGCGGGGATTTTTGATCACTGGCAAAGATGAATTTCTGTTAAAATACAAGAATGCCAAAGATGCCTTTTTTCGGCATGAAAAATTTGTTCATCAAATTATTGAAGCCACATTTGATCGTGAAGAAACAGTTGAATTTTTTGAAAACATGCAGCAGCTCCTTACAAAATGGATAGATGAATTTGCCACGCCGCTCATTGAGTCGCGAAAAAAGATTTCGAACAAAGACCTTGAATTTGATCAAATTATTGCAAAGATTGATACGAATGAGAGTTTTATCATATTAGATGAAATTGAATTTTATATTGAAGATTTACTTGATGCTTTTGATACTGACAGAAGTGAATGGGCCAGCCGAACGACACTGGCAGCCGGACGATGCATTGATCAGATGGAAAACAGTTTGCGCGGTTACTTGATTACAGGCAATGAAAAATTTCTTGAAATGCTGGAAAAAAAGAAAGAAAAATTTCAACGTACAATTTATGAGTTGATGGATTTTGTGGATAATGCCTTTGTTATTGAAAATACTGAGGAAAGTATTAATCAAATAAAAATGATTGTGACACAATGGATTGAAGAAGATGCCGAGCCGGAAATACAGAAACGAATGGAAGCCAATAAAGAACGTTCAGTTATGGCTGATGTCACAGCACTGATTGAAGCCGGGACAGGCAGCAATATTATGGAAAAAGTACGAAAAACCTTATCCGCTTTTATTCGCAATGAAAACTCTCGCATGATTGATCGTCAGCATCAGGCATCCAGTTCTGCAAAGCTGGCGCAACAGATGATTGTTGTGGGAACATTGGCCTGTATTATCGTATCCATCTTAATATCATTCTTTTTGACACGCGCAATTACTGGCCCTATTAGAAAAATTTTTCAAGGACTGAAAAAATTCAGTAATAAAGAGTTTGATGAAGTTCAAAGTCAGTTTGGTGAAATTACCACAAACCTTTCAAAAAGCAGTGATACCTTAAATCATGCCAGCAAGGAAATTTCTGAAGGTGCCAATTTGCAGGCATCCAGTCTTGAAGAAACATCATCCTCCATGGAACAAATTTCTTCAATGGCAAAATCAAACAACGAAAATGCGGATCAGGCTGACCAATTGATGAAAAAAGTCAATATTCTGATGGATAAAACCAATGATGCCATGAAAGCTTTAACCGATTCAATGAAAGAAATTTCAACAACAAGTGAAGAAACAGTCAAAGTGATTAAAACCATTGATGACATATCTTTTCAGACCAATATTTTATCATTAAATGCATCCATTGAGGCAGCCACTGCAGGGGAAGCGGGAAGTGGATTTGCAGTTGTCGCTGATGAAGTTCGGGTATTGGCAAAACGTTCGGCTGATGCTGCCAAAGCCACTGAGAAGTTTATTGAGCAAAACGTTTGTAAGATTAAGGAAGGCAACGAGTTGGTTGTTCGAACCAGCGATGCTTTTGCAGAGGTCAATACCATCTCAATAGAGGTGACGCAACTTGTCAGTGATATTGCCAAAGCCTCAGATATGCAGACCAAAGGCATTGAGCAGATTAATACATCACTTTCTCAAATGGAAGATGTTACCCAGCAAAATGCAAGTGCCTGCGACTCGCTTTCATCACAGGCGGCTGATCTGAATAGTCATGTGAATGTTATGTTGTCTATTTTGGAAGGGAAAAATTCCGCTGATGATTATGAATCTGAATCTGAGAATATAAGTGATGATGATTAGTTTTGAAGAAATTTGTTACAGAGGTCGTATGCAATCTATTAATATATCACCGCAGCTATTAAGGAATGCTCTGAAAATAAGTTCCTCATTTGAAAAAATGTTCATCGGGGTTTTTGTTCTGTAGAGACCTAGCATGCTACGTCTCTACGTGCCAAACGATTATACGTTAAAGATAAATGGGAAAATTATTTTTCGAGTATTCCTAAGCCAATTCAGATTATTTTGATTGGGATAGGGCGCTTACTGTTTTAGATGAGGGCTTATTTTTGGAGCGTTCCTTAACATCATGCGGCTCAAAGTTAAGTTAATTCTATTTTTTTGGAGTAACAATGGCCATCAGAACCTGTATATCCCCTAAAGGTAAATTTATATTTGGGATTCATCAACCATCATATAACGTAGATAATTTAAGAAAAAATGATACGATCCAGTCATTGGGATTTTATTCCAATGGGCATGCATATACAAATCAAAGTAATTTTCCAGCAAAAGACATTCAAATTCAAGAAGCAGATGTTATTTATGAGGTCCCCAATGCCTTACCATTTAAGGGAACCACCTATATCAAAAAGCGTTGGGCCGATGAAAAAAAAAAAGATTTATCAACTTTTTCTTTAAGTGCAAAACCCTCATTTTCATGGTCGCGTACACTGGCAAAATGGGCCGATAAAACTAAAATCTCTGATGAAAAAATTTCTCAACTCCTGCCACAATTACCTGAGGCTGTTCAATTAACAATTGCATTACTGTCAAATGATCCAAATGATCTGATCCAACTGGCACAGCATATTTGTGCGTTTACATTTGACAGTCAAAATGCGCCTACAGGTCTAACATATAATGAATCAAATGGCCGTCCGATCATTCGTAATCCACTCATTTTTGAAACGCTGGCAAATAATCCGAACCTTCCGGATAATTACAAAAGCGCCATGGTACTTCGTCCAGGTGTCCAGGGGCTAAGCCCCATTGTTGGTGATTATTCAAATAGACAAAGCCATGTTTTTGAGTACTTGCGTGCAAACAGCTATATCCCCTGGGGACATTATGCGGCAAATATGGCAGATAATGCCATTCGGTACGATATTGATTCTCTGACAATGGATGATATCACTGGCATGCGACATTTATACTATCAGCGCACCTTTGTTTATCTGGCAAAACAATTTCATATTCCCATTAATGCAAATCGACAAATGATAAAGGCTGATGCCTTAGAAACACTTCGAAAGGCAATTTTGACGCATTTGAAACAGTCTCCAGAAAGACTGACCTATAATGGAAATCTGTGGGGGTGGAATTTGGGTGCGGGTTATGCGCCCAATCATTATCGTCTGCATGCGTCGCATCAGCAAATTCATCAACAATATGCAATGATTCCCGCACAGATACCAACCAATGAAAAAGATGTATTTATGGATAGTTATGCGTGTGGTGATCTTGTTACCGATTTTATTAAATCCTATGCGCACAAATATGGATGTTCTTTTTTTGATACTTATGCGCAGGCAATTCAAAATAATCGGCGGATGGATGATCCAGACAATGGCCCACAGGAGCTAATTATTTATTCTGATGCGCATATTATGATTTATGTTCCCAAAGCGCAAACATCACAGTGGGAAATTCAAATTATGCCCACATCGGCAGTAGGAAATATCCTCATGGCAGATCGCAACATGCGGGATGCTTTGGATCGTGGTATATTTATTACCGCAAAAATTTTATCTGCACTCAATGCGCAACTGGTTACACATATTGAATATGCCAGTCGTTTTCTTGCAGAATCAACTGATCAACGATTAATTATTGCATTTTTACCCAGAATGCCCGAATCGCCTGGCGCATTTAGCGAGGCCCAATTGCGATGGATCAATGGACATTATCCAGAAGATTTTGCTGCAGCCTGTCGTTTGAAGCTGCCTGAAATTATGGAGAGGAGTTTTTCGTGAGTAACATATATTTATCAATTGTTCGGGGGATTTATTGTTACACCTTTTTATTATTATTTGTTTTGAGTACTGCGATGGCTCAGGAGGAATCTCCGAAGCAGGTGCATATTCAATCCTTTGATATTCAGGGAAACACAGTCATATCAAATCAAATCCTTGAAAATTTGCTTAGAAGTTATATGGAACGTCATTTTCCTGATGCCATGCTCAATTTTGCAGACATGCAACTGCTAACAGATCGCATTACGTTGATTTACAAAGAACAGGGTTATTTTTTGGCCCGATGCTATATTCCAAAGCAAGACATCAAAGATGGCGTACTCAAATTAATGGTGTCAGAGGGGATACTGGATAAAATCCAGGTAACAGGTAATACGTATTATTCAGATAACTTGCTTAAAGGATTTTTTAAAATTGACCAACTGGACGATGTCATTCATGAACGCCTTTTGGAAAAAGGCCTGCTTTTAGTCAATGACCTGCCTGAAAATGAAACAGAATTGATGTTAACAAAAGGTGAAAAAAAAGGTTCGGTCGATATTGTCTTGAAAAATAAAGATCAACAGGCCCATCAGTTTCAGTTATCCTATAACAACTATGGATCTGAAATTTTAGGTCAAAATCGCTATAGCCTGTCAGGACAAATCACAGATCCTTTTGGCGGGATGACATTGTTTGTCAAAGGGATATCTGGAGATAATCCCTCAGATTTATTTGTTGGATTTGCCAACCTGGATATCCCAGTCAACTATCATGGAACACATGTTGCTTTTTCATTTATCAAGAGCAGCTCGCAGCTGGGGCAAGACTATGAGATTCTCAATATTGAAGGCCAAACTGAAATGTATGGTGCAGATATCAAGCATCCTGTTGTATTGAGGCGCGGTTTAAGAATAAATACACATCTGGGCATTTATCATACCTTCAGCGAAACCACAATTGATGACGACAATCCTGGAGGAACATATAAATCAAACACAGTCAATGCTGGTATTGATTTAGATATGATTGATCATTATTTTGGAAAAACCCTGGGACAGTGTACCTATCAGGTCAGTTTTGTGGACAAGGGACCAGGCATAGAAAACACCAATGAACCGCTTCAAAAAATAATGTTGTCCGGATCACGTATTCAACAGATCAAACGATATAGCCAGCTGGCATTTCGGATAGATGGTCAGTGGTCTTCAGAGGATTTGATCCCTTTAGATCAAATGGCGATTGGTGGATATGAGTCGGTGCGTGGACATCAACCCACTGCCTATCTAGGAGATATGGGATATAATATTTCTCTGGAGTGGATGTTTTCACCAACATCAGAGCAGGAATATTTTGGACATACACTGTCAGAACTTGTTCAGGGCGGGATTTTTGTTGATCATGGTTGGATTCGTTTGAACAATGATCAGGGAATTACCCCACAATCAAAATCGTTGACTGGATATGGTCTGGGCTTTCGCTTTTTTTATAACAATTCCATTTCATGTTTTACAGATCTTGCCTTTCCTGTCAGTCCTGAAGATGATGAAGATAGTGTCATTTTTTACTTTTCTGCTCAAGGGACATTTTAATAAAAAAGGCAACCCACTACAGTAACGTCATGAAAATAAATACAAAAATGCCAATGCTTTCAAACAGAAAAGGAGCATTTTTTTCTCTTCCCATTTTTTTACCCGTCTATCATCCTGTTGAATCTCCTTTTCCTGTAGAATTGTGGGTAAACGAATTCGATGTTCAAGGATGTATCGTCAATGCCTTTTTTTTATATAAAAACAGAGATATTCGAAAAAAATTGGAAAAAGGGCATTCTCTTCATAAATACGTTGGATTTCCCAAACTTGTTATGACAGACTCCGGCGCATTCCAGGGCTTTCAGGGCAGTCTTTATTTAAAAAACAAAACCATTGTAAAATTCCAGGAAAGTATTGGTGCAGATATTGTGTCCCCATTGGATCTTGTCTGTGGTCCCGGCGAATCCAGAAAAATTGCTGAAAAAAAATGGGACAGAACACTTCTTCGCATCAAAGAAGCACAAAATCTATTAGAATGCGCGACATTAGCCGGTGTTCAGCAGGGAGGAAAATACCACGATTTAAGACAAAAAAGTACTGAAGAACTGATGCAGTTGAATGTTCGTTATCTTGCGTTGGGAAGTCTGGTCCCTTTTTTCAATCGAAATCATAATCTTGCATTTGTTGGTAAAGTGATACAGGATGCCCGATGTATATGCTCTGACAATATTCCCATACACGTGTATGGCGCTGGCGACCCTGTCGAACTGCCATTTATGGTTTCTCTGGGCGCCAATATTTTTGACTCTTCATCATACGCACACTATGCCCGTCAAGGGTGGTATATGACCCCATATGGTGCCACTCAGGACAAAGGTAAAATTAATTCAGGAGAATTTGCATGTAAGTGCCCGTATTGCAAACAATTTGATAATCCTTCGCAAATTTTTGATGATATCAAACGATTAACCTGCCATAACCTATGGACAATCCTTCAAACAATAAAAGATATCCGCATGGCGATTGAAAATAATACGCTGTATCAACATCTTGATCATATTCTGGCTCATCATGAATACTGGTTTCCTGATAGTGCATTGAATAATTCCTGGCAATCATTGGTGTCAGTATGAGTCTTCTTCCCCAAAAACGAATCGATCAAGAAGTTAAATCCATATGCAGCCGATACAAAATTGAACAGGAATGTGCAGAAATGTATATCAATGAAATCATCAAGCGCCATCCCAAACTGATCCAAAAAATTCAAGAACACGGCAGTTCTCATATTTCGCGGTTAAAAGCGTATAAATGTTTTATCAAAGATGTTAAAAAGACCATATATTATCATTTACGCCAATACCACCAGCATTCGGCAAATCAAAGCAATTTAAAAGATCGCCTGGCTGATATCGATGAAAATCCAGAAAAACGAAACACAATTATCAAGGATCTGTTAGCAAGTCATATATCATCAAAGGAACGTCAGCCCTTTTATGATGAATTTTACAAACAATTATTCAATTTGATTGATACACCGAAAACAATTGTTGATATTGGTTGCGGACTGCATCCATTATCATATCCATTTAACAAAAATAAGTCATTAAAAACATATCTTGCCATTGATAAGGATGAATCAGCCATCGAACGATTACAATTATTCGCACCCCATGTACTTCCCACCAGGCTAAAATGCGTATGCATGGATATTAAAGATATTGTCTGGTCTGATTTCCTGGAGCAAGGCGCACAATTTGATTTGGCAATGATGCTTAAATTTATTCCTGTTTTAAATCGTCAAAACAAATCATCAATGACACAACTCCATAAAATACCATCCAAAAGAATTTTTGTAACCGGAAACGTTGAATCAATGACACGACATGAAAACATTCTCAGAAAAGAGAAAAAAATGTTGCGCCATTACATTGAAATGACTGGTCGAGAAGTGATTGCTTCATTTCGAATAGATAATGAGTTTGGTATGCTGATTTAGCTTTTTTTGATTAGGAATACTCTGAAAATAACTTACCCATTTTTAATTCTTCCCTTCTAAAGCCAGCTTCATCCAATCAAAAAACAAAAAAATGCATGTTTTGATATTTTATGATGACGATCTCTAATAATTTCAGTCTAAAAATTGTGATTTTAAATTTCAAATGAATACATTCCACTATGGTTGTTTGGTTTTTTGTATTAGACAAACCAAATTGTTTTTTGGTGTGTGATAATAGCACTTGATCTTATCAATAATTCTAGTATATTATTATTTTTTTCATTAACCTGACAGTCGAAAACGATTGTCAAAAAAATTATAGGAGGTTCTGATGAGAAAAACTTTTTTGGTCTTTTTGTTTTTTCTATCATTGGTACAGTTGGCAATTGCAGGGCAAACAGTAACTCTGGCAACGCTTGAGTGGGAACCCTATATTGGTCCAAACATGGATAATAATGGATATGTTTATGAGATTGTTGCTGAGGCGTACAAACGTTCAGGGATCGATGTTGACATTCGGTTTCTCCCCTGGGCTCGCGCAGTCAAGACAGCCGAAACAGGTAAGCGTGATGGCTTGTTTCCGGAATATTATGATGAAGGTCGTCTTGAAAAATTTGTTTTTTCAGATTCATTTCCTGGTGGACCGGTTGGACTATATAAGCGCAAAGATAATAAAATTTCTTATGCAGTGGATCCACAGCAACGCCAAACAGTCGCTTTAAAAGCGTTAAAACAATATCGGTTTGGCGTTGTTCGCGGTTATGTCAATACCAAAGCGTTTGATGAAGCGACATTTTTAACGAAAGATGTTGCCAATAGTGATGAAACCAACCTGAAAAAGCTATTCAAAGGGCGGATTGATTTCATATTTATTGACAAGTATGTGGCCAAACATATTATTGTTCGAAAATATCCGCATTTCCTGTCCGAGCTCGAATTCATGGAACCCCCATTGGAAGTCAAACCGCTGTATATTGCTTTTTCTAAACAAGCAAAGGATTATCAGGCCAAATTAAAGGCCTTTAATGATGGCTTGAAAAAATTAAGAGAAAAAGGCATGTTGGATATAATTATGGAAAAGCATGGCTTTTAGTTGGGTTAATCTGATTGAACTGACCACGTGATGATATTCTAAAACTTGATGTTCAAGTTTTTTTCGACTTGACTTCCAGCAAGATACCTTCGCTCATTCCTAGGCTATGCCGGTTCTGCCTGTGAATGAGCGAAGGTATTTTGATATAAAAACTTGAACATTGAGTATAAAAGGGTATCCTGAAAATTACAATTAAATTCATTTTATCTTGTTCGTACAAAAAAATGGGGTGTGTAGAGACTTTGCATGCTAAGTCTCTACAGTACATAAATATCAAAACCGACATTATAATAATGGGGCCTTGATCATCGTTTCGGCCAAATGGGAACGTTGCGGTGAACCCAATGTAGGGGCGAACCTTGTGTTCGCCCTCGAACTAAAAACGTTTGCGAACAATTGTTCGAGGGCGAACACAAGGTTCGCCCCTACATTGTGGCCGAAATGATGATCAAGG
>Ga0272440_1002209_pt1 | contig 15374 bp, 11 predicted proteins | sample SSMMMBAug17_FD_192440 | JGI IMG/M metagenome (GOLD analysis project Ga0272440, IMG submission 192440) | Marine sediment archaeal communities from Little Sippewissett salt marsh, Falmouth, MA, United States - SSM-MMB-Aug17 | ecosystem: Environmental > Aquatic > Marine > Wetlands > Sediment ... | reverse complement strand
TACGTTCACGTGCAATTTTGATCAATTGTTTTCGATTACCAAAAATCAATGCTTCTTTTGGGCAGGATTCAACACATCCTGGCAGTTGGCCTTTTTGAATTCTGGGTGCGCATAATGTGCATTTGGTCACTGCAGGCGATAACGCATCGTCATACTCGTAAGCAGGAATGTTGAAAGGACAGGCAATCATGCAATATCTGCACCCCACACAAACTGACTCATCATAAATCACTGGGCCATTGGGCGTTTTTTGAAAGGCCCTGACAAAACAGGCTGATGCACAGGCAGGTTCCATGCAGTGATTGCATTGATTTTTCACAAAAACAGGCTTTGAATCCACATCGAACCGGTTCACTACTGTATAAACACTCGCATGGGTGCGACGTTTTTTATCAAGAACAGATAAATCATCAAACGCTTTTTCAGGCTTGGGAAGATCATTGACACGATTGCAGGCTTCCTCACATTTTCGACATCCAATACAACGACTGATATCATGAAGCACGCCCATCGTATCGGGGTGACCATTAAAATGATGATTTCCTCCCGCCATCGCAGTACCTGCCGCGCTGACAGCGGTAGCACTCAATCCGCCACCAAACCATCCTAAAAATTTTCGTCGTGAAATCGCCATATTAATACCTCTTTTGTCCGCTTTTTATTGTTTCTTTTTATGACATTCAATACAGGCTGTGGCAGCCGGTTTTTCAATGCCCATTTCTTCGTGACATCCAATACATTGCCCGTGATATGCACCTTTAAGTCCGGGTCGGCCATCAGTTGCCATTTTGGATGCTATCCCATGACAGGACACACATTTGGGTGGCGTTGCAGATTGTGGGCTATTGTGATGACATCCCTGACACATGACATATTTTTCTTGATGAAAATATGTTCCCATAGTGTTTTTGTTCAGAAGTGCCAGCAATGTCTTGACCACTTTTTCATGGGGAAAGTCCGCAGCCTGGTATTCCTTTGCCATAACATCAATTGAAACTTTTTCAGGCACTATTTTGTTCTCATAGATCATAGGCTTTGTATTCCGGTTATCTACTGATACTTGTGCCATCCTGACTCGGGCATCTGTTTCTGATGGTAATTGCTCACTATCTTTAATATTGACGTGATGGCATCGTTTGCATTGATTTGAACGATTGTTCCCCATAGCCATTTGGGCATGACATCCAGCACAATCCCTTTTCGTTTGTGCGTTGGAATGGCATCCTACACAGCTTTGCGTGCTTTTTGTCTCATGCATGGCCTTTTCTAAAGGAATGAACTGGCCCTTTTTATCTCCTGTGAGGGTATGACATGATGAACATTTTTCCAGTGACACATGATGACATGTCTGACATGATTGTGAAGCGGTTTCATGTTGCTTGTGATTAAATGCAACAGGCTGGATAGTTGCTTTGGTCTTTGTTTTTGATTCCATTGATTTCATCAAGGTCGTTGCCATCAAAACAATATCTGGTTGATTGCGTTTTATCCGCGGCACTGATTCAACCTGCTTGATCTCTTTTTGTAAATCCAAATCGTGACATCCTTTGCACTCAGTTGGTCCTGTTTTGATTACACGTTTTGATTTGAATGTCAGATGGCAATTGACACAGGACTCATGGACCACAGTTTGCATGTTGCGAACCTCTTTGGTGTTGACATCCTGATGGCAATATTGACAGGCGCCCTCCTTTCCTGGCACATAAACAGTTTTGCGTAACTTTTTGTCAAATTCATGATGACAGGCACCGCAATTGTTTTTGTGCTTTTCAGAAACTGGCTTGATTGCCTGGGCAGATTCATGGCGATAATGAAGAGATCGATCAAAATCAAGATCAGTCCACGATGTCGCCACATTTGACTCCTGATTATGACATCCCCGACATTTTCCAGTATTTGGCCCCGCATATTTGCCCTCTGATTTCATCCGATTGTGACAGCCAATACAGTTTTCATGATACACAGTCATGTTGACATCATAGTCAAAATCGACAGTGCGCATGAATTTGAAACTGTATTGTTTGTCATCACCCTTCAAATGACAGGTGCTGCAATCCTGATTTTCAAGCGATGCTGTATGCAAATCATGAAAAAACATGACCGCTGGCATCTGACTCTTTCCACCAGTCATTTGAATACTGATGACATCCGCCCTACCATTGTCTGATTTGCCGCTCGTTTCCAGTGCACCTGTATATAGCACTGATACGATCAGCAATAAACCGAACACCCAGAATAACTGTTGAAAAATCTTTTTAAAATTCATGCTTACGCCCTTTTTTTGATAAAGAATTCTTATATTATTAATAAGGACAAATTAGGTATGAAAATTTCATACATATTTTTTATAATAAATAATGGTATGATATTTTCATACTTTTTAAGTATGTTTATAAATGCTCGATTATCAGTATGTCAAGAAAAAAATTAAAAAAATTAAAAAAAATTGTGTTTCGTTGATTTAATGATGAAAAATCAAACTTGGATGAATTTGCAATATAACCCGCTTTTCGGCTTTTTTTATCGCATAGTTCTAAAAGTATCTTCAAGAGGGGGAATGAACATATCGGATAAGAATGGGAAAATGCCAGGATTGTGGGGAAAAATTTTCATTTTTACCCACAATTTTAGCAAGAGAGAAACTTTTTGAAATTATTATAAATGATAGGGACAGTAAGTGGGCGAAACTATATTTGTATCATATATATATTGGGGTAATTTAACATTTTCGGTATTTTCGATAAAATCTTTGGTATTGTCATCATTTTGATAATCATCAAGGTTGACATTTGAGGATTTTAATAATCATCAAGGTTGACATTTAAGGATTTTAATAATTCTGTGATTGTTGCTGCATTCATATTGTTTTTATTTTGTCTCCTGAGCTTCGACAGCCATTATAGAAGAAAGCACTGCAAGACGCTCTGACCGAGGAAGATTTTTATAGCGTTTTCCCCAATTTTCAGCTTTGCGTTTGATTCTTTGCCGGTCAGTAAAATTTTTTCCCGCGTACCGGGCCCAGTGAACCCGATCGGGAACAAAATTAAACCAAAGCTTTTCGGTCCGAACACCGCCCTGGTTCATTACCTGAATTTCAAGGCTCCTCCAATCAGTTAAAAGCTTATCATAAAGAGTTGAGGGATAGCCAGAAAGCATGACAGAACAAGGAAGACTTTTTACTATCTCCAATAATTCAATATGATCCTGTTCCTCATATTCAAAACGATACCGACGCTTTGAAGTACGCGTACACAAAAGATAAGGAGGATCACAGTATATCAACTCACGCCCTCTAAAATCATACTTCCTGAGAAATTGATGTGCGCAGCCATGAACTTTTTCTACAGGATAGTCGCAACTGAAATCTTCAAGCGCTTTCAGATCAAGATCTATGGCGATATTTTTCAAAGCGGGTGGTTTACGTCGCATGATTGCTCCACCGCCAAGATGAGTCTCAATATATGTATCATGCGGAGGCATCATTGAAATTATGGGTTGACATAATCCAGACGTTGCCTTTGAGCCAAAGTAACTATTCATCTATTGTTCACCTCGTTAATTAACTATTTTTGTTATTATTTTATTTATGGTCAAAATAGAATAAATTTTCTATTCTGTCAAGGACAAAAATACAATAAGACATTTTTTGGGAAAAATCGAGAAATGAAAATGGGAGCGCATCTGAGTGGTAAACCTTGGCGTTATCAAGATAAAGATCTTCTGAAATGATATGGTTGATTACCGGTTCAAGGTCACCTGAACCAATGATATGGCATTCATGCTGTAGGCCATATTTCATCCATAATTCATGACAGTTCAGACGCTAATTGACAATCTGGGCAGAAAGGGTCAAAAGAGATTGTCGCCATCTGACATCTATTGTAACTTGTGATTGATTGACTTCAATCTGATTAATTTTTTGGTTTACGAAATACCAGACATTGTTGCAGTAAATTTTGTCTGATAGATTGCTCAAATTTTTTGATACAAGCGCATGATCCATAAACTGCTGTGCTACTAACAGCGCATTATATCGTTCCTGAGAGTTTTTCAATGATGAGGATGCAATAAATTGAGTTTTAACCAATGCTGTCAAACCAAAAGAAAGAATAACAAACGCAAACAACAACTCAATTAATGAAAAACCCTCAGCTTTGCATGGCATCAATAATCCCCCATTATTCGATTCATTAAACTCTATTTTCTTGTACATTTGTTTTCGCCACAGGTATTGATTGTGACAAAGGAACGTTATCATATGATGGTCTGTAATCGGATCTGATAAGTGTGCTTGTTTCAGCTGTTTGCCCCTTTAATTCATCTGATTCTGAAATTGCCATATATTGATCGGCTGTAATGTATTCTTCCTCTGGTAACTCTTCAATACCAGCAGTATCCTCCAGATCTTCATCAGGTTTGGGAAGCATCTTGCCAAACAAAGATTTGACCCGAGTTATAAATTTTGATTTGGGCTTATCATCGAAATCATGATGATCTTGTGTTTCAATGGCGTTGTCTTCAGTTTGAAGTGCAGAGGGATTATTTATTGTATCGAATACCGGTGTAGCCATGGATGGATCAACATCATTTTTCTGAAAGGTATCTTTTTGAATAGAATCTTCATGAATGGCATTTTCTTGCGATGATAAATCGGCTACCAGTAAAGTTTCCTGGCTTTCCTCAAGTGTTGATGGATAGATTGCTGTCTGGATCTGTGATGTGGCTTTTTCAGGTTCTTCATCAGGCAATGTTTTACCCAGCTTTTTTGCTGCCCATATGGTTAATTGCGTGCGATTAATTTTCTGATGATACAGGGAATGAGCGGGGAAGCACTTTCTAAACAAAATATTTCTAATGTTTCCTGTATGCGGATATGCCTGTGCAAGGTCAAGCAATTCCTGTGTCAATGTGCTGATATATTTTCCCGAATCTCCAGGTGCTAACTCGATAATCAAAACAGGTGTCTGGTATGGAATGGGGCCCACACCAACAATTATACAGCGATAAACACGTTCGTGCTGCATAAACACAGCTTCACAGGGAATAGTGTATAAGATATCTTCTTCAGAAATAATAACCCGATCCTGCTTTCGACCACAGAACCAAAAATTGTCTCTCGTGTCCAGCCATCCAATATCACCTGTTCTATGCCACATTAATTTACCATCAGGAATCTTGTGTAAGGCATCATTCTTTGCATTATTGTAATATTGTCTGGAAACAGCATCACCTTTAACAACAAGCTCCCCAATTCCACCATTTTCAACAAGAAGATCATCAGACCAGTTATCTATTGGCCGATCATTTACCTCAATAATGCGCATTTCTAAGCCATCGACCACTTTTCCCTGACAGAGACCAAAACCGCGTTCAGTTTTAATCTGTGTCTCAGAAACAATTTTGTGGCTGCCAAGAGTTGAGACAACAGGTACTTCAGTCATCCCATAGAGCGGAAATATCTGCGTTTTTTCATTAATATATGAATGTAACCTTTGTAATTCAAGAGCGGGATAGGGTTCGCCCCAGGAGGCAATACGTTGAATTGATGGCAAAAAGATGGATTCATCCTTTAAAAATTCTGTCAACATCATCAAGCGAGTGGAAGACATGAGGAGGTGCGATACGCCATAATCCCATATGGTTTCAACAAGCATTCTGGGATCCAACTTGCTTGCTTTGAGACTGTGGGATTCCGGAATAACCTGGCGAATCCCCATTGCAGGCGCAAGTATCATAAAAAAAGGAAATGTTGTCACCAGAGTACTTTCCAATGATACAGCCATGACAGATTTGAATAGTTCGATAATGGCATCTAACATTCCATGCGTAAAAACTGTCGGTTTCGGCATTTCAGATTCACAGCTTGTAGAAAATACGATTAAACCTGTATCAGTGCTACGCATTTCAGCGGGTTGAAAAGATGTGGGTTCATTTTTTTGGAGGTCAGTAATAGATAGGCCCTTTGAAAACCATCGTTTCTCAGTGCTGATATGCAGATGAACACTTTGAAAACTGCCCGAATTAAACATCTGAATCGTCTGATATATAGGTTCAGTAATCAATACTTGCGGTTCCACTGCTTTAATACAACGCGCCATTTTTTTCATGCCCAATGATGGTTGAAGTAAAATGGGCACAGCGCCAATTTTCAGAAGTGCATATGCGATAGAAAACCACTCAATTCCGGGTAACATTTGCAAGGCCGCTCTGGTGCCTCGGATAACGCCAGCCTGTTGAAGTCCCCTTGCAAGTTCGTTGGATCGTTGATTGAGCTGTCTGAATGTCAAATGTGAATAAGCCATTTTTCCATTGGTATCGCGTCCGGCCAGACTCGTTATTGCCTGTTTATAGGCAGAAACCTGTGCCAATTCTACAATATGCCTTGAAATATTAGCTTGCTCAGTGGATCGTGACCCTGCATCACTTGTTTCTTTTTTTTGTAAATTTTGATTTATCATGGATATATCACTTCATTTCATTACAGCCACTTATGTTCAATAAAAACAATGGACTGTTGATTTTAAAAATAATTTTGAATTGTTTTGCGCAAATCAAATCAATTGTTATCTGATACAATATATGAACTTGTAATGGATTTCAAGCTTAAATCGCATTATTCATTTTTTTGCTTAAGTCCCAGAAATCATTTTCTGACCATTCTACAAGCGATTATGCCAGAAATAAATCCAAAAAAATGACCTGACCAGCTAACTCCTGGAAGCACAATAAATAAAGAAAACAATGCCCCACCATAAAAAAAACAAACCAAAATAGATATTATAATCGCTTTTAAATTTTTATGTGACCAACCTGAACAAATTAAAAATCCAATTAACCCAAAAATTACGCCGCTGGCTCCTATATGAAGACTTCCAGGCGCTCCGAACAGCCATACCAAACCGCCACCCAACACAATAATATATATCAGCGCAATTGCGGTTAATTTCCTACTGTAAGCCAGGGACACTGTCAATAAAATAACGAGTGCACCAGAATTTGCGCATAAGTGCCCTAAATTGCTATGTAAAAATGGACAAAAAAGAATTCCCCACAATCCATGAATATTTCGGGGTTGAATCCCCATTAATCGTAAATCATAAGGATAAATAAGATTCAACGCATGAATGCCCCAAATAATCAAGACAGCTATTATTGCAAGTTTAATATTTTTCATGACAAAGGTGTCCAAAAAAGTGAACATAAGGTTAATATCAATACGATTCTTCTTGTACAATTTTGAATATTGACAGTTCCCTGGAAACCCGATCAAAACCTGGCAAGCAAACAATACCCTCTGGTACATTATCAGAAATGTGATTGTCAGGACGTAGCAATATTATGACAATCCTTTTTTGACTTGAATGCTGTTGGGATAATTTAACAAAATGATTAAATTCAGCAAGACATTCAGGATCATCTTTATAATAATTATCCCACAGGCAGATCATTGTTATGGTGAAATCATCTGGTATGTCGAATTCAAAATTTGTTACAAAAGATCTGTTCTTTCTTTCCAGAATTTTATGGATATGCTCTTTCTCTTTTTGTGCGTCTGATGTCGCGCTGACATAATATACATGACTGACATCATTTTCAGGTACATTTTCTTTTGTTATATTGTCAGTAGCAACATCAATGTCGTCAATGGCGCGATGTATATCTATTTCATCTGCGATAAACGATACCATATCAGAAAGACTGTTTTTTTCAGAATTTAGATTCATAATTATTCTATATAGGACCGAATTATGTCATCCGGCGAATGAACATTTTTCAAAATATTGTTTTTGTCTTCAAAAATGTTTCCGCGAATATCCAGTAATTTGAGATGTTTCATGTTTTTTAGCCATAATGGAAACGACTCTATTTTGTTTTCTCGCAAGATTAAATGCTCCAAAAATGCCAAAGATTGAATGACATCAGAAACATTGTTTAAATTGTTTCGACTAAATGAAAGATACTTTAACTGTTGCAATTGGTCAATCCATTGTGGAATTTGAGAGATTTGATTTCCACCAGTGCCAAGATCTTGTAATTGTGTCAGATGGCTAAGTACCTTTGGTAAATGCTGAAATTGATTGCGTCCTAAATACAATATCTCAAGCTTTTTCAAGTTGGCAAAACTATCGGGTAAATCAGACAGTGCATTGACTCGCAAGTCTAAAACTTTCAGTTCTGTGAACTGACCGATGGCATCAGATAATGTTTCAATGTGATTATTGGCCAGGTTTAATTTTTGAAGATATTTCAGTTCGCCAATATCATGGGGAAGGGTCGTGATATGATTATATTCCAGAGATAATACTTTCAGTGAAGGCAGTTGCATTAACTTTTCAGGGAGTTTGGTAAAATTATTGTTTTCAAGATATAATTCTTCTAAATGTGCCAATTGTGTTATTTCATCAGGCAATTGGGTGAGAGCCATATTGAAAAGTTCCAGTTGGGTCACTTTGTCCTGATATGCCTTTTGAATCATTGGATGAATACTCTTGCTGTCCATGCAGTTTGCTCCATGCAAGATATTTTACTTAAATTGTTGAACAAATAATTGTTTCAACGTCCGAATACTCATCAGCGCATCAGCGCCTGAAACTGAGCCGTATGGATCAAATTCACCAGTTTCAAGAGGAGGTATAATCAATTGACTGGTACAAAAAAGAATCGCACGAAAATAGTGCTGTGATGGATGAACATCCGCTATACCACCCTGAGATTGTTCAGGGCGAAAAGAACTGACAGCCTTTGGATTAATTTGATTGATAATCTCAAAAAGTATTAGCGCAAAATCTGCCCGAGTCAATGGCATTTCTGGCTCAAAGTTATTGTTTGGAAAGATGGACAACCCCAACAGATTGATTAAAAGTACTGCCTCAATTTCATGCTTGAGCGAATGACTGGCAATATCCATCGCTATTTGCGGTCGGGGTTTAAATTCATAATTTGTATTCTTTTGAAACAGTTCATGAATATCAAGGTCATGATGAAGAATGTAGCATATATCGGCACGAGAGATCTGTGGATTAAGTGTTAATTTCTGTTTATACCCACATAAATCACATTTCTCAATTTCCTTTATTTGACAGATCATCTCATAAGCACTTTCTTTATATGGGCCTCCATAGGATACGACTTTGCTGAAAAAGGTCTTTGCCCGATTATATTTATGAACCAACTTGTAAATTAAGCCCATATAGTAATAAAGGTCTGGTTGTTTTCTGAATGCAGGCAGTGCATAACAATATGCGTCTTCAACATTTTTAAGCTGTATGTTATCCCAACTGGATTGGGCAGTATGGGCTTGAATATATAAGAAATAATATTCAGGTGCATATCGCGTTTGTCGTGTTCTGTTTTCAATGGTTTTCAATGTGGATAATGCCTGATCATAATTGTTTTTCTGTATATAATATTTCGATAATCCGATTGTGGCAGGAATGTTATCAGGATCAATGCGCAAAGTTGCCACATATTCTGCATAAGCCTGTTGATACTTTCCCTCAAAAAACAATGTATCTGCAGCTTGCACCATTGTTTTTGCCTGTTGATGAATCTTTACTTTTGTTTTGTGAATCTCTTTTTTGGATTTTTCCTTTTCTACAGTTTTTTGCGGAAGCGTATCTTGTTTGGGTATGGGTTCAGGTTCTATAAAATAGTGTCCACATCCAGCAAAGAATAAAATAAATAATAATAAATATTTTTGCCACATATATTGGTTTACCTCCAATCTGATTGATCAACCACAATAATAACCCGGCAATGTTTTAAAATGCTTAAATGCTCAATCAAGCTTTTAAATCGTGCAGTTTCTGTATTGCTTATGACAATATTGTTTGATTTATCTCCACTGACCCCAATACCTTTAACAATAAAAGGTTTGCGGCCAATACGATTATGCTTGCAAGCACTTTCGAAGTCGTTCATATAAATACAGGTACCAGACTGAACCGCATATTCCCGACTGATGTACTGTGATCCATAAACTTCATCGCCATTCTTGCTGACAACAATTGGCGCAAGACATGCCAGCAGTTCCAATCCTCTGGCATCAACAATCAGACCTGTATATTTTTCATCTTTTTGAGTGCTCATCTGATTGTGCGACATAATACTTGCAATGGTTTCAATATAGCGAATGTCATCAGGCAATGCAAGTTGAGAAAATCCGCCATTCATAGACATCTGAACAGTAATTTCAACTGTTCCATCAGAAAGATACTCTTTTTTCAGCACACGTGCATTTTCAGTCATTTGTTGTATTTGTTCCTGAAAATTCTTATTCTTTTTTTGGATATCCACTGCATGGGTATTTGTATCAATACAAACATGTAATACTGTCAAATATAAGTTTTCAAATGCCTGTTTCAATGCATTTTCTTCCGCAATCTTTCGTCCGATCGGATTGCCATGGAACTTTTCTGAGGGTATGCCTGTGCCTGACGCAATAACTGCCTGTGTTGTCCAGTTGATATACCCCTGCTCATGGGACTCTATGACCGGTGTGTTTGCATGACCTGTACTCATGTCTATACAAATATATATCAGACCGAGAATGATCATCAGCGTTAAAGGTTGTTTTTTATAAGCAACCAAAGAATATGCTTCCTTTTATGATATATTTCAAAGTAATAGTGTTCAAATGGTTATCTTTTTAACTTGTTAAGTAATCGGTCATAAATTATGGGCGTATATTGTCGTTAATAATTCTTTAAATTAGGACTAAAGACTTGCGGTTATGAAAAAATTATATTCCCATCAGGTTTGTTTTGCTAAGTCTCAAAAAGAGTATCTTTACAAAACGAACAGATTGACATGTGGCTCCAAAAAAGTCATTATTAGTCAAAAAAACGATACTTCGATATACCCAAAAAACTATAATCTCTTACTTAAACACATGGTGCTCAATTTTTAAAGAGTTGTTTTTGTAATAATAAATTATTATTAAAATGTCAATAGTTTTAGGGGAGATAATAAAGCATGTCATAGAAATTGCAATATCATAAACATAAAGAAAGGATTTATTATGAAATTAAATTATGCATTTAACGTATTTGTAATGTTTGTTTTATTGTCGATTTATAATTCGTGTGGTCCAGGTGGTGCCAATGATGACAATACTCCCCTGGTTTCTTTGTATGATATCGAAACTATTGAAAGCAATGAAACAATAGAGATTCGATTATACTATGATGCCAATCACTTTCTGACGATGACAAACAATGATGGTGTGCTTGAAATTCATCCCCATCCAGGAACAGCATCAACAGATACTGGAAGTATCTGGTTTGCGCAGCCATATTTTTCCGGCGCAATTTTAGGACACACAACAACAACGACGCCGCTTATATATCAGGATGGCATCAGTATCAAAGCAATGGGCCAAATTTCAAGAGGTGCTGATCAAGGTGCCGGACTATGGAGCATGGAATTATTTTTTTCCTACGATATGGAATTACATCTGATTTCAGGTACAGGACAAATGGGAATTTCGGTGACAGACGACATTTTGTATGATCATGTATTTTTGTATAAAATTAAAAGTCTTTATTTAAATGATATTGTATTATTGCCTCTGAATCATCAATCTTCATCAACAAAAATTACTGGTGATACTGGCTGGATGCAAAAACTTAAAATTAATGGCACTGATGAATGGATTCCTGATCAACAGTCCATACTTGAAAATAGGAATATCAATGATATGATATATTTTCAGTTAAGTGGCGATTATTTTCGTCCAGATACCAGCGCATATGGCCATGATCTTATTGAATCTACCTATAATCCAGATATCACTATTCGTGCGAGATCAGAAAATACAATGATGGGCTATAGGTGCGATTATGACATTGCGCATCAACAAGAAATCGGGTCGACCAATGTCGAAATTGCCCCATTGATTGTATTGCATCCAAATATAAACAATTATTCTGTTTCCATTGAATTTAAATCACGTGCCATTGAATATCTTGATGGCAAATCTCAGACAAATGCAGGCCAATCCTGTGCGAATATCCTGAACAAAAATTTATCATGGGGTGATGGGATATATTGGGTGGATCTGGATCAAAATAATCAAACAATACCCACTCAGGTTTATTGCGATATGACTGATGATGGTGGGGGCTGGATGTTATATGCAGCAATTAATTCGCCTCAGGATTTTGATCAAATTTCTGCTGCGGATTACCAACAGGGACGTTTAAATCCGGATCTGGAACATATCAATACAGGCAACTGGATCTTGCCAGCATCTCAATTTAGTAATTATATTCAGGTAATGCGATTGAATATGGGTGATGTTAAAGATTTTTATATACCACGTTCAGGAATTTCCTTTGAAAGCATGTTGATCAGTTCAAATCGCCATTTATGGCATTCGACACCTACCGGTCCTTTTATACAGCCTGTCTATGCAGATACAGGTCTGGGCGGTAGTGCATACCTTTGGCCCAGAGACAATGTTGACAATGACAACCGGTCTGCATTGAGTTTTTGGGGAAGTGATAATAATGGTGGAAGTGGGGGATGTTGCAGCCTGTCATATGTTTACACAGACTATACCTGGGGTCGGGCATTTAAATTATGGGTCAGATAACAGCGCTGATCTCATTTGAGATGAAAGTGAATCCGGGCGTATCCAATAGATGGGGGGAGAAAGTAGTTTTGTATATTTTTTGAACCAGGATTACGCTGAATAAGATGAATTTAAAGTGTTTTTTTTCATCTTATTCATCTTCTTCAGCGTAATCCTGGTTCAAAAATGAAAATGAAATATGCTTCCCCATTCTGTTGTATGCGCCCAGTGAATCCAATCAAATAATCCAATTTACCGGTGAATAATTGAAAAAAAGATTGATATTCATTGTTATTTCAAGCTATATTACATTTATTATTAAACATGCGTTTGTCGTAGATTAAATAACTAATCGGCAAACATGGGCACCAACATGGAGGAGACTATGAAAAAACCCTATACATTAACCGATCATATTCTGGCAGTCGGACAAGACCAAAAAAATTTTGAAAATGCATTTCAGTCAGTGGCACGAATGATATTGGAAAGTGATATCAAAAAAATAACTGTCAATGGGAAAACAACTTATGATTTTGGTATTTTTCGAAAAGGTCAAAAACAAGTTGTCGGTCTTTATGAAGAAATCAACAGCTTTGTTTCCTATGTCAAAGATGCTGCTGAAGGGGGGTCATCAAAAGAAATGGCCTATGTGCTGGTTGGCGAGCCTGGCAATGGAAAAACTTTTTTTGTGGAATACCTTTGCGCACAATATCGAAAATTTTTGTCGATTGAAAAAAATCGCCGGTATAGTTTTAAATTTATCAATATGGACAAGTTAGGCGATTATGGCCGAATCAAGACAATTGAATCGCAAACATACGAAGATCCCATGGTTCTTGCTATGAATCTGTTTGAAGATCCGGATCGTTCTAAAGATTATCTGACAAAAATGGATTGCTTTTCAACTGAAAAAATTAATCGGCTATATGAGAATTATCGGCCCTTGGGCGCTTGTTCAAGTTATATCTGGAATAATATTCGAGAGTTTACAGGGGATGATCTGGACGCCATGCTTGGTTTTATTGAGGTCTTTCCAGTGCCTTTATCAGAAAGCCTCGGCACCATTACTGGAAAATATCCGGCCAAAGATAAAATAACTTCATCCGCAGTAGATCTTCTGGGTGAGGAATCCATTCAACGTTTGTTGCATATTACTGATACCAATAATCCTTATCGGTTTGATCTCAGACGCGGTGCTTTGGCGCGTGTGGCGGGTGGCGGTATTCATTTTAGTGATGAAATATATAAAAATAAAAAAGATCTGGTTCAGGTATATCTGGGGGTTATTCAAAACAGAACCATTGAAATTGATGGTTTCAAATGGCCAATTGATACCCTGATTATTGCCACAAGTAATAATTCGGAATTTAACCGGTTCCTGTCAGAAAAAGAGGAAGCACCCATTGTTGACAGATGTCGAATCAGCTATATTTCACATAATACCAACTATAAGCTTCAGGAAAGCCTGACATCATATGCCATTGGATCAGAAACCAAGACAACATTCAATAACGAATATCTACATCAGGATCCAAATTTGAACTATGCTGCATCTGTAGCAGTCGTATTGACACGTTTGCCACATTCTGAAAAATTGACCCCCATTGAAACAATGAAACTGGCTGCCGGAGAGGTGGCTGGCGAAAAAAGTATCAAAACCCTTGCCGAGGTCATTGATACACTCAATCAGGAAGCGGACATCACCAAACGATTCGGCCAAAAAGGACTTGGACAACGCAATTTAGGCCGCTCTATTCAATTGCTTGTTGAAAGCTCTGAAACAAATGAAGGCCAATGCATGTTTGCCAATGATGTTTTCAAGGCGCTTGAACGTATAATCCTGGATTATGTGTCTGATGCCAACAACCGCATCAAATATCTGGAGGATATCAAAACTGCGAAAGGCCTGTACCGAGAACGTATTATGACTGAAATGTTCAATGCATACATGGATGAACCTCTGGCCATTCGCAAGGATGTCATGAATTATGTTAATATGATTATTGGTATTGATGCTGAAAATCTGGGCCCGGACAAAATGTGGAAATATAAAGACCCACAGACTGGCGAATTAAAAGCATTGAAAATTGATGAGCGATATATTAAAAGTGTCGAAGAGCGATTGGGGTTGAAAACACAGGAACAGCGCGAATCTTTTCGCACAACAGTTCGAAAAATTTATGGTCAGAAAATGTCTGTTGAACCTGAATATGATTTTATGGATAATCTTGAATTGGTCAAAGCAGTCACTGATGTTCGCTTAAAATCTGATATTGCTGGCGCTGGTAGTCTGATCGGGGCCTTGGCCAATCGTACCAATGAAGAAAACCAGAAACTATATGATCGCATGATTGATACCATGTTGACCAAATTGCATTATTGTAAAACCTGTGCACAAAAAACCATTGAGTATTTCTGTACGCAAGAGGATGAACAATGACTTATAAAACAAAATAGATCAAAATAACATACTCTTGTATCTTGATCGTACAAAAAATTATGCTCGTGTAGAGACATCGTAGTCTCTTCGAAAATTATTAATTGAACTGGGGATCTTAGGAATTCTCTGAAAATAACTTCCCCATTATTGATATTGTTCGTTTTGAGCTAATTGTACTTTAGAGACGTAGCGTGCTACGTCTCTACACGACCTTAATTTTTTTGTAAGATCAAGAAAAATGAGTATGGAATGCTCTGAAAATAAGTTCCTCATTTCTGAAAGAGTCAATTCTATTCATTTTGAACCTGGATTACGCTGAAGAAGATGAATAAGATGAAATCAAACACTTTTAATTCATCT
>Ga0272440_1002208_pt1 | contig 15374 bp, 12 predicted proteins | sample SSMMMBAug17_FD_192440 | JGI IMG/M metagenome (GOLD analysis project Ga0272440, IMG submission 192440) | Marine sediment archaeal communities from Little Sippewissett salt marsh, Falmouth, MA, United States - SSM-MMB-Aug17 | ecosystem: Environmental > Aquatic > Marine > Wetlands > Sediment ... | reverse complement strand
TTCTTGCTTCCCACAAACTTGATTTTACCATTTGTTCTGGCTATTTTGATCCATCGTTCAAGGGTTTTGGCGGGTAGATTCAAGTGTTTTTCTATTTCCGGTAATCTTTTTCCTGGATTTTTTTCGAGTCCTTTCGGCAAACTTGCTTGACTTTTTGCTAAAATCATAAGCCACTTGCTAACGCGCGTGGCTCTGATTCGTAAATATGTTTGTGAACAGAGCCGCGCGCGTTAGCAAGCGGCTTGTGATTTTATGTACAAATCAAGCATGCTTACCGAAGGCACACTTTTTTTCGATGAACCAGAGCAATTGGTTTAATCCCTCATCGAAATTTAATCCCTCATTTAATCCCTCATTGACATTTAATCCCTCATTTAATCCCTCATCTAATCCCTCATTGACATTTAATCCCTCATTTAATCCCTCATTTAATCCCTCATTTAATCACTCATTGACATTTAATCCCTCATTTAATCCCTCATTGACATTTAATCCCTCATTTAATCCCTCAATGACATTTAATCCCTCATTTAATCCCTCATTTAATCCCTCATTGACATTTGATGCCTCTTTTATTCCCTCGCTGTCATTGGAAGTAAAAAGAACCGCCGCATTAAAAAAATCTCCCATTTCAGAAATTTGATATGAAATATTGGGATAATCAGTTAATTTTTTACGAATTCTGACAAATCCTGTGCCATAACGTTCGATTTCACCAATCAGATAAAAAGATTCTGCTAACAGTTTGTTACGTATTGATGACACATAATCATTTCTTTCCAGGTCAGCTAATTTTAGATTTCCATATAAAGTGCCAGGGTTTGTAAATAAGATTTTATTATCAAAAATTTTTATGACAATATCAGTTGTGTGTTTATAATCTCTATGGACCACTGCATTCAACAATACTTTGCCGCCTTCAGTATTGGCAAATGCAGCAAGCGAAATGACCGCTTCTTTATCAAACGATGATTTGAACTCCACTTTCTGGGATTCTTTTAATTTTACAATGTCTTCAGGTTTCATAAACAGTTTTCCTTATCCGAGGCAAACATTTTCCAATAATTTGTACATACGCCCATATGTTCTTTTTCGGACGTTCAACGCAAACACAGAGCGTTTGAACGATCTCGGCAATTGCAAGAACAACGGTGTGCCTTCGGTAAGCATGCTTGATTTGTACATAAAATCACAAGCCGCTTGCTAACGCGCGCGGCTCTGTTCACAAACATATTTACGAATCAGAGCCACGCGCGTTAGCAAGTGGCTTATGATTTTAGCAAAAAGTCAAGCAAGTTTGCCGAAAGGACACGAACAACGTTGGGAAAAAACAAAAAAAATTTTAATCTGTTCGGTTTAAATTGTCAATACTTGTAAAATCATGTTTTTTTCTCGACCTTTAATTAAGTAATGCTCGGAAAATAAGTTCCCCATTTGAAAAAATGTTCATCTGGGTTTTTGTTCTGTAGAGACGTAGCATGCTACGTCTCTACGTGCCAAACGATTAACTCAAAACGAACAATATCAATAATGAGGAAGATATTTTCAGAGAATGCCTTATTAATAAACTTTGTTCAAAAAATAAAATACAATTAAGAAATATGTCAGGAATCATCCATTTGACAGACCTTATTTCATAATTAATCAACCAATTTACAAGCGCTAAAGTTTTTTATTGACAAAAACTAATTTATTTATTATTGATTATCCTCTTAATCCAAAGAAAAATTACAGAATAATATATCAAGTTTGTTAAAGACTTGTATGCGTGTTTTAAAATATAATATTAAATTTCAATGAGTGAATGTACATGACTAGAATCATTCATTGATGATTTCAATTATTGAAAGGAGGTATATCTTGTCCTTCGAATTGGTAAAAGAAAAATACAATGCCAGCGTCCGGAAAATAACCTTTGGAAAAGAAGGTAACACGGCGACTGTCGGTGGCGCCACTTCCTATCCATTCTATACGTTTGAAGGCGAAATGCCCAACAAACCAAAAGTAGCAATGGAAATTTGGGATATGGAACCTGAAGAATGGCCGGAAGCAGCGACTGCACCATTCAAAGATGTAATCAATGATCCCCCTGCATGGGCGAAAAAATGCCAGGATGAATATGGCGCTGAAATCATTGTTTTACAGCTTAAAAGCACTGATCCCAATGGCTTGAATAAAAGCCCGGATGAAGCTGCTGCTATGGTAAACAAAGTTTTGGATGCCATTAATGTTCCACTGATTGTCTGGGGAACTGCCAATGTTCAAAAAGACGAGGAAGTTCTGAAAACCATTTGTGAAAAAACACAAGGCCGAGGCCTGACTGTTGGTCCGGTTGAGGAAAAAAATCACAAAGGTATTGGTGCTGCAGCCATGGGGTTTGGCCAGACGGTTATTTCTTCCTCACCCATTGATGTCAACATTGCCAAACAGGTCAATATTTTGCTGGAAAACCTGGGTGTCAAAATGGATAATGTCCTCATAGATCCCACTACCGGTGGCCTGGGTTATGGTATGGAATATGGTTACTCTGTTATGGAACGACTTCGCATGGCCGGTCTGGTACAGGGTGATGACAAACTTCAGGGACCTCTAATCAACAATCTCGGAAATGAGGTCTGGAAATGCAAGGAAGCCAAACAAACATCTGAAGAAGCCCCTACACTGGGCGATCCTGAAAAACGCGGTGTATTAATGGAATCTGTGGGGGCAGTCAGTTATCTGCTGGCAGGTTCTGAAATCATTATATTGCGACATCCTGAAACAGCTCGTTTGATTCGCTCTTATATCGATCTTTTGAGTGATGGTGGCTCTGCGCAGGATATAAAAGCCATTCAGAAAAATTTGGATGCTCCGAAGGTTGATCTGATTGCTTTGGCACCGGAACCTGATTTGACAATTGTTGAAGAGAAAAAACCTGCACCAAAAGCGGCCGCTCCCAAGAAAGAAGCGCCAAAACCAGAAGCTAAAAAAGCGGAAACACCGGCGCCAAAAGCTGAAACACCTGCACCCAAAGCTGAAGCAGCACCGGCTGCAACATCAGCACCGGCTGCTCCAGCGGCAACAGTAACAGTTGATGAAGCGAAAATTCGTGCTGAAATTGAGGCAAAAGTCAGAGCCGAGTATGAACTTAAAATGAAAGCAGAACAAGATACAAAAGCCAAAGAAGAAGCAGATGCCAAGGCGAAAGCAGATGCTGAAGCCAAAGCCAAGGCTGAAGCTTTAGAAAAGAAAAAAGCTGAGGAAGAAGCCCGCATGAATAAGCTTTTGGCTGAAGAAGACGAGCTTCGCAAAAAAATCGCAAAACTCCGCGAAGATGATGATACAACCATCCAGATGCCGGATAAAGTCACAGGGCTGGATATGCTCATTGCGCGTCTTAACCGGTTCCATAAACGCGGTTAATCTTAACTTTATGAAATTAAATCCTCAACGAAGGGGGAAAAAATGTCTAAATTAGTTGCTTTTGCCGCCATTCAGGGGGCATATAATATAGTTTCCAAGGTAGAAGGAAAATATCAAACAACACTTGAAAAATTCAATGCAGATACAAAAGTTGGTTTCCCAAATACAGCATATTACCTGCCGGTAATTTATTCCATTCTGGGAAAAAAGGTTGAAACCCTGGATGATATGCGTGAACCCCTTGCAATTGCAAGAAAGTTATTGCCGCCACATGTCAAACGAATCAATCACGTACCTTATCTTGGTTCTCTGCTTGATGCAGGCATGGCTGCCATTGTGAGTTTCGAAATCGAGGAAGCCATCAGATACCTGGAAGAACCAGACTTTTATCTGCCACAAGAAGATCCTGACATGGACAATGGCAAAATCTGGCTGGGTGCTGCTGACGATACTGTATTTCGTAAACGTGGGGTTGAATTTGTTGATGGTTCCGCACCTGGGTTTGCTGCCATTGTTGGCTCTGCACCATCACCGGAAATTGCAAAAATGATCGTCGAAGATTATCAGAAGAAAAGTCTGTATATCTTTTGTGCATCAGGACGAAACAATACCAGTGTTATCGAACAGTTAATAGAAGCCGGTGTTCAGGTGGGATGGAATACACGAATTGTTCCATTTGGCCCATATATTTCATCAGCGGTTTTTGCATTGGGTTTTGCCAATCGTGCTGCAATGGCTTTCGGTAATGTCCAGCCAGGCGATTATAAACGCATGCTCATGTACAATAAAAATCGTATATTTGCTTTTGTCAATGCCCTGGGTGAAGTTAACGCAGAATGGGCAGCTGCTGCTGCGGGTTGTGTGAACTGGGGTTTTCCAACAATTGCTGATACTGATATTCCTGAAATCTTACCCACTGGCGTTTGTACTTATGAACACGTTGTTGGTGATGTGGCACACGATGCAATGGTTGATAAGTCCATTGAAGTTCGTGGACTTAAAGTACAGGTTGCTGAAATTGATATCCCATTGGCTTTTGGTCCGGCCTTTGAGGGTGAACGTGTTCGTGGCGCCGATCTCTATACCCAAATGGGTGGTGGAAAAACACAGGCCACTGAATTTGTTACCAGTGCTGAAATGGATGAAATTGAAGATGGCAAGGTCACAGTTGTTGGTCCTGATATTAAAGATATCAAGGAAAGAGATGTGTTGCCACTGGGTATTTTTGTTCAGGTCGCCGGACGTGAATTCCAGGCTGATTTTGAGCCCATCCTGGAACGTCAGACACACCATCTGGTAAATTATATTCAGGGCATCATGCACATGGGACAACGCGATATTGCCTGGGTTCGTGTCAGCAAAGGGGCGGTGGAAAAAGGTTTTTCACTGGCACATATTGGAAAGGTACTTCATAATAAACTGCATCAGGATTTTGGCAAAATTTTGGATAAAGTTCAGGTGACCCTGTATACCAACCAGGAAGATGTGGACAAACTCACCCAGCGTGCACGTGCTGAATATGAGACACGTGACTCTCGTGTCGAATCCATGACCGATGAAACCACACAGACCTTCTATTCATGTACACTCTGTCAATCATTTGCGCCAAACCATGTCTGTACTGTAAGTCCTGAAAGAACAGGCCTTTGCGGTGCTTACAACTGGATGGACTGTAAGGCTTCATATGAAATCAATCCGACCGGACCCAATCAACCCATTGACAAGGGTGAAGTTCTTGATGAAAAACTGGGACGATTCAAAGGTGTGGATGAATTTATTGAAAAAGCATCTCGCGGTGCTGTAAAAACATATAATTTCTATTCAATTGTTCATAATCCCATGACAACATGTGGGTGTTGTGAATGTATTGCCGCCATGCTGCCCATGTGTAATGGCATCATGACTGTCAACCGCGAATACATTGGCGAAACCCCCTGTGGTATGAAATTTACCACTTTGGCCGGTGTGATGGGTGGTGGCGCAACCAGTCCTGGATTTGTGGGACATTCTAAATTCAATATCACCCAGAAAAAGTTTATCAAAGGTGATGGTGGATTGGCACGAATGGTCTGGATGCCCAAGAGCCTTAAAGAGGAACTCAAAGACAGAATTGATAAACGCGGCCAAGAAATCGGTGTTCCCGATTTATATGATAAAATTGCCGATGAAACTGTTGGCACCACAGAAGATGAAGTCTATGCATTCCTTCAAAAGGTTAAACATCCTGCAGTAGAGATGGAACCTTTGGTAGGCTAAAGAATTGAAAATGTTATCAGTGAGTCTGTTGGATTCACTGATAACGATGAATAAGGAGATAAAAATGGGATTAACTGGTATACAAATATTTAAGCTCCTGCCAAAAACCAATTGTAAAGAGTGTGGTGCAGCCACCTGTCTTGCATTTGCCATGAACCTCGCGGCAGGAAAAGCGGAACTGGATAGTTGCCCGTATGTATCAGACGAAGCACGTGAAAAATTGGCTGAGGCATCAGCGCCACCCATTCGACCGGTGGCCATTGGCAATGGTGTTCGTAAACGTACTGTGGGTGGGGAAACTGTCCTGTATCGCCACGAAAAAACGTTCTATAACGCCACTGCATTTGCCGCTTTGGTGAACTCAGATATTTCTCAAGACGATCTTAAATATAAATTAAAAGCCTGGAACGCACTTCAGTTTGAGCGTGTAGGGCTTAACTTACGTCCGGAACTGGTTGCTGTTAAAGATGTCAATGGAAATAAAGATGCCTTTGCAGCTATTGCAAAGACAATTGCAGAAACCTCAGAATTCAGTCCCATTCTCATGACAGAAGACGCTGATGTCATGAAGGCGGGTGCGGAGGCCTGTAAGGTAAAACGGCCATTGCTCTTTGGTACAACAGAGACAAATATTGATGCCATGGGTAATCTTGCCAAAGAAATGGGGCTTCCCATTGGTATTAAAGCGGCCTCCGTTGAGGCGCTTATCCCCATGACTGAAAAACTGACTGGCATGGGAATTAAAGATATTGTTCTTGATCCAGGTGCGCGTGAATTGAAACAGGCCTTGCAAGATTTGGTTGCCATTCGTCGTTCAGCATTGTTAAAAAATAATCGTTCTATCGGATTTCCAACAATCACATTTCCATGTGAAATGGCATCCAATCTGGATATGGAAACGATTATTGCAGGGACATTTGTTTCAAAATATGGTTCCATTGTTGTGTTGTCCGATTTCACAGGTGAAAGTATATTCCCATTGTTGCTGCAACGATTGAATATATTTACAGATCCGCAACGCCCAATGACAGTCACGCAGGGGATTTATGAAATTAATAATCCGGGTGAAGATGCCCCCATATTGATTACCACAAACTTTGCGTTGACATACTTTATTGTATCTGGCGAAATTGAAGGCAGCAAGGTTCCGGCATATTTACTGATTAAAGATTCTGAAGGATTATCAGTACTGACAGCCTGGGCAGCAGGTAAATTTTCTGGTGATGATGTTGGCATGTTTGTTAAAAAGAGCGGTATTGCTGACAAATGCAAGACCAGAGAATTGATTATTCCGGGTTATGCTGCGGCAATTGCGGGTGATGTTGAAGAAGAACTCCCAGAGTGGAAAATTACAGTTGGCCCCAGAGAAGCAGCACATTTACCTGCATTTTTGAAAGAACGTGCATAAAAATTTGTGATTAAAAAACCAATCCAATAGCCATCCAGAATATCGTTTGTTTTGGATGGCTTTTTTAGATTTATTAATAAAGGAGAAAATCAATGTCCTTTCATGTAATCGGTGAGAGTTTAAATGTTATCTCAACAAAGATCGGTAAAGCAATGAAAGAACGTGATCCCAAGCCTATTCAAGAAGAAGCGCTGTTTCAAAAAGAAGCAGGTGTAGATATGATTGATCTGAACTTGGGACCGGCAAAAAAAGATGGTCATGAACTCATGCCCTGGATGGTTGATGTGATTCAAGAGGTTGTGGATGATGTCCCCCTGGCATTGGATACGTCCAACATTGATGCCATCGCTGCTGCTCTACCAAAATGTAAAATACCGCCATTAATCAATTCAATTATGTGTCGTCCGGAACGTTATGAAAAGATGTTGCCTCTGGCCAAAGAACATGATTGTGAATTTATCGCATTGTTATGGGGACCAGATGGCCTTCCCAGAGATGAAAACGAACGCGCTGCACTTTGTGTTGAACTGATTCAGGCTGCCAATGACATGGGCATTCCCAATGAAAAAATCTGGGTGGATGGCATTGTTACACCTGTTAATATCCAGCAACCACAGGCAATCAGCCTGATGACATTCATGGAAATGCTTCAGGATATTGCACCAGGTGTCAAGAGTACTTGCGGCCTTTCCAATATCTCCAATGGTGCGCCAGATCATTTGAGATATATTATCAATGTCACTTATACCATCATGTTAAATCGTGTGGGAATGTATTCATTTATTGCTGATGCCAGAGATCAGGTCTCAATGGATCTGGCCAAAGGCAAACGTCAGGATATTGTTGATGTTGTTCATGCCACAACTGATGGCAACCCGCCCGCAATGGACAGCCTTTCAAAAGAATTACAGGGGTATAAAAAGACAGTGGATGTTATTTTAGGAAATGCCTTGTATTCAGACTCATGGCTTGACGTTTAGGTTAATGTTCTAACATGCCAAAATCAATATTAGCAGTCGTAAATTTTTTCGTAAATTTGCGGCTGCTTTTTTTTCAGGATAACAGATATGGGACTTGCTCAAAAAAAAGAATTCCTTCATCACGCCATATTTATCACAATATTATACAGGAAATCTAAAGAATAATGGATGATAAAACAAACAGCAGTCCGCCCAAAAAAACATATAAAAAATATCCCAATAGAAGAATCTATGACATTTCAGAAAGCAAATATGTCACCTTATCTGAAATTGCGGCAACCATTAAAAAAGGGCATCTGGTTGAAATTTACGATGTCAAACGAGATGAGGATGTTACTGCATTGACCTTGACGCAAATTGTCATGGAGCTTGCTAAAAATAATCGAAATATTATCCCCATTCGCTTGCTGCATTTGTTTATTCAGGCAGGCGAGACAGTCATGCACGAATTTTTTGAAAATTACTTTGAAAAAACCCTTACAAATTTTTTAGCATATCGACAGCAGATGGAAGAACAATTTAAACTTTATATGGATCTTGGAATGGATCTTTCTGCCAAAACAAAAACCATTATGGATCAAATCAATCCTTTTCCAGTGAAAGAAAATCAATAGTATTCCGAAGGTAGAGACGTCACATGTGACGTCTCTACAGGTCAAAAAAATTAATATTTCGCTCCAAATATAGAGACGTCGCATGCGACGTCTCTATGTCTAACGAATTCTACATGATGCATTACGAATCAATGATTGCTAGTGCTTCATCACGATAGGCATCCATCACATAGGGAATATTCGTAACTTTTGAACATTCCTCAGTCAATGAAACCAGATCATCACGGGTAATTAAGTGCGTTCGCCATTTTCTGGCACCCGCCATAAGCTGTTGCAATCCAACCTGAATCTTTTCTGATGCACTGAAAAGCCCAACAGCACCCAGTGGAAAATTATTGACTTCTTCACCATATTTATTTCGAAGTTTTTCATAGCATACAAAAATTTCTTCTTTGGTTGATCCATATTTGGAAACAGTTGATGGTAATCCACCATCCTCACCTTTCATCCATCGGTCAATATTTTTACCCACCATACCAGGAATCATCAAGGCACGTCCCATACATACAGCTTTACAGAAAGGTGCACCCAATGCCAATGCTTTAAAAATATGATCTTCTGAAGAAAACCCACCAGCAAAAGCAATATCTGGAACCCATGCGCCACGTTTTGCCAATCGAAGGCATAATTCATATGCCATTGCATGGAGATAAATTGAGGGAATTCCCCATTCACACATCATTCGCCAGGGACTCATGCCTGTTCCGCCGGGTGCGCCATCAATGGTCAATAAATCAATTCTGGCATCTGAAGACCATTTGATTGCCATTGCCAATTCTCGCATTGGATATGCGCCAGTTTTCAATGTCACACGTTTTGCACCCAATTTTCGCACACGATCAACTTCTTTCATAAAACCATCTTGATCGATAAACCCCAAACGTGAGTGACGTTCAAATTCTTTGATGGCACCATCACGAAATGCTTTTTGATTGGTTTCCTTTGTAGGATCAGGTGTCACAATATAACCACGTCGTGCAAGCTCAACAGCACGATCCAGATCATTGACCTTAATTTCGCCACCTATACACTTGGCGCCCTGTCCCCATTTCAGTTCAATGGTTTCTACGCCCAGTTTATCAATAACATATTCAGCAACGCCCAGGCGGGTATCTTCAACATTCATTTGAACCAGAATATCGCCATATCCTTCATGATATTTACGATATGCTTCAATGCGTCGTCGCATATCAGGGGCTTCAGTCACCTTGCCTTTGGCATCAACTTCAAGCGCTGGATCAATACCACAAACATTTTCACCACAAACCAGACTGATACCTGAGATTGCAGCACCAATTGCAAAATGCTCCCAATTCTTTCTGGCAATTTCGGTTGAACCCAGGGCGCCTGTAAACATCGGTATTTTCATTTTTACTTTTTCTGTTGCACCAAACCAGGTTTCAGTGTTGACCTTTGGAAATGTTGCATGATCAGGATCCGCTTCTGTTCCTTCAGCACCCAGGGCATATCCCATAATATTCAAATGTGAATAATCTACTGGATAATCTTTATCTGCGCCAGCAGTTATTTCACCAAAGGGTGATGGATACAATAATTCTCTGCCACGAAATGTTGATTTGAAAAGATCACAATTCCCTTTGCATCCATCCACACACCGGCTGCATATACCGGATTGGGGCGCGACATTGCGTGATCGATTTTTTGTCTGGGTAGATTCGTTTGCATTTGGTTGATGTAAATTCAAGATTTTTCTCCTTTTACTCTGTGATAAGTTATTCTTATCCAAAAATGTTGGTTTCCGCTACTCGTTATCATAAGATTTGCGGAAACTCATGGTTATAAAATACACAATTTTGTACCATATTTGTGTTATGAGTGCATAAAAAACAAATTTGAAATTTATGAAATGATTTGCATGATTAGTGCCATTATCTTTAAGCATAAAATAATCGCTCATAACTTACTGATATATTATTAAAAAAGTATGACTATGCGTGAAAAACATTAATACATTCTTGTATCATATTGATTTTGCGATTCATCTTTGTGTCATGAAACCATAAAATATTATTAAATATGACAAAATTGCAGATTTATCTATAATGGTACAATTTTGTGCTATTCTGTTCTATTATTTTTTTTCATTGCCACTTACGAAATATGCTGTTAAATGTACAAGTTGATATTCAAGTACAAAGATTGAATGATTCATTCAATCTTTGTATTTATTTGGTTTCTTGTCATTAATAAACCAAAAGAAATGGAGCAGAATCAATGTTAGCTGTACAAAAAAAAGACAATGATCTGTTTTACAGATCAAAAGCATCAAGCGCTAGTTCCAAAACGCCTCGTAAAAATAAAATGAGACTGGTGTATCGTGCTCCAACACAATCCAGTGAATCTGATCATGATGAAATAATTGAATCTGATCACGATGAAACACTTGAGGGCATGCCTGTTACTGAAGAGGAGTATTGGGATCAGTACTATACAGACACACCATATGAATGGAATGATGGAATACTGGAGGTGAAACCATTGAGTGATTATCGTTCAAATCTTTTACAAATTTTCTTTGAGGATTTAATTCGAGAATATCGAAATCTTGGTATCAAATTTCAACAAATCAAATGTGAAATTGGTTTCAAGATGCTTTTAAAAAAAGGAAAGAAAATCAGAAAACCAGATATTGGCTTTGTGGGACCGGATTCTTTAGAAATGGAAGAATTAGACTGTAGCTATAAAGGAATATTTGATTTGTGTGTGGAATTTCTTTCAGATAGCAAGCCATCAGAAGTCAAAAGAGATATTCAGGAAAAATATAAAGAGTATGAAGAAGCCGGAGTCAAGGAATATTTTATCTTAGATCGAAATGAGACGCACACAGCCTTTTACCGATTGAACAATGGACGTTATGAACCAATCAAAACTTCAGATGGCATTGTTCGGTCTGAAGTGCTGAAGCAATTTCAGTTTCGGATTCAACATTTGTATTCACGACCAGATCTCAATGAACTTATTGATGATCCTGTGTATCAACATTATGTAAAAATTGATTATCAAAAAGAAAAAAAACGTGCAGATCTTACTGAAAGATTGGTCGAGCAAGAAAAAGCCCGAGCCGAACAAGAAAAAGCCCGAGCCGAACAAGAAAAAGCCCGAGCCGAAGATTACAGGCAAAAACTAATTGCGCTGGGCATTTCAATTTGAGATTTTAACGTCAAATATATTCTATATATTGCTGGCAAATATTCAATTTGCCTTGAAATATTATCATTATTAATGAGGACATCATGAAAACATTTGCACGCCTGGATCGACTGCCGCCATATGTGTTTGCCACAGTGGATCAACTCAAAATGGCGGCCAGGAGAAGAGGAGAAGATATTATTGATCTGGGTATGGGGAATCCGGATCAGGGAACTCCCAAACATATTGTCAATAAACTTGTTGAGGCATCAAAAAAATCGCATAATCATCGCTACTCCGCATCACGCGGTATTCGAAAATTGCGCATGGCAATAGCGGATTGGTATAAAAATCGCTATGATGTTGATATCGATCCTGAAAATGAGGCCATTGTTACCATTGGTGTAAAAGAAGGCATGTCTCATTTGGTGTTAGTCACAATACGCCCCGGGGATGTTATTTTTACTCCCAACCCAACCTATCCCATTCATCCCTTTTCTGCCATTATTGCAGGTGGTGATGTGCGCGGCATTCCTTTGGGACCGGACGAAGATTTTTTTGAAAATCTAATTGCAGCAACCCGGCAGACCTGGCCAAAACCCAAATTATTGATTATTTGTCACCCACACAACCCGACAACTGAAGTCGTTGATCTGGAATTCTTTGAAAAAATTGTGGACTATGCCAAAGAACATGATATTCTCGTCATTCATGATCTTGCATATGCGGACATTGTTTTTGACAATTACAAAGCGCCAAGTTTCCTTCAGGCCAAAGGGGCAAAAGATGTAGGTGTAGAATTTTATTCCATGTCGAAAAGCTATAATATGGCGGGTTGGCGTGTGGGTTTTTGTGTGGGTAATCCGGAAGTTATTGCTGCGCTTAGACGTATCAAAAGTTATCTTGATTATGGGATATTCCAACCGGTTCAAATTGCGGCGATTATTGCTTTGAATGGACCTCAGGACTGTGTTCAGGAAATATGCGATATTTACAGAGTCCGCAGAGATTCGCTTATTCGTGGACTTGCACGTGCCGGTTGGACGGTACCCAAACCCAAAGGAACCATGTTTGTCTGGGCGCGAATTCCAGAAACGTTTCGAAAGATGGGATCAGTTGAATTCTCCAAAATGTTGATCCATAAAGCCCAGGTGGCTGTTTCACCTGGCCTGGGGTTTGGCGAGTATGGTGATGAATTCGTTCGCTTTGCCCTGATTGAAAATCAAATGCGCATCAATCAGGCAACACGTGGCATAAAAAAAGCATTACAGGAAGCATAACATATGAAACAAATAAATATTGGCATATCAGGTTTTGGCACTGTCGGCTCAGGTGTGACGCGCCTGTTAAAAAACAATCAGGCGCTTTTGTCAGAAAGACTGGGCGTAAAACTTCAAATAAAAAAAATTGCAGATATTGATATTGAGACCGATCGGGGGATTGCACTTCCTGACAATGTCTTGACAACCGATGCTTACGCGTTGATCAATGATCCTGAAATTGATATCATTGTTGAAACCATTGGTGGTGATACAATTGCAAAGGAAATTATACTTGCGGCAATGGATCAGGGGAAACATGTTGTCACTGCCAATAAAGCATTACTGGCAAAGCATGGTAACGAAATGATAGAAAAAGCCACTGAAAAAGGGATCGAACTTGCTTTTGAAGCCAGTGTTGGCGGCTGCATGCCAATTATTAAAACCCTTCGTGAAAGCCTGGCTGGCAATAATATTTTGGGAATCAATGGCATTTTAAATGGCACATGCAATTATATTCTTTCCAAAATTTCCAATGAGGGCCTCTCATACGATAATGCCCTTGCTGAAGCACAGGAAAAAGGCTATGCAGAAGCAGATCCGGCGCTGGATGTGAATGGTGATGATACTGCGCATAAGCTTGCCATTATCACTGCCCTGGCTTATGGCATGCATATTCAACTGGATGATATTTTTACTGAAGGCATCACGCAGATTACCCCTATGGATATTCAATTTGCCCATCAGTTTGGCTATTGTATTAAATTGCTGGCAATTACAAAAACAGTTGAATCCAAAAATGCAGTTGAAGCCCGCGTTCATCCCACAATGATCCCTTACAGTAACATGCTTTCCAATGTAAATGATTCATACAATGCTGTATCAATTGTTGGAGATGCTGTTGGTGAAATGGTTCTATATGGCTATGGGGCTGGTATGATGCCTACTGCCAGCGCTGTTGTCAGTGATATTGTCGATATTGCCCGCAATATTAAAATTGCTGCCAGAGATCGCATTCCAACTCTTGCCTATGAATCTCGTTATATTCGACAAATGACCATCCTCCCTATTGATGATATTCATTGCCGATTTTATTTTCGATTTACTGCTGTGGATAGTCCGGGGGTTCTGTCCAAAATTGCGGGTGTGCTTGGAAAATACAATATCAGTATCAATTGTGTGCATCAAACAGAGCGTAAATCGAAACAGGCTGTTCCAATTGTCATGCTCACCCATCATGCAAAAGAATCTGATGTGCGTAAGGCTTTATCTGAAATTCAGACGCTGGAAGTTGTTTGGGACCCCCCCATGTTAATTCGAATTGAAGATGCACATTAAACTATTAGGAGTTTTATATTATGAATATTGTATGTTGTGATCTTGAAGGTGTTTTTGTTCCAGAAATCTGGATCAATGTGGCAGAAAAAACTGGAATAGATGAACTGAGATTAACCACAAGGGATATTTCCGACTATGATGTGTTAATGAAAAAACGTCTGGCCATTCTGGATGAAAATAAACTCAAGTTGCGGGATATTCAGGCAGTTATTGCCCAAATGTCTCCCCTGCCCGGGGCTTCGGAATTTTTGAATCAATTAAGAGAAAAGACTCAGGTAATTATTGTATCAGATACCTTTGATCAGTTTGCCGGTCCATTAATGGAAAAATTAGGACGGCCAACACTTTTTTGCAATACACTTATTGTTGATAATGACAACAAAATTGTTGATTATAAACTGCGTCAACAGGATGGCAAAAAGCATGTTGCAATTGCATTGAAAAGCTTAAATTTTACAATTTACGCAATGGGAGATTCATACAATGATATTTCAATGCTGAAACAGGCGGATGCCGGGTTTTTATTTCGCCCACCGGACAATGTAATTAAAGAATTTCCTGAATTTCCAGTATGTCATGAATATGCTGAAATTGAAAAACTCTTGAAAAAATTTGATGTTATTTAGAAAATCGCGAAAATTTACATGCACATTTATGATCGTCCAACTTTGGTTTTTCCTGGCATATTTATTGCCCTCGTTCCCACGCTCTGCGTGGGAACACATATTGGACGCTCTGCGTCCAGTGCATTGTAAGTAAGCGGTCATAAGTTTTCGGGTATAAAAAAGTTTTCGCCGGTATGACAAAAAAAATCGTCAAATAAAAATGTATGATCCCGGTAATTGCAAGAACAGCGTAGGGCTAAAGCCCAAGGCCAAATTGAGAAAGGACGCTAAAGCGCCCTCAGGTAACATAGGCGCTGAATTGGTAATACAATGTCTTTCATCAATGTTGAAATAAACAAACA